>ERZ778516.2073-NODE-2073-length-14034-cov-3.848630_pt1 | contig 14034 bp, 10 predicted proteins | sample MGYA00510342_ERZ778516 | MGnify/ENA primary metagenome ERZ778516 (study PRJEB29527, sample SAMN07138961) | mouse gut metagenome | material: feces | host: mouse | place: China:Nanjing | collected 2016-01-25 ...
GCCGGTTGAGGTGCTCTTCTCGATCTGCGAGGAGCTGGGTCTGCTCGGCGCGAAATATGCCGATTACAGCCTTTTCCACAGCAAACAGGCGATTGTTTTCGACTCAAGCGCAAACGGTGCGGTCGTCAACCGTTCGCCAGCCAATGTGGTTTTGCATATTGCTTTCCAAGGCAAGAGCGCCCATGCGGGCGTCGCCCCTGAACAGGGAATTCATGCGCTCAAGGCTGCGGCTGAGGCGGTTTCACACATTCCCTGCGGGCATGTGGATGAGCTGACCGTGATGAATGTGGCGAACTTCCTCGCGCCGGGCAAAACCAATGTTGTGCCCGCGCAGGCATCCTTTGATATGGAGATCCGCTCGTTTGAAGAGGAAACGCTTCAAAAGCATCTGCGTGAGACCGAACAGGCGGTCAAAGATGCCTGTGAAAAGTTCGGTACACAATATACGCTTTCGCTCGACCGTCATTCGGACGTACTTTATGTGCCGGAGGACTGCAAACTGGTGACCGACCTGTTTGAGGTTTACCGCAGGCTGGGTGCCGAACCGTTCTGCAAAAGCACCTACGGCGGCTGCGATGCCACCTGGCTGTTTGCCAATGGGATCAACGCGGTGAACGTCGGAACCGGCATGACCAATGCGCACAGTACGAGTGAGCTGATTGCGGTCAGCGACTTGGAGCGTACCGCCAGCCTTGTGGTTGAGATGCTCACCAAGACCTGATTGTGGATGGTTTCTGCGCGAGCCTGTTATGGGAAAAGGGTTTGCGTTTGAAATAAGTGCATACGCACAAAAAGCATTAAGGAGGAATAAAACGAATGAAAAGAAGACTGATGTGTCTCGCACTCGCTGCGTTGATGACGATTAGTGCAGCAGGATGCCGTGGTTCTGAGCCGGCGGCGTCCTCTTCCGCTCCGGAAGCGCCCGCAGCTTCTAGCGAAGCTCCGGCAGAGTCCTCGGGCAGTGAGGCTCCGGCAGCTCCGGCGGAAAACTTCAAGATCGGCATCATCACTGGTACTGCTTCGCAGGGCGATGAAGAGATCACCCAGGCGAACAAGATGAAAGAAAAATACGGTGATATGATCGTTACCTCGACCTATCCCGACAACTTTGACAAGGAGACCGAGACGGTTATCTCCAACGCGGTCGCAATGGCTTCCGACCCGGATGTCAAAGCGATTGTCTGGTGCCAGGCGATCCCCGGTACTTCTGCGGCGATCGACAAGGTGCGTGAGACCCGCCCGGACATGATCTTCATTGCGGGTACCCCTGGCGAGGACCCCGGCGTTATCGACCCGAAAGCGGACATCGTTCTGCAGGTTGACGAGCCGGGCTGCGGCATCACCATCCCGCCCCAGGCTGCAAAGCAGGGCGCAAAGACCATGATCCACTATTCGTTCCCGCGCCACATGAGCTATGCCCTGATCGTTGCGCGTCACGAGAACCTCAAAAAATACTGCGCTGAGAACGGCATCGAGCTGGTTGACGTGACCGCTCCCGACCCGACCGGCGACTCCGGTATCACCGGTGCACAGCAGTTCATCCTTGAGGATGTTCCGCGCCAGATCGAGAAATACGGCAAAGACACCGTGTTCTTCACTACCAACTGCGGTATGCAGGAGCCTCTGATCCGTAAGGTCTTTGAGGAAGGCGCGATCTACACCCTGCAGTGCTGCCCGTCCCCGTTCCATGCATTCCCGGCTGCCCTGAATATCGACATGTCCGGCCATGAGGCGGATGTCAGCTACATGATGGAGCAGCTCCAGGCCAAAACTAATGAGGCTGGTATGCAGGGCCGTGTTTCCACTTGGGGCGTTCCCTGCAACATGCTCTTCATCTCCGCCGGCGTTGAGTACGCTAAGAAGGTCCTTGAGGGCAAGACCAATGGCGTTGTCCTTGATGACGCTGTCCTGCGCGAAACCATTCAGGAGTGCGCGAATGAGTTCACCGAGGGCATGGAGATGACCCTTGTCAACCACGAGGAGAATGGCGCTGCCGTTAAGAACCACTATCTGGTTACTGCAGACTTCGTCAACTTCTAATCCAGCAACAATGCGGGCTGCAACCCGCTGAAAACAAGTGTGCAGCTCCGTTGGCTTGCTTCCGGCATGCCGGCGGAGCTGTGTTTGTTTTTGTTTCCCATTTGCATACCTGTCCATGCGAGGGGAACGCTTTTTAGGACGGGCTGCCGGGATGTTTCCGGCTGTCGGGCTACGAACAAAACAGTTTTTTCTGATATCATAAAGGGGGTATAGGATTGGACCCTACCCGTTACATCCTGAAAATGGAGAACATAGTCAAAGAATATTCCGGCAACCGAGTCCTTAAGGGGGTCAACCTGAGCGTGCATCCTGGCGAGATCCATGCGCTGATGGGGGAAAATGGTGCTGGAAAATCCACCTTAATGAACATCCTGTTCGGTATGCCGGTCATTCATGGGACCGGAGGGTTCGAGGGGAGCGTTGAGGTAAACGGTGAGAAGGTTACGATCGACACGCCGCTCAAGGCGATGGAACTGGGCATCGGTATGGTGCATCAGGAATTTATGTTGATCCCTGGGTTTACCGTCACAGAGAATATCAAGGTGGGGCGCGAGATCAGCCATCCCACCCTCCTCAGCCGGCTGGCAGGCCGTTCGATGGAGCTGCTCGATTTCGACATGATGGCGCGGGACGCCCGCAAGGCGCTCAAGACGATCGGCCTCAAGGTGGATGAAAACAGCCTTGTTAAGGGAATGCCGGTCGGTTACATGCAGTTTATCGAGATTGCCCGCGAGATCGACAAGACCGGTATCCAGCTGCTTGTGTTCGACGAGCCGACCGCTGTGCTCACTGAAAGCGAAGCCGCGCGGCTGCTAGATGCGATGCGCACAATCGCTTCACAGGGGATCGCGATTATCTTCATCACCCACCGTCTGGACGAGGTCATGGAGGTTGCCGACAGCATGACCATCCTGCGGGATGGAGAGTTCGTTGCGCGCAAAGAGATTGCGGGCAGCAGTGTGGTCGAGATTGCGGAACTGATGATCGGACGCAAGGTAGAAAAGCTGGTTGACGATACCCTCGAGGACAACCGCACGATCAAGGAGGATGACCTCGCGGTGCGGCTGCGCAACTTCCAGGTCGCAATGCCGGGAGAAGCGGTCAAAGGGGTTGACCTCGACATCCGCAAAGGCGAGATTTTCGGGATCGGCGGGCTGGCCGGTCAGGGTAAACTGGGTATCCCCAACGGGATCATGGGGCTTTATCCGGCCGAAGGAGAAGTACAGATTTTCGGGGAAACCCTCAACCTCAAGCGGCTGGGAGAGGCGCTCAACCATCGGGTGGCGTTTGTCTCGGAGGACCGGCGCGGTGTCGGCCTTCTGCTGGAGGAGAGCATTGAGCAGAATATCGTCTTTTCTGCGATGCAGGTCAACAACAAATTCCTGAAAAAATACGGCTGGTTCCGTCTCTATGACAGCAAACAGGCGCACGAATGGTCGGAAGAGATGGTCAAGCGCCTGGACATCCGCTGCACCGGCATCAAGCAGGCGGCGGGACGGCTTTCGGGCGGAAATCAGCAGAAGGTCTGCCTTGCGCGGGCGCTTACCCTCGGCCCGGATGTGCTGTTTGTCTCGGAGCCGACCAGGGGTATCGACATCGGCGCGAAAAAGCTGGTGCTCGAATATCTGGTTAAACTCAACCGGGAGGAAGGGATGACGGTCATCATCGTCTCATCCGAGCTGGTCGAGCTGCGTTCGATCAGCGACCGGATCGCGATTATCTCGGACGGCAAACTCGCCTGCATCCTCAAACCGGATGACTCGGATGCGGAATACGGGCTTGCGATGTCCGGTGCATACAAGAAGAAAGGGGGCGGAGCGCATGCGTGACAATGTCAAAGGGGTTGTGCGGCAGGTCGGATTGCCCCGTATCATCATTGGCGGATTTTTCCTGCTGCTGCTGTTCACAGCCAGCGGGTTCGGCATGGATCTGATGCAGATTGTGAGCGACATCATCCGCCGCTGGGGTATGTATGGGGTGCTTGCGCTCGCGATGGTGCCGGCGGTCCAGTGCGGCATCGGCCTGAACTTCGGTATCTCGATGGGTATTGTCGGCGGCCTGCTCGGCGGCCTGATTGTCATTGAGTGGAAGATTGCTGAGATGCCTTCCCTTGTGGCCATCCATCCGCTCTTTGCCATGTGGGTCGCGGTCCTGATCGCTATCGTGATCGGCGTTGTCCTTTCCACTGGCATCGGCTGGCTCTATGGATTGCTGCTCAACCGGGTCAAAGGCTCGGAGATGACGGTTACCACCTATGTTGGCTTCTCGATCATCGCCTTTATGAACATCGTGTGGACGATACTGCCGTTCAAAAGCGGGGAACTGATCTTCCCCAATGCGGGCGAAGGACTGCGCAACACCATCTCGCTCGCATCCTCCTATAGTGGGGTTATGAACAACACCTTGAAATTTTCGATCAATCTGCCGTTCGGCAAGGTCGAAATTCCCACTGGGCTACTGCTCTTCTTTTTCCTGATGTGCCTGCTGGTTTGGCTGTTTATGCGTTCCAAAACAGGGGCGGCGATGAGCGCGGCGGGTGCAAACCCGATGTTTGCACAGGCTTCGGGCATCAATGTCAACCGGATGCGGTTGATTGGGACCACCCTTTCCACGGTGATTGCCGCGGTGGGAATCCTCGTCTATGCACAGGGGTTCGGATTCATGCAGCTGTATAACGGCCCGATGATGATGGGCTTTACCTCGGTTGCGGCGGTGCTGATCGGCGGCGCATCTGCGACCCGCGCAAAGATTTCGCATGTTCTGATCGGTACTTTCCTCTATCAGGGCATTATGGCGCTGGGACTTCCGGTCATCAACCTGTTTATCCCCGAGGGCAACCTCTCGGAGGTCATGCGGTTGATTATCTCGAACGGAATCATCATCTATGCGCTGGCCCAGACTGGAGGTGAGAGCCGTGACTAAAAACAAAATTACCACGTTCCTGTTCGAAAACAAGGTTGTCGTCCTGTTCGTATTCCTCTGTATTGGCGGCACCATTGCTTCCGGGCAGTCGATGAACTTTGTTGTGAGCGAGCTGTTCACCCGTATTGCACGCAACAGCTTCCTTGTGCTCGCGCTGATTATCCCGGTTCTTGCGGGGTTGGGACTCAACTTTGGTATTGTCATCGGCGCGATGGCGGCGCAGATCGCGATCTTCTTTACCACCCATTGGGGGTTCACGGGTGTCAGCGGCTTTTTGCTGACTGCGTTGCTCTCCACCCCTTTGGCAGTCTTTTTTGGCTACCTCGTGGGTAAGCTGTTCAACAACATGAAGGGCGCGGAGATGATCGGCGGCCTCGTACTTGGCTACTTTACCGACGGCCTTTACCAGCTCTTCTTCCTCTTCATTCTCGGCGGCGTGATCCCGATTGACAATCCCAAGCTGATGATTTCCACTGGGGTCGGCGTCAAGAATACGATCGACCTCAAGGACACGATCAAGTACTCGCTGGATACGGTCCCGATGCTGACCATCAGCGAATTCGGGTTCTATATTGCGGTTGCTGTGACGGTCATTTCGGCGGTCGTCAAGCTGGCCAAAAAACAGGAGGTCAACTGGAAACGGACAGCGGTCTCGCTGGTTGGACTGGTGGTGGTCTATGCGCTGACCTTCATCCCGGCTGTCGAGCGGTTCCTCTCGTCCGACCGTCTGCGCCTGCTCAATGCAGTGGAGCTGGCCTGTTTCGGGACGCTCATCTGGCAGGCTGTAAAGTTTGCGCTCTGCAAGATGCGTAAAACCGACTGGCCCCGCAACCGCGCAATCGCGGCCTGCATCGCGGCAGCGCTGCTCTACGCGCTGACCTATGTGCCCGCGATCTATAATGTGCTGGTCTATGTGCAGCTTCCGGTGCTGACCTATCTCTGCATTGCCGCACTCTGTTTCTTCAACACTGCGCTGATGAAAACCCGGCTCGGGCAGAATATGCGTACAGTAGGACAGAGCCGCGTTGTGGCGAATGCTGCGGGCATCAATGTTGACCGGACCCGCATTATTGCGATGATCTTTTCGACCGTCCTAGCGAGCTGGGGCCAGCTGATCTTCCTCCAGAACGTCGGTACCTTCTCTACCTATGGCGCACATACCCAAGTCGGACAGTTTGCGATCGCGTCTCTGGTGGTTGGCGGCGCTTCGGTACAGAAGGCCACCAATAAACAGGCGATTATCGGTGTTATCCTGTTCCATACCCTCTTCATCGTTGCGCCGCTGGCTGGTAAAGAGCTGTTCGGCAACGCGATGATCGGTGAATATTTCCGCGTGTTTGTCTCGTATGGTGTTATTGCGATGTCCCTCGCGATGCATGCGTGGAAAAAGGTCGTCAAACCCAGACTCGAAGCGAACGCTGCGGCAGGTGCTTCCCCGGCGGGAGAGGCGGCACAGTAAAAAAGGTTCAAAAAACTGTTTGGCCGCCGGGTGTGCAGATGCGCCCCGGCGGCTGTTTTTGGAGGGATTTTTATGTCAGACCGGTTGCTTGCGGCACTGCGCGCACAGATGAAATCCTGTGGCGTGGATGCGTATATCGCCCCAAATTCAGATTTTCACGCGTCGGAATACATCGGTGAGGCGTTTAAGACGGTGCGCTTTTTGACTGGGTTCACCGGCACAACCGCAACGCTTGTGGTACTGCCTGACCGGGCGGCGCTCTGGACCGATGAGGGTTATTTTTTGCAGGCAAAGCAGGAGTTGTCGGGAAGCGGGATCACCCTGTTCCACACCGGACATTCGGACAGTCCGACGGTCGCGGCTTACCTGAAAGAGGGGATGCCGGCGGACGGCCTGCTCGCCGGGGACGGGCGGACCCTCACCGCGCGGCAGGCGCTTGAACTGCTCGATTCGCTCGGCGGGCAGGCGCGGTTCCTCGACCGCGACCTCGCAGGGGAACTTTGGAAAGACCGTCCGCCGCTGCCCAATGCGCCAGTCTGGGTGCTGTCCGAGCGGTACGCCGGAGAGCCGGCGGAAAAAAAGCTCGCATGGCTGCGGGAGCAGGTTGCTGCCCGCGCGGACGCGCACCTGATCGCGACCTTGGACGACATTGCATGGCTGCTCAATCTGCGCGGGGGGGACATCGCCTATAACCCGGTTGCGCTCGCTTATCTGGCAGTACTGCCCGACCGCGCGCTGCTCTTTATCGACCCTGCGAAGCTGGATGCACAGGTGCGGGCGCATCTCGACCGGCTGGGTGTTGAAGTCCTGCCCTATGAGGCAGCGCAGGAAACGGTGGAGCAGGTACTTTCGGGGAAACGGGTCCTGCTGATGCCGGAGCGGGTCGGCTACGCATTTTATCTGCGGCTCGAGGCGGCAAAGGCACAGATCATCGAAGGGGAAAACCCGTCGATTCTGCGAAAATCGGTCAAAAACGCGGTCCAGCTGGAACATCTGCGGCAAGCCCACCAAAAAGACGGGGTTGCGGTGACCAAGCTGCTCTGCTGGCTGAAAACCGGTATGGAGGGCGGGCACCCCACCGAAGCACAGATTGCGGAGAAGCTCGACACGCTGCGTCTCGGGCAGGAGGGCTGCCTGGGGCCGAGCTTTATCACGATCAGCGGATTTGGAGCGCATGGGGCGATCGTCCATTACCATGTGACGCCCGAAAGCGATGTACCGGTCGAGCCGGATGGACTGCTGCTGCTTGACTCTGGCGGACAATATCTCGAAGGCACCACCGATTTGACCCGTACTGTCGTAATCGGTTCTGCCACCGCCGAGCAAAAGCGGTGTTTTACCCTCGTCCTACAGGGGATGCTCAACCTTTCGGCAGCGGTTTTCCCGATTGGGGTGTGCGGACGGCATCTGGATGTGCTCGCACGCGGCCCGCTCTGGTCCAATGGACTGGACTATGGGCATGGTACTGGGCATGGGATCGGTTCCCTGCTCTGTGTGCATGAACCGCCGATTGGATTCAACTGGCGGATCACTACCCGCAACGATACCGCCCCTTTCGCACCTGGCATGGTGGTGTCGGATGAGCCGGGAGTCTATCTGCCCGGCCGGTTTGGGGTGCGGCTCGAAAATCAGCTTGCATGCCGCGAAGCGGAGACAGATGGATTCCTGCGGTTTGAGACGCTGACCCTCGCACCGATCGACCTGGACGCGGTCGATCCATCCCTGCTCGACGCCCGTGGGCGTGAACAGCTTAACGCCTATCACAAGCGGGTATACGAACAGATCGGCCCGTTCTTGACCGAGGAGGAACAGCATTGGCTCAGAGAAGCGACCCGCCCGATCTGACCACCGCATGTAGAACCTGTTCCGTACAGCGATGGGGGAGGGGCAGTCCATTCAAGAGGGCTGCGAAGAAATAAAACGCTTTGTGGGTCTGTCATCTTCCGCTATTCTGTGGTATCATATAGATAAGGGGGGATTTCTATGTGGAATCGTGCATTGATCAAATCTGAAGCGAAATCCAGACTGAGACGGTATTACTGGATGGCGCTGCTCGTCTGCCTGGTGGGAAACCTGGTAGGCGGTATTGCCGGGGGGACCTCAAGAGGGGTTTCCGGCAGTCTGGACTTGGACGGAGAGCTCCTTTACAACCCGGTATTCTGGTCTGCGGTTCTGGGGGCAGGGGCCATCGGGGCGCTGTTCTCTCTTGCGGCAAAAGTTCTTTTGGGCAACCCGGTTGAGATGGGAAGGAACCGTTATTTTCTCGAAAGCCGGGAAGCGCCGAGCATCTTCGAAAAACTCTTTTTTGCCTTTACTGGCGGAGGGCAGCGGTATAAAAATGTTATCCTGACTCTTTTTATGCGGGATCTCAAACTCTTCCTCTGGAGGGTTCTCAACCGGCTTCCGGGAGTTATCATATCGTTTCTTCTGGTGATGATGGATGGCGGTTCGTGGATGAATATGGGTCCCCTGCTGGGGCTGGGCGTGGCTGTCCTCCTGGCGGAGGAGTCGCTGCTGGTTGTCATCTGTCTGATTCTGTTTGTGATGGAGTTCCTGTTTGGAGCAGTGGCCGCATATTCTGTCTTTTTGTCAGCCCTGCCGGTTGCAGCGATCGGAATACTCTGTTCGATTCTCCCGATCATCAAGCATTATGAATACCGTATGGTTCCTTATATCCTCTCCGAACGCCCTGATCTTCCGCAGCAGCGGGTGTTTGAACTGAGCCGCGATATGACACACGGGGAAAAGTGGAAGATGCTCCTGCTCGACCTCTCGTTTGTTGGATGGTATCTGCTTGCACTGTTGAGCTGCTGTGTCGGATGGATCTTTTTGCAGCCGTACATCGAGGCAAGCTACGCGGAACTTTATACCGCTTTGCGGGAAAAGGCGTTCGGGATGGGATTTTCCGATCGCACAGAACTGCCCGGCTTCCTGCGTTGACGGTTTTGGCAGAAAAAGAAAGCCACTCGTTTAACGAGTGGCTTTTCTGATCCCATCAGGGATTTTTTGCAGGTGAAGAAACCGTCTACAGATGCGGACCGGTTTTCAGTTCGATGGAAAACCGCCATAGCGTTCTGCAAACTGTCGGAAGGACTGTAAATTCTGGTCCTTTTCAGACAGGATAATCCGATTCCCGACCTGTTCCAGCGGCCATTCCACCCCGATTTCGGGATCGTTCCAGCGGATTCCGTCATCGTACTCCGCATAAAAACGTTCGGAGCATTTATAGGAAACGATGGACGGTTCCAGGACCAGATATCCATGCGCACAGCCCGCCGGGATCAGCAGTTCCTGATGGGTTTCCCCGTCCAGCTCGAACGCGAGCCATTTCTGGAACATGGGGGAATCCATGCGCAGGTCAACAACAACATCGTAAATCCTGCCAACGATGCACCGGACCAATTTAGGCTGCTGCTTTTCACGCTGGAAATGCAGTGCACGAATGACGCCTTTGTGTGAGCGGGTATAGAAGACTTCCTGAAGGTCGTGGGAAATCCCATTCTGCTCGAAGAGTTCGCGGGAGTAGTCTTTCAGGAAGTATCCACGCTCATCCTCCGCGCAGAACGCCTGTATCAGAGTCAAACCCGGAATCTCGGTGGTTGTAAACGAAAACTTGCGGGTCAAAAGTTCCCCTCCTCTTTCTGTTTCCTGAGCCAGCCGACAGCCTCACGGATGCCTGTTTCAAAGGGTACGCGCGGCTTGTACCCGGTATCCCTGCACAGGCTCGAACAGTCGAACACCGATGCAGGCAGGCTGACGCCGTTGAACGGGACTGCCCCGAGATGCAGCGGGATGGAAGGGTCTACGGCGTCCCGGATTTTTACGATGAACCGTTTGAGTTGGTCGGGTTTTGTGCTTCCGATATAGTAAGTATGGTTTTTCTGTCCGGATTCCCCAATACAGAAGAGTGCATGCGCCACATCGGAGGCATGTACAAAGTCGTACATCTGTTCCCCACTGGTAAAATTGGCCGGTTTTCCGGACAGCATCGTCTGGACCGCAAAATTGACAAAATTCTGTGTCTTATTTCCGGCGCCATAAGTATTGGAAATACAGGCCCAGAGATGGTCGATCCCTAGCTGCCCACAGACGGCTTTGCTCATGTAGTGTGCGGTGATCTTCGCGGTACCATAACAGCTTACTGGGTTGGGGGAAGAGCCATCCAGCGGGATATAGCTGTTGCAGTCCAGCTCGGCCAGCGTGCCCGCCCCCACAAACCGTCTGCATCCCAAGCTGGCGGCGGCTTTGGCTGTATCGAGTGTATGTTGTACATTTTTCAGCTGCAGGGTGGCGTCTGCCCGTTCTGCCCCTGTGGAACCTTCCCATGCGAGGTGGAAAAGGACATCCGCATCACAGTCTGGCAGCAGGTCCGGCAGCGTCTGGATCTGCTCCTGCGGGCAGATGAGGGTCTGGGTGCCGGGTGTATGCGTTTTTACCCATTCGCAGCTTTTTTCCTCCCGCAGGACAGCGATTGTCTGGACACCTCTGGCAGACAGTTCTTGTAGGAGCCATCCGCCAAGAAACCCGCTGGCACCTGTTATAATCGCTTTTTTCATACTCAAATTTCCATATATTCTCGAATTTGTTGTTTCATTAGTGGCTCCACAGGGTCGCCATTCAGGTACACACGGTACCATTCTACGGTTTTGCGCATGGCCTGTGAGATGTCCCACCTGGGCTGCCAGCCAAAAACGGATGAGATACGGGAGTGGTCGAGCTGCAAAAAGTTAGCTTCGTGAGGCTCGTTGCTGTCCTGCTGGGATTTCCAGTGCAGGCCATCTCCCCATAAGGCACAGAACAGGTCCACGAGGTCTCCAGTCTCCATGCAGTCTTCCAGATTGGGGCCGACATTATAGCAGCCTTCAAACCGTTTTTTATCGCGGTACTGCTCCTGCGCAATCAGCAGATAAGCAAAGACGGGTTCCAGTACATGCTGGTAAGGCCGGCAGGAATGGGGATTCCGCACAGACACAGGACTTTTCTGTGAAGCCGCCCGAAAGCAGTCGGGAAGGATGCGGTCGGTGGTGAAGTCCCCGCCGCCGATCACATTGCCAGCGCGGGCGGTCGAGATCGCGGGACATCCCTCCCCGGAGAAAAAGGAACGGCGGTAGGCAGCAGTTACCAGTTCCGAACAGCTTTTGCTGTTAGAGTAGGGGTCGTATCCATCCAGTGTATCCTCTTCGCGATACCCCCACTCCCATTCCCGGTTCAGGTAAACCTTGTCGGTGGTCACATTTAAAAATGACCGCACCGACGGGCATTCCCTCACAGCCTCCAGGAGATGGACGGTACCCATCACATTGGTTTCATACGTATAGGCCGGATTTCGATACCCCTCCCGTACGATCGGTTGGGCAGCCATATGGATCACCAAGTCAGGGGAGAACCGCAGCATAGCCTGCTTGAGGGAAGTGCTGTCCCGGATATCCCCGATGATGGATTCCATATTTGCACCGGGTTCCAACATTCGGAACAGACTGGGTTCTGTGGGCGGCTCCAGCGCGTATCCGCAGACCTGCGCCCCCAGCATCTGTAAAGCCTTGCACATCCAGCTTCCCTTAAAGCCGGTATGCCCAGTGACAAAGAACCGTTTTCCTTTGTAAAAGTCCCGATCGATCGCTTTCTTCATTGATAATCACTCCGAATTTTTTTCAGGCATCGTTCGATCTCATCCTGATGTTCGGCTGCGGCGCTTTGTGCATATGCGGCCCAGACCTCTAAGTCCGGATTCTGGAACTGGTCAAACGCACTGGCAAGCACACAGCCCTGTTCCTCCGGCCAAAAAGCAAGGAATGCCTCCCTGGAAACACAGTGGGCGATTCCGTCAAAGCCTGCCTGACGGAGCGCTTTGGCCCGCCGATGGAACAGCCAGCCGGATTCGCCTTCTTTGTCAATCCGGTAAAGCACTTCCGGATTCAAAACCACCTGTTTCAGACGCTCCACCATCTGTTCATCCAGGTGGGATTCCGGGGCTTCAGGCAGATACACCCAGCCCGTTTCGGCCTGTGCAAGCGCCTGGTTCATCTGCGCGCCGAACGCACAGTCTAGGGCAGGCAGAATCGTGGAAATCCCGTCGGGATAGATGGCCTGATTGCACGCTGAAACGCGCTTGGTAAAGTCACTGAGGTACCGACGCCGGGTATTTGGCATCTCTTGACCGTCGTATCCCGTAAGATTTTGCAGGACCGATACCGCTCCCCGTCGGAGCTTGGGACTGCCGACCTCCTCCAGCTTTTTCAGAAGGGAAGGGGAGACGTCGTCAATCTCCTCACTCGCCAGCCTGCCCTGCTGGAATAACGCGCCGCCGCAGAGTTCGCACCATTGCAGCTGGTCACCGAATTCGTCCGGGGTACGCTTCCACCAGCCCGGCTCCACCTTCCAACCGCCTGGCCCGTTAAACAGCATATCCAGGGAACCCGCAACTTCACAGAAGAAAGCCCCTTTTGGTGTGATCGAAGCACTCCACTGGTTCTGGAAAAAACAGTTATCCCGCATAGGAAACCACTTTTCATCGGGAATCCCAAGGTCTTTCCTGCTGACCAGAACCGGTTGGTGCAGACTGGGATTGTTGTGGTCGTTGATGCTCTGATAGCTGAAGAGCTTTTGAATCAGATCAAAATGCTGGAAGTATCGTTTGCTGGTAGCACTCATCAAGCCGGGGCCTTTATGCCGGTTCAGGCATTCGTGCTGCAGATAGTTTTTATCCCGGATGTAGTTAGAAAAAACAGGAAGTGGCTGATTACTGGAGGGGACATGGTGCTGTCCAGGATAGACTTCTGCTAGATAACGCGCGAACCGTTCAAACTGCGGATGCAGAGTAGGTTCTCCACCCATCATTCCAATGCATCTCCCATATTCGAGAAGGGAGTCCACACTCTTTTTAAACATCTCCCATTCCATGAAATAGGGAGTCTTATGATGCCCACAGAATCTCGTGCAATTAGAGCACTGATGGATACAGGCATTGGTAATATCGATTTCAATAATGCGCATCTCACTTGGTGAACGCATAAAATAGCCTCCTTTTAGATGTGTTTGAGCCGCTCGATGGGAACCGCATAAAATACAGTTTGATCCACATAGTCGCTGTGATGTCTCAAATAGTATCGATACTCTAATCCCAGATTATGAATATAATGAGGGATTTCTACAAAATCCTCTTTTTTGTGATAGACGCAGATCGCCAGTACAGGACGGTATTTGCAGATTAGATTTTTGGAGCCTTCCAATGCTTTTAATTCAGAACCTTCGATATCCATTTTAATGAAGCTGACCGGTTCCAGGATACAGTCATCCAAAGCAGTGGCCTCCACAACAAAGTCCTTTTGATCTGTTTCAGTGGTTAGATAAGACCCAGCTCCATTTTCTACTAAATAAAGGGTTTCCGCACAATTCCAAAGGCATTTTTGAAAAAGAACAAGACGGCCTTGTGCAACCAGATCTGCGTGGATTTTATGAATTTGATCGAATTGTTCCTTATTCGGTTCGAATCCAAATATTTTTTTAAAGTTCCTATTTGATTTTTCCAGAAAAACTTGGATGGTATCCCCATTATAACTGCCAACATCTACAAATACCTCATCTTTTTGAAGTTGGATAAGATCACTTGGAAA
>ERZ778516.2074-NODE-2074-length-14026-cov-4.449574_pt1 | contig 14026 bp, 10 predicted proteins | sample MGYA00510342_ERZ778516 | MGnify/ENA primary metagenome ERZ778516 (study PRJEB29527, sample SAMN07138961) | mouse gut metagenome | material: feces | host: mouse | place: China:Nanjing | collected 2016-01-25 ...
GCAGATTGTCTACAGCCTTGACAATAGTGTGACAGGATTCTTTTAATAATCCTTTAATCGGAGATTGTATAAAAAACAGGTCGCATCGTGTTTTCCGCGATGCGACCTGTTTTGTGTGTAATCTCATTATTTACATAAAAATAAGTATCAGCAGCTGCGCAATAACAACACGAGAGAACATTGCTATGGGGTAAACAGTTGCGTAACTTACAGCTGGATTATCACCCTGTATCGTATCGTTTGCGTAGTTAAGAGCCATCGGATTAGCCATAGCACCACAAAGCATGCCGCATGTCGAACCGAAATCAAGTCCGGATATGCGAAGCGAAATCAGCCCCATCAGAACTACAGGAATAACAGTTACTATGAATCCGAGTGCAATCCACAACAAGCCATCCCCCTTCATGATTGTGTCTATGAAATGAGCGCCTGAATCAAGTCCGAGACAGGCAAGAAACAGGGATAGCCCGATGCCTCTCAGCATTAGGTTCGCACTTCGTGTTGTGTATGTTACCATTTGAAAACGAGGACCAAATCGCCCCATCAAGATGCCAACGACAATCGGTCCACCAGCCAGACCAAGTCTGACAGGTGCCGAAATTCCAGGAATCACAATAGGAATGGAACCTAAAAGCAGACCCAGCACAATGCCGACAAATATAACCGCAAGATTAGGATCTTTAAGTTTGGTTGCGGTATTGCCTACAACTTCCGCTACTCTTTCAATCTGGTTCTCTTTACCCACCACAGTCAGCCTGTCTCCAAGCTGGAGAACAAGACTTGGTGTTGCCAAAAGCCTGACACCGCTTCTGCTGACTCTTGTTATATTAATTCCATAGTTGTTGCGCAGACGCAGGCTGCCGAGCTTCTTACCATTTAATTCCGGTTTACTGATAACCAATATTTTTGAAGTGAGCGAACTGTCGATTTTGTTCCAGTCAATATCACCTGTGTTCCAGTCCCGGCTTTCATGTTCGCCAAACAGAACAGTCAATGCATCGACATCGGCTTCTGTAGTTATCACCATCAATCTGTCGTTTGACGCCACCTTTATATCGGATGTCGGTATACTTACTTCTCCGTCACGCCATAGACGGGATATGACAAACTTTATTGGAGTGATGGCTGCTATCTCCTTTATACTTTTGTCGAATACGGCTGGATTCTTGACCTGAAATGTCGCTATAAATGTATTGTGATCTTCTTCAGAAGTATTAACAACGATGTCAGAGTCCTTTACAGCAATTTTCCTTACAATGATTATTGCCAGTATCACACCTACGACACCGAGGGGATATGTCACTGCGCAACTCAATGCCGCGCCATTAGCAGATATGCCAAGCTGCTGAAGTGCTTGCTGCGCGGCTCCAAGAGCGGGAGTATTTGTTGTTGCTCCACTTATTATCCCGGTCATATCCGACATCGGCACACTGAACATGTAGCTCAAGCCGATTGCGACACCGGTGCCCAGCATGACAGTGGACAGTCCTAATAGATTAAGTTTAATTCCCCCTTGTCTGAATGAACTGAAGAATCCGGGACCGACTTTAAGTCCTAATTCGTAGATAAACAGAATCAGACCGAAACTCTGTGCGAAATTAAGCATTCCGGAGTCTATGGAGAATCCGAGATAACCGGCGAGAATCCCCGCAAAAAACACCCATGTAACACCTAACGAAATGCCCCAGACATGTATTTTCCCCAGACCAAGACCGATGGCGATGATAATTGAAATCACGATTACGGCCTGGACAGCGGAATGCTCGAATAATATATTTTCTATCCAATACATAATGCAAAATTATAAAAAAGCCTGCATATATTAAAGATCTTCTCGGTATGTGCGGCAATCTACCGAGCAAGTGACACATTTACTGCGACTCCGTAATTTGAATTGGATGTCGGGTAGGAGGAACTTGATACAAGAGGTGTGTTGACCTGGTGATCAAAGAAAGCTGACAATGTTATGCGTTTGCTTAGAATGTAGCTTGCCATAAAATTAACGGAGAATGTGCGTGTACCGTTGGTTGCTTGCGTAAAAGCTGTCTCAATCCTGCGAATCAGGGATTGGTTATTTGACAATGCAAGGTCAAGATTTACAGAAAGATCGTTGGATACCCCACCCTGCCGACTGCCAATTTTCAATATCTTGTTGAAATCGGCTATCTTGTATCCCGCTCCGACTGATAACTGTTTGCTTGTAGTCTCGACAATCTGACCGGCTGACGTATTTAGATTAAGTGTTCTCGCATCGCGATACTCCGCATTAAACGTAAGATCATTGAAAAGAGTCACTTTTACACCAAATAAAGGAGCGAACTTCTCTGTTATGGCTACTGATGTGATATTGAACGGAGAAGACGGAATCGGCAATCCTGTCTGCTCATTAAGAATGAAGCCTCTGTCCTCTCCAATACTCACCCAATTCATGAAACTTGAATATGATCCTACCGAATATGTACACTGATACGCATGAGTAAGAGTAAAAGCTTTGAACCATTTCTGCAGGTTGCCAAGCTTTATAAGTCCGTCATAGGTTACGCGCCAGTTCGGTCGCATGGCGTTTAGTCCTTCAAAGTGCTTGAGACTGATTTTGTCCGGGCTTATACCGCTATAGGCAGCAAGAAAGGCTGGAATAAGCACATCAGAACTTGTTGCACTCACACCTCCCTGTCCTGCATCATACACTGTTCCGGCAAGAGGTGAATCTTCAAGAAATCCTGATGCAGGATAAACCGATCCGTGATAGGAAGCCTCGACACGCTGTGCTACCTGAGGGATATAAGAAAGGAACCTGTTAAAGCTTTCTGATGCATAACCGTCTTCCGCTTTGTAATTTCTCATTGCAGACATAATCGCCACATGTGTGCGCATGTACGATCCCGAGTATGATGTCGGCATACCTGCATACATGAACTGCATCTGCTCTGTTCTCGAATCTGTAAGGTTCGAGGTAAGAAGTATTTTAAGCCCCTTTATAGGCTCAAGATTCAATTCAAAATTAAACTCCTTGTTGTTAGTCCACAATGCAGGAGAAATCTGATCAGAACCGGTTATAAGCCATCCCCTGTCGAGCGCTTTGTCAACATAGTCCTTATCATAGAAGCCAAAGGCGAAGTCAAGACCGGGAGACATTGGTCCGTGTGACAGTGACTGTCCGAAAACATTACCCACATTTGGAGAAAAAAGAGGTAGATTCAATGAATGACCGCTTCTCCACCTGAATGACAGGGAGCGGGGCATCATCAGGAAACGCAGACTGTATTCAGCCAGTTCTGTCGCGAAATTTTTCTTTTCAACATTGTTTTCCCTAACTGTTATTTTTACCGTCTGAGAGCCTCTGTCAAGAATCTCAACTGTATTCTCGTCAATAATTTTGAAATTTAGTTTTTTAGGCTGTCCGTTGGCAACAGCTGCGAACTTTATCTTTTTAGTTTTAAGATTATGCTTAACCAAAGTGCTTGTATCCGGTGACAGTGTAAATGCCCTCTCGAATTTTTTATCACGCTTTCTTGCCGCTTTGTTTCGGGAATTGCTATTGCGTGCGGAAGTGGATGACGAGAATCTTTTGTTGATTTTCTGAAGATATTTGGATTTGTTGAAAAGAGTCTCGAAATTCAATCTCGCATCTGCATTCCACGTTGTCTGGTTTTGGATAGTGTTGCCTAAATAGAGGTCTTCAACGGTCGCTCCCTTGTCCCATCTATAGACAGAATTATAAGTCACAGAACCTGACAGATAGTCAAGAGCAGGGATGCGGTTAAAGGGTGCGCGATAGGTGCCGGTGAATGTCTGATTGTAATTCCACGGTGTGCCGAGATGTCTGATCGAAGACAACACGGTATCTTTCCACTGTTCGTATTTATCGGCGAAGAGTCGTCTGTTTACCGCACCGAGTGTCTCTTCAATTCTTGCCGTCGTGTTGCTTGAGAATGTTAGACTCAGGGATTTTATCAGATTCCATGTTATACTGAACTGGCGGTCCCAGACAAAGTTCTTACTTACCTGAACAGGCAGCTGGAAGTCCACATCCACTTCGCTTCTTGTCTGCTGCTCATAGTAATACCTGTGCATGCCAGTATAGAATGTAAGGTTATTGAAAAGCCAGTTAATCTCCCACTCTCGGAAATACTTTGCCGTACGGCTTTTACCCTTTATCCACGCAAACGGTTTGAGTGGTTTGATATATGGCGAATACGAATATTGAAAACTGCCGCGATAATCATTCGTATTTTCATATTCTGTCGTAGGATCTATGTTCTTTTGTTTGTTATATGAGAATGACAAAGTGAAATTTGCCGGATCCCAAGGCATCGGATTCTTGCTTTGTACATTAAACTTGAAGTTGGATATCGAGAAGCTTTCCACACTTTTTTTAGTAATGGCGTAGTTTTTTATAGAATCCTTCTCATGTTTTGTCTGAGCCGCATCCAATGCATCTTTCAACAGAATGTCCTGATCAAGGGGATTATATTGCGGTGTTATCGTTTCCTGAGACTTTGAGAAAAAAACAGGGGCCGACAATTTGGCTTTTTCCGGTAAAAATTTACCCAGATCTCCCTGAACAGCTACGTTATACTGTTCGTAATCCTCCATCCTTCGTGATTTAAGCGGTTGGTCAACTCCTCCAAAGCCGGAAGTCTCCTTATGTGCTGAGAAATTAACCATCGCGATGTCACTCATTGCAAGATTTACATTGGCATTTGCCGCCCAGCCGCCGGACTCGTTGAAATCCGTTACTTTCAATTCATTCACCCATACAGTACCGTCTTTGACACTGTTTGACCTGTTGCGAATACCTATAAGCATAACCCGAACATCGCTCAGACTCGGATTGCCAAGCACAGCCACTGTATTCTGCACGTTGTCGGGATCGTGACCGGTATAAAGCACAGTGTATCCCACCCCGTCCACATTTGCGCTCTTATCGCGGTTTCTTGAAGTCTTCAGGGTAGTAAACACATCCAGCGGAATGTTCAGATAGTTTGCCAAAGGCCAGACTCGGGCTCTGTCAGCTGAATTGAAATTGTTATAATTGCCCGGAGGGGTCAGTTCCAATGGAATCTCATACTCATAATAATTATTCTTGACATCTGACCCCAAGCGAATGAATATAGAAAGGTCTCCATTGCGCAGAGATGTAATGTTGTCAATAAGAGCCTCGGCATGCACCCACATCTGAAGACGCTTGTATATCCTCATGTCAAGCTGCGTGTTTTTATATACACCGCGTGCGTCTCCGGGTTGCAGTCCTTTGACTGTAATCGAAAGAGACTGTTCATTTAACTGCGTTGCCTGAGACTGTCCCGGATCCTGAATCCTGTCAACACCGGGAGGCAAGACATAGTTAACAGGTGTTCTTGCTGAATTTTCCTCAATATTGACCACTGTCATATCGATCTCACCCTCTGCTGGCGAATCATTGCGACTATTCAGATTAAAGCTGTAATCTCGCCATTCTCCTCTTACGAGTTCCAGAGTAGCAAACCGCAGATGTGTTGTTTCTTTGAATCCGGTCATAAACATTCGGGCGAATCTGACAGTCGAGAAATCCGTTATGCCACCTACAATTTTCTCCGGCGAACTCAAAGGAATCTTGAACTGATACCAGACTGCCTGTTGCGGACCGGAGGGAGTATTGACGCGCCTTTCTACCTTGTCTGTGACATAATTTTTGCCCACCTCAAGGTCTTCCGGTCTTATCGAGACTTTATACTGAAAATACCTTTCATATTCATTGAGTGTGTTGTCCTGATTTATGTCTTCGACATCCGGAACGGCTCTTGCAGACTGATACAGAGGGTTGTCAGACTGGTCAGGAGAGAGTGAGTTCCCTTCCACTCCGTTGTAGTGTTTGTAGCGTTCAAGAATATCCGACTGTTTTTCGTCATAATATGGAGAACGGAAGAAATGATAATTATCACCCGCCGGATCATTCATCGGAGAAAAAGGATTGTTCTGCATTTCGGCAAGGACTGATGAAGATAGTTTTCCCCGCAACTTGTCAAGATACTCTTTATACGAAGGAAACGAGAATTCCTCATCGTTTTTAAGTCCGTCAAGACCGACATCCTGCATCGGTCTTGCGTTGGCTGCATTCTCAAATGCATATGTCAGCGAATTCTGTCTTGATACTTTTCCCCATACCGTTTCAGCAATGAATTCATTATTGCCGTCAATCGGAAGTCCGTTTTCATAACTCTTCATGCCGTCCTTAAGAATATCTTCGCTTATTTCTCCGAAATTGAAATAAAGGTCTCCGCCCTCAGTATTGGGATTGTCCGAGTCAAGGAATGGATCCATCATCCAGAATTGGATATATTCGACATTCGATGTCTCGAAGTTGGTGTTGTCCATTTTTTTCATTATGCCACCCCACCGCTTTTCGGGCTGCAGCAAATTGCCGTTTTCATCAATGCGGTCGGCATCAAGATTATACGGTCCCCTCTCTCTCGGATAGAACGAAAGGTTAAGAGTCTGTATATAATTTGCCTCTCCATAATTAAGATCCCGGTATGGAAAGATCTCATCTATCTTGACTTCTCTGACATATGGATTAGAGAGCATGCTTGGATCGTTTTTCATATATCCGGGCACCATCGATGAGTTTTTCTGTGTCCATAACCGGTCGATATAATACCATGCCAGCAATGCTCTGTTTTTACCATAATCGATATCGTTGCTTAGCTTGGCTTCCGGGAAAAGTGCGTCAGCCGAATTGTCATAAGGCGTCGAAGCAAGGAACCATGAATATGGAGACCTCAGGTCTATGCCGGTCTGCGTAGCCTCGAAGTCATCGATATAGCTTGATCCTTTGTTCGATCCGCTTTTTTGCTTGTGTGGCACAAGTTGAGCGAATTCCGCACTCACGTTTATTCGAGACGGAGCTGTTGCGCTTACTGTGGGTATTTTATTCAATAAATTGGTGAGCCACATAAAATCCTTGTTATAGCTCACGTTAAGTCCCCACATCGTGTTGTTTATTACCTCATCACCGATGTTTACTTTTTCAGTAAGTGATTTTTCGGAGAAGTGAAGAATGGTTCCCCCCAGAGTAAAGTCCTTGTTAAACCGATATTGAGCGTCCAGTCCGAGCAAAGTCTTCCTTTGCATGGAAAACAAGGACTGATTTTCAAGAGTAACGCTTACATTTGTTCCCGAATCAATTATGCTCTGGTTTGTAATAGTTACAATGCCCATTGAATAATCAACAGTGTAGTCACTGTTTTCAGTCAATACAACACCACCTGCCATCACCACTACGGAACCGCGCGGAACATTCATCGCATTTAATCGAATCTGCGCTCCGTTTGATGCCTGATACTCACCAGACAGAGAAAACTTGTTCTTATCTGCAAACTGTTGCGCTACAACAAGAGTTGAGTCATATAGCTCTTTATACACGTATTGTGAAGCGATTGCCGGATTGCCTATTTTCCGTTCCAGATGAGAACCGAAAGGTTCCGCTACAGGAAATATTATTTTGCCGGTTGACGACTGCACTGTATAGCCCTCGATGTAGTCAAAGAAACCATCGGAATTTGATTCCTGATTCGAATCTATTCTGTCGAGATTCATAACCTGAAGAAGCGGCTGGTTCGATATCTGACCGGCGGGAATATAATTTATCTCTGTACCTGTGGTATCACTTAGAAATTTGATATTGAGCTTAAAATTTTTGCTTTGAAGCTGGTATGCGCCTAACGAATACACATTCTTCATCATAAGCTGCCACATAGGCAGACGAGGGGAGACTGTAGTACTGCGAAGCATCTTCAGATAAAGACAGTCCGACGTGTTCGTGACATCTGAGGAGAACTCCCCTACCTGGTAAACTTTGCCCTGATATGTATATTCATATGCTACGGCAAGAACTTCATCTGTTGTCAAAGCTGATTTAAGAGAAATATAGCCCAAATCGTCATTAAGAGTATATTCGCTTGATTTGAGCAGTCTTGCACTTTCAACCTTCTCAAAGTCCTTTCCCCCTTCTATGCCATATGCTCGCAATGGCTCAAGGGCCTGCGTGACCATATCTATGCTACGCGCCTGTGGATATTCACCCTTTATTATGCTTAGAAGATTATTACTTTGGTTGGAAGGATTGTTGAAGGCTGAATTAGGCTGCCAATAACTGTTTGCAAGTCTTCGGTTTTCACCGAGATCCATGAATCCTACAAAATTGCGCGATTCATTATAATTGCTGTTTTTATTAGTTATCCATACCTCTATTCTCGTAATTTTTATTCCCGAGGAAACATGTGGCAGGCGAGATGCAAACTGATCATAATTCTCATAAAAATACTGTGCGAGGAAAAAGTGTCTGTTAGCATCATAATTGTCTGCCTTGAAGCTGAATTTGGTTGATTGTACGCCACCTGAAGTCGAGACAGTCTTTGATTCGGAATTCTGCTGTGACACAAGACCTGTAAGCGTAAGCTTGCCGAACTGTAGTTTCGTTTTCAATCCGAACAGAGCCGTACCTCCTCTTATAAGGCTTGATCCCGTTGTCATACTGACATTGCCCGCTTCAATACTCTTTATGATTTCATCTTCCTTGCCTTCATAGTTAAGTTTTAAGTTCTTGGAATCGAAATCGAATGTCGCGTCGGTATTATAAGTCATATTGAATTTCAGCTTGTCACCGACAGAGGCATTTATCGTAGCCTGAATTTTCTGATCAAAATCAAAATATGTTTTGCGCCGGTTTTTAAGAGAAAGCGAAGGATTCTCAGTCTTGTTGCTTTTTATTCCCATTGACAGCTGCAGCGATCCCTGCGTAGACAGGCGGACTCCACCCGGTCCGAAAACTTTTTCAAGAGGACCGAGTGAGAAATTCATGTCGAAAATATTGAAAGGCTGCTTGTCTTTCTTTTCATAGCTCTCGGAATTACGCTGTCTGAAATATCCGAACATATCCTGACGCATCATTAGATCGGAATATTCTTTGGGAGTCAGCAAAAAAGGAGTGACTATGTCTTTGTCCCCGAGCCTGGTGTGAACAACAAACATGCCGAGTTCAGGATCATATACAGCTTCAGTGGTAATATTTGAAGGTGTTTTAAGATCTGCCGGATATTCACCTGATTTCAAAGGATTAGTGTCGGAAACCTCAGGCACTGTTTTGCGTACGGTCTTTTGTGAATTTGCCACAAACGACAAAAGCAGTGTCGAAAAAAACACTGCGATAAGAAGATATATCTTTCTTTCATCAATCTGCCTCAACCGCATCAGAGCATAGTAAGAGCCTGCTTGATGGCACGCTCGGTGTTGAGCGTCGGATCTTTCGCAAAAACCTTGGTGAGTACTTTCTGGCTCTGTTGGGCGGAGAATCCGAGCATCACAAGAGCAGCCACGGAATCATCATACGATTCACTTGCCGGCATACTTGTAATAAACGCATCTGACTCGGGTTTTATTTTATCCCTCAAATCCACAATAATGCGTTGGGCTGTCTTTCCTCCTATGCCTTTCACTCCTTTGAGAAGTGAGTCATTCCCTGAAGCTATTGCCGATTCGAGTTGTTCATCGGTAAGGGATGAAAGAATAAGTCTTCCGGTGTTGGGACCCACTCCGCTCACTCCGATGAGGAGTCTGAACAATTCTCTTGTTCTTTTTCTTAGGAATCCGAACAGGACGTGTGCGTCCTCGCGTATCGATTCGTGCACATACAGTTTACATTCCTGATTGCCGCTGATCAGAGGGTAATCCATTAGCGTTATGTTTACTTCATACCCTACACCACAACATTCTATTACGGCATATGTCGGCGTGGCTTCTGCCACAACCCCTTTCAAATAGTCAATCATAATGTAAAATTACAAAATTATTATGATTTTAGCAAATTGGCTGATTTCCAAGATGCTCAGGCGATGTATAGGTATGTCGAGAGGTGTGGCTGTGCACCCCGATGGATGCACAGCGCTTTATCATCAATATTTTTATGATTGATTTTATTTATTGACGGTATCCGAGTTCTGGTTGTATGCCTTGGCAACGCATTTCCATTCGCCGCCGAGTTTGAGCAACAAAAGGAAGTCCGTGAAGTCGATGGTGCCGCCCCACCCTTCTTCAAGAACGCGGACTACCGCAACTGTTTCCTCAACTGCCAGCACGTCTATTCTGGCTTTGAACTCTGTTCCGGCACCGACAGTGTCGACATTGTGGTAGAACTGCTCTATAGAGCCACGCTCTACTGTACCGTTAAGTATGCCGAACAGCACAGCGTCTTCGGTGAACAGAGTCTTTGCATACTCGCTGTTGCCTTCGGCTACACTCTTCACAAACTTTTCGGCGGCTTTAGCCACTTCTTCGTATTCTTTTATTCTATCTCTCATATCGTTAAGTATTTGTTTGATTTCCCGGATTATAGTTGCATGATAATCACAAGTGGACCTGAAGTGCATGTCGGCAAAGACGGAACACGTTTGCTGAATGTTCAGAACCCGGTGCAAAGTTACAATGATGATATATTAAAAACAAGTACCGAAAAATTGTTCATATACCGAAAAATTATTCGGTATATGGAAATTAAACAGTTATTGATTAACTTTGTAACCGGAAAGAAAATTTAAACCGGACAGATGGCATACGAAAAGAAAATACCTGTGGATCTGGATTGCCCGTTACGGCTTACAATGAGTCTTATTGAGTCGAAATGGAAGTCCTGTATCCTTGACGAATTGAGAGACTGTGAGCCGCTGCGGCCAAGCGAGATACACAAGTGTCTGCCGGAAGCAGCTCCAAGAGTGCTTGACATTCAACTCAAAGAGATGGTGAATGACGGTCTTGTAACGAAGACAATCTATCCGGAACTTCCTCCGCGCTCAGAATACAAAATAACGGAACTCGGTCTGTCACTGATACCAATCATCGACCAAATGCTGAAATGGGGCGAGGAACACTTCGATGTTTTCGAACGGAAATATGGTCGTAATCGGGATCTGTCGAATATGGTAAACGAAAGAATGTGATAAGGCAATGAATGTACCGGAGTTGTTGGCAAAACGGATTAATATGCCCGAAATCAGGAGGGTGGCTTTGTGGGCGACAGGCTCACGGGAAAATATAGCCACACTATGGAGCCTTGCCCTGTCTGAATGCCGGATGACGAGTGTGAATGCACTTTGGACAATGACTCATCTGCCGGCAACAGATGCAGAATGTCTTGAATCCATGCGAAATGAAATGATTGATATGCTTTTGTCTGAGACAGACACAGGCAAGAAACGCCTGCTTCTCCAGCTCCTGAGAAATCAGGAATATGATGCAGACGATATACGCACAGACTTCCTCGATTTCTGCATGTCTAAGATCAATTCCGAATGTGAGCCATACGCTATCAGATGCTTCAGCATCTATGCGGCATATAGGATTTGTCAGCATTTCCCGGAACTGATTGCCGAACTTGAAGAACATCTCGATATGATGCAGTGTCAAACCTTATCGCCGGGACTGAAGAGCGCTCTCAGGCAGACAAAAACAAAAATCGCTAAATTGGCTGATTCTCGTGATAAATGCAGGAAAATATGGACATAGAAGAATTTCGCAACTACTGCCTTTCAATGGACAAGGTGACGGAGAAAATGCCTTTTGGAAAGTTCGCGCGCCGATATGATTCCATATTGGTGTTCTATATCCTTGACCACATGTTCTGCTTCGTGGATATTGACGATTTTACATCTGTTACAGTGAAATCCACTCCAGATGAGGTTGATGTGATACGTATGAATCATTCATCGGTGAGCAACCCGTTGAATCAGAGCCTGCGCCATTGGATACAGCTTAATCTGAACGGTGACGTTTCAGACAACGAGATCTACTCGCTTGTGAGACGTGCCTATGATATAATAAAAGCAAAATACACCCCGAGACGAAAGACATAATTACTCATTATTCGTCTAAAATCATTAATTTTGCAATCAAAAGAGAGATTACATCTTGAATATGGAACAAAGTTTCAATTCCCGCCTGTTGGATAATGCAGTTGCCGAGCTTGCCAAACTTCCAGGTATTGGTCAGAAGACAGCCCTGAGGCTTGCGTTACATCTTTTGCGTCAGGAAAAGAATGTAGCGCTTGATCTCGGCAAATCAATCATTGATATGCGGGATAATATACGATATTGTAAATGTTGTCATAACATAAGCGAAAATGAAATATGCCCAGTATGCAATGATCCGCGTAGAGACCATTCGATTATTTGTGTGGTCGAAAACGTAAAGGATGTCATAACGGTTGAGTCCACCCGTGAGCATCGAGGACTCTATCATGTTTTGGGCGGTTTGATTTCGCCTCTTGACGGTGTGAGTCCGGCAGATCTTGAAATTGACAGCCTTGTTGAAAGAGTCGAACAAAACAAGGTCTCGGAAGTTATTCTTGCACTAAGCCCTACAATGGAAGGAGACACAACCAATTTTTATATATACAGGAAACTCGCACACCTGCCGGTAAAGATAACAATGCTTGCACGAGGTTTGAGTATCGGCAATGAGCTTGAATATGCAGATGAACTCACATTAGGCAGGTCTATTCAGAACCGCATGCTGTTTTCCGATACTTTTCACGACAGGCAATAAGAAGCTGCTTAAAAATAACATATATGTTTCTTGAGAATGAAATAATAAAGCTTCGGCCTGTAGAACCGGAGGATGCTGAAACAATGTGGATTGTGGAATCGGATTCAGAACAATGGATGCAAAATGGAATGTCTGCGCCGCTTTCAAGACAGAATCTTACAGATTACGCACTTTCGTATGATGCAGATCCGGTGCGTGCCGGTCAGTTGAGGCTTATAATAGAGTCTAAACCGGAGAAAGGAATAATCGGGATAGCGGATTTGTATGATATTTCTGTGCAACATAGGCACGCTTTTGTGGGAATATACATATTTCCGCACGTAAGAAGGTCTGGACTGGCACTGGCGTCTCTCGATTTATTGGAGAGATATGCCTTCAATCTCTTGAATATACGGCATCTGGTTGCTAAAGTCATGGAAGATAATGCCGCAAGTTCAAATTTATTTGAAAAAGCCGGATATGTGTATCGCGGAGAACTTCCGGAATGGTATCAGACTGGTAATGAATTCAGGTCACTTAAGATACTCTCAAAGATTATAGCCGGATAAACGTGATACAAACTGCATCTGAAACTATAATTTTTAAAATTTCTGCTCATCAATTTGAAAATTCATGTCGATAATTGTTATATATTATAAGCCATAATGATTTGGCATGAAATTTGTTTTCATAATATTGACAGTATGTCCTAAATCTTTTAAATCAAATGTATCTGGACATACATAATAAACAACTTAACATAAATGCATAGTAATCAAGATATACTTAATGTAATAATTGATGCGATACAGGATAAGAAAGGTTCCGGTATCACAGTGGTTGATCTCGAAGCGATTGAAAGTGCTCCGACATCGAAATTTGTAATTTGTCAGGGAAGAAGCACTTCGCAGGTTTCTGCAATTGCGGATTGCGTACGAGAGGAAATCCAAAAATCCATCGGGAGTAAACCATATAATTATGATGGTTATAGAAATTTACAATGGATCGTCATAGACTACGGCAATGTCATGGTTCATGTGTTTTTGCCGGAGTATCGCGAATTCTATAATCTTGAGGAATTATGGAGTGACGCGTGTATAACGAGAATACCGGATCTTGAATGACAGGTTTATGAACCTATTTCGTTAAATTTGAATTTGAAAACCATAAATATATGAATATGTTTCAGCCAAACAAAGGGTCTCGCCCCGGTAATCGTAACAAAAAGCCTCTATTCAACATGTATTGGATGTATGCACTTATAATCCTTTGCATATTGGGGCTGTATTATTTTCAAGACAATACACAGACAAAAGAAGTTGACTGGACAGATTTTGAAAAATACGCGCTTGCCGGCGATGTAGACAAGATATATGTTTTTTCCGAAAACGGCATTGCCGAAGGAGTCCTAACACAACAAGGTGCTAAAAAATTAAAGTTCGACACCTCAAGAATGTCTGAAGGACATATG
>ERZ778516.2075-NODE-2075-length-14025-cov-8.452470_pt1 | contig 14025 bp, 11 predicted proteins | sample MGYA00510342_ERZ778516 | MGnify/ENA primary metagenome ERZ778516 (study PRJEB29527, sample SAMN07138961) | mouse gut metagenome | material: feces | host: mouse | place: China:Nanjing | collected 2016-01-25 ...
CTCGCTTATTCGTATCTTTAATGCAGTGGGAAATAATTGCTTGACTGCAAGCGATATGAGAAAATCATCGTGAAAAAAGGCAATGGATAAGTAAATCGTAAAGTGTGTAAGATCACTTCATTTTCACGATTTCAAACAACTCGTTAATCTTATTGCAAAAGTAATTCTTTTTGCGTTATTCGCAATATCTATAACGATTTATTTTTCATCTTTTGACATTTCGATTTGTTCGGCGTTCTTTGCAGCCAAGACCTGTTTGGCATTGAGACGCGAAACCACCTTTTTGCCTGTTCTGGCTTCGAGTTCCAGTCGGGCATTGCGGGCGATCGTGCCACCTTGCCGTGCGACCGCTTTGTGTGCCGCCAGCGTTCGGGGCTCGGTTACCTCGGTTATGTCTTTGGTAGATGCCTCCGCGAGCATATTGAGAATCAGCTCGGTGTTGGTCATGTTGTCCGCAAGTTCTCTTTATGCAGTCCCTTGTACGCCTTGTACTCGCGTGTGGTAAAACCCGACCACGTATTGGTAATTATGTCGGTCAGCGTAGCGAACTGCTGCCCCTCCTGCACTCCGCGCTTTTTCCATGCGTCGGTCAAGTCCTTGCGCACCTCGATCGCTTTTAATCGCTGATTGATCCAGTTGTCCGAATACCCCAATTGCTTATAATCGGCCATCGCCTGCTGAATCGACAATTCGGGGTCCTGCATCTGGTCGAGACGGTCGGCAGCGACTTGAGCCATCCACTGCTTGAATGGCTCCGCTTTCGGCGACGGGATCGACTGAATGATACGGAACATTCCCTGCGCCGTTGCGCAATTCACTTTCTGGCGACCTCCGTTTGTTTTAGATGATGCCGCGATTCTCTACTACAAGCCATATCGGCGTTTCCACATATGAAAAACAAGTGCTTACAAAATAAATATAGATTATACCTATTAAAAAGTTGAACAAAAAATCAGAAAAAGAGTAGAACGAAAGAATAAAAATGCTACCTTTGTACCAGTCAAGTTTCCATAGGCGTACCGCCTGCATGGAATTAAAAGGGAATTCGGTGAAAATCCGAGCTGTACCTGCAGCTGTAAGTCCCCGCAAATGTTTGTCGCACTCTTTGCCACTGGTGTAAACTGGGAAGGCGCGACAAATGGGACGAGTCAGAAGACCTGCTTGATGAGCAATGTGATTCAGCGACCACGGGTAATTGGCGCTCGATCAAAATGAAACAAGGTTCATCATACAGATACCTCACATTTCTTTTTGATAACTTGTCCGCACCCGTTCGTTGCGAATCCATCGCAAGGAACGATTTGACGTGTGCGTACCTTTTGTTTAACTTTTTAATAAACAAGGTTATGAAAAAGAATTTCAGATTGATGGCGATGGCCGTTGCAGCAATGGCCGCCGTGACGTTCTCCGCTTGCAATGCGGATGACGATTTTTTCGCAGAACCTCTGCATGACGAAGCGGCTCCCGACACCCGAGCCAATGTGGAAAGTGAATGGGTTACAGTGACTTTCGATGATGTATCCTCCAATCAGCTTGCCGGTCCGACTTCCTATGGTGCCAATCTATACGATGGCTACACTGGATCGAATCCGACCCGTTTCACCACCTACACCGACCGAGCAGCTCGGCTTTTCAACATCGTATACGGATTGAATGAAGACGGTTACGGAGGCACGTATAATTATTGGAACGGAGGTATTGCCGTTTCGAACTGGAATATCCGCTCCAACGTCGACGGTCATTCGGGCGATTGGTGGTATTCCTACCAAAACCAATGCAGCGTTTACAATACGGCGTCCGTAGATAATGCCAATGAAAATGCCGGACACAGCGGATCGAACTTCGGCGTGGTTTACGGATATACCGACACTTACTCGGGATTCATCGCTTGTGCGCAGATGTCGCTGGCAAACAATGCGGAACGCAAGTTCGACCGAATGTATGTCTGCAACTCTTCTTACGCATACGGCGTAATCGTCAATGGCAACAGCTTCACGCAGGGCAGCTTACCGAGCAAGAACGGTTGGTTCAAGCTGGTGGTTCGCGGTTATAAGACCGGAGCTACGGCTCCTGTGGCGACGGACGAAATCTATCTTGCGGACTATCGGAACGAAAGCAATGTTTGTCTTACCGAGTGGACGTTATTCGATCTGACGAACATCAAAAAACAGGCCGTAAATCGTATCGAGTTCGATTTCGTGGGTTCGGATTCAGGAGCCTACGGGTTGAACACGCCGGCTTATGTCTGCATTGACGACGTTCGTATTTCTAGAAACTAATTAAATAACCGGGGTGAAAATGGAGATGGCTCGTCTCCATTTCCACTTGTTTGATCCATGACAAAGCGTATATTTTATTTTTTATTCGCACTCCTATTGACCTCATGTATGGGGTATGGTCCCATCGACGAGGAAACGTTTTATATAGACGGCAATTTCGGTGACGGAAGCGAGGTTACAGGCAAGGGGTTGTTCATTACCAACGAGGGGAACTTCATGTACGGCAATGCGTCGTTATCCTACTACGATCCCGAAACGAAACGGGTGGAGAACGAGGTATTCGCCCGTGCCAATGCCCAGAAATTAGGCGACGTGGCGCAGTCGATGACCATGCACGGCGGTCTGGGCTGGATTGTAGTGAACAACTCGGGCGTCATCTTCGCCATCGACCCCAATACGTTCAAGGAGGTGGGACGTATTACGGGTTTTACCTCGCCGAGATACATTCATTTCCTATCGGACGAAAAAGCCTATGTGACGCAGATATGGGATCCGCGCATCTATATCGTCAATCCCAAGACCTACCAGATTACAGGGTACGTCGAGACAGACATGGACTACGAATCGGGTTCTACGGAGCAGATGGTGCAATACGGCAAATACGTCTTTACAAATTGCTGGTCGTACCAGAACCGTATTCTGAAAATCGACACTGAAACTGATGAGGTTGTCGATGAACTGGTCGTGGGTATCCAACCCACCTCGCTGGTAATGGATTGCAACAATAAGATGTGGACGATTACCGACGGCGGTTACGAAGGATCGCCCTACGGGCACGAGGCGCCGTCGCTCTATCGCATCGACGCCGAGACGTTCAAAATCGAAAAGCAGTTCAAGTTCAAGTTCGGCGACTGGCCCTCGGAGGTGCAGCTGAACGGAACGAAAGACAAGGTCTACTGGCTCAACAATTCGGTTTGGTGCATGGGTGTGACAGCCGATCGTGTGCCGGTAAAACCGTTTCTCGAATATCATAACACACTTTACTACGGATTGACTATCAATCCCGTAAACGGCGACGTCTATATCGCCGATGCCATCGACTACGTGCAGAACGGCGTGGTGCTGCGCTATTCGGCCGAGGGCGAGTTGCTCGACACTTTTACCGTCGGCATCATTCCGGGAGCTTTTTGCTGGAGATAAAAATCATCGGATTATGAAAAAACTTTACACTCTCTTTTTGATTACGGTCTTTCTTGCGGGATGCAACAAGGACGGGCAGGTCGAAATCGACCAGCCGATGACGCCGCAAATCACGCTCGACAGCGAGGATGGAATCTATACGGTAAAAGTCGGCCGCGAACTGACCATCGCCCCAACGGTGCAGTATGCAGAAAACGCCCTTTTCTCGTGGACGTTGGACGGGAAACTGCTCTCCACGGAACCGACATTGACCCATACATGGAGCGAAGCGGCCGAAGTGTACGTAATGTTCACGGTGCAGAACGAAAACGGCAAGGCCGAAGAGGAGTTGAAAGTGGTGGTGTTGGAGATGGCTCCACCGGTCATTTCGCTGGCTCTGCCGTCAAAAGGGTTGAAGGTACTGCAAAACACGGACTACATCTTTACACCCGATATTCAGAACTCCGATTTGGAGGAGTTTCGATGCGAATGGCTGCGCGAGGGCGAGGTCGTGTCCGAAAGCGTAACCTATACGTTCAACGAGGCGGAGCTTGGCACCTATACGGTTGTTTGCCACGCTTCGAATATCGACGGCGAGACGACGAAAGAGATTACGCTCGAAGTCGTGGACGAACTCCCTTACGAAGTTTTCTTCCACACACAATCCATCTTCCGGACATCGACGGACCGCTATGTTTATATCGGCACGCCGATCTTCCTCGAACCGCAGCTCTCCTATTTCGACAATCCGCAGTTTGTATGGAGCGTGGACGGCGAGACGGTTCCCGATGCCGTAGCGCGCATGTTCCGGTACACACCGACTGAAGCGGGAGAGCATATCGTCCGGGTTACGGTAAGCGAAGCGAAGCAGCAGGCCAAACAACTTACCCGCAACATTATCCGTGCCGAAACGGCGTTCACGGCCGAGGTAAAGGTTACCTGCGTCGATGCTGCGCAAGAGGACCGCTACCGTCCGGCCACGGGAGACAGTTCTCCGCTGTGGAACAAGGTATGGGAATATACACCTGCTCCGGGACAGTTCGTCGGCGAGATGAAGACGGGCGGGTTCGACGGCACGGAGACGACGCAGGAGGCAGCTGTAGCTTATGCCGAGGGGCGTCTGAAAGAGAAGATATGGGTGTCGCTTGGTGCTTTCGGCGGCTACATCGTCGTAGGCTTCGACCATAGTATCCCCAAACGGGCGACGGCAGAGGGCGAATACGACTTCACGATTCAGGGCAACGCTTTCGACGGATCGTCGGAACCGGGTATCGTTTGGGTTATGCAGGACATCAATAAAAACGGCGAGCCCGATGACGAGTGGTACGAACTGCGCGGCAGCGACACGGATAAGGAGGGGACTATTCAGAATTACGCTGTCACTTATTATCGTCCCGCCGGCAAACAGATGGACGTGCAGTGGACCGATTCGGAGGGCAAATCGGGGTGCATCGATTACCTGATTACTTACCATCAGCAGGATTATTACTATCCTGCTTGGATCAAATCGGATACCTACACTCTTTACGGAACCCGTCTGGCTCCGAACAATGTGCAGGACCCGACCACTGGATACTGGGATAATCAATCCTATGGCTGGGGGTATGTCGACAATTTCAGCGAAACAGACAACCTCGGCGGCGACGTGGTAGACGGCAGCGGCCAGACCAATGGCTTCCGCATCGCCAATGCCATGTATCGGGACGGCACGCCGGTCGATCTCCAATACGTGGACTTCATCAAGGTTCAGACGGGCGTGCAGGTCAAGAGCGGCTGGCTCGGAGAGGTCTCGACGGAGGTATTCTCTTTCTCGGATTTGTCCGTTGCGCCCGATAACGAAAACAATAAATAACCAGAAACTATATAAAATTATGAATTTGAAAAAAATGCTATTGTTGGTCACCGTCGGTTTTCTGATGTTGGCCGGTTGCAGCGATGACGATCCGATCAATCCGATTCCTGAAGATGCGGACGACAACTTCATCACATCGGTGGTGCTGACCGTCGGCGAAACCTCCTATGCTGCGGCGATCGAAGGGAACGACATTACCGTAACGGTTCCCTACAACGTATCGCTCGACGGTGCTGCGGCCGAATTCAAGTACACGCCGTCGGCGACGATCATGCCCGATCCGGCCGAAATCACCGATTGGAATACCGAACGTCAGTTCCGCGTGACCTCCTACAACGGTCGGACGAACGACTACAAATACCTCGTCGTAAAAGACGATATCCGCGAAGAGGGCGATGTCGTGCTTAAAACCGATGCCGAGGTCAAGGCATTCGCCGACAAAGGCGTGACGATCATCAAGGGCGACCTTATCGTCGGCGAGGCGAGCGGAGACAACTTCGTGACAAACATCGAGGCGCTTTCGGCACTCACGCAGGTCGAAGGCGACATCGTCATCAACGACACCTATAAGGGCACGACACTGGACGGTCTGGAAAATGTTGTGAAGATCGGCGGCCTGCACATCGGCTCGACCGAGGCGGCGTCTACCGCTCCCGAACTCTACTATGCGAGCCTCCGATCGCTCGAAGAGATTGCGGGCGACATAACGATATGCAACGACAAATTGCAGTGGTTCGAAGCCGAGAAACTGACGGCAATCGGCGGTTCGCTGGTCATGCGCTCGGCGGCGCTTACGTCGGTAACGACGCCCGCTTTGGCGACAGTCGGCAGCGATTTCGAGTTGCAGGGCTCGAACGAGGAGAAGGCAGGCGGCGATATGACTATTGTCGAGATGAAAGCACTTGCATCTGTCGGCGGTAAAATCAACATCAAGAACTTTGCGAAACTCAACGCCGTGAAATTCGAAGCGCTGACTTCGGCCGGAGCTGTGCTGTTGCCGACGATTCCATACGAGTTCGAGACGATTTCGTTGCCCGTGCTTTCCGAGGTGGGCGGCGACATTCAGCTTATCGCCAACACCGACGCCACCTCTATCGGCGGCATGGCGATGAATACGGGCGTCAAGACCATCGACATGAACTCTCTGTCGGAAGTGGACGGCACGATCGTCCTCTCTGCGTTCGCAGAACTTCGCGAGATACCTTCTCTGAACGGAATCAAGGTAAAAGGCATCGAGCTTGTCAGCTTAAGTAAAGTGCCCGATCCGCTGAATCTTTCCCAAACGACTTTCTCGGGCGGTGGCCGGCTCCTGCTTACCAACATGAATCTTATTGCAACGCTTACGTTGCCTGTGCAGGCGGATGTAACGCTCGAACTGCGGTACAACAAACTGTTGGGCAAGGTTGATGGCATCGAAGAGCTTGCAGGACTCGTTTATGTACCCGGAACGGACTGCTCGTTCTCTTCGCTGAAGAGTGTCCGGGGCGATGTTTCGTTCAGCAACGGTCCTCAAACGACGATCTCTACGCCCCAGCTCGAAAAGGTCGGCGGCAACCTGTTGAACGATGTCGAAAAGATCGGTTATCCGAAACTTATCGAAGTAGGTGGTTATCTGGCCGTAAGCGACAACGTCAGCGACGATAGCGGAACGGCGTGCGACTTCCGCGTCCTGCGCAAGATTGGCGGCCAACTTTACTTCGACAGTACCAATATTTACGCAGCTATCGATATGCCTGAATTGGAGGAGATCGGTACGGCCGCCGATCCGGCATACTACAAGGCGGGGGCGAACGATAAGTATTACAAGGAAGCCCTGTACGGCTCCTGCGCGCTTACAAGCTACGATGGTCTGCATCTTCCTAAACTGCGGAAGATCGGCGGCGCCGGCTTTACCCTCGACCTCGGGCTGGGCGGCGGCATGTCGTATTTGGAAGAGCTGTCACTGCCTTTACTCGAAGAGGTGGATGGGATTTTCCAGATCCACCAAAACGGTCCGGGAATGACACCGGCCGCCCCTCTGGAACGAATCGCACTTCCTGTCATCGCAAAGATCGGATCCGTACATATCGAAGGGTGTTCGGTTACGGATTTCAGTGCCTTTGCACCTGTTGTCGGACAATTATCGGACGAAACATGGTTCGTCCACGAGGATTGTTCCTATAGTCCGACATGGCAGGACATGAAGAACGGAAAATACAAGAAAGAATAACCATTTCGAAAACCGTCTGCGACCTTTACGGGCCGTAGGCGGTTTTACTTTCCTTATGAAGAAACTGACGGCATTCCTATTCGCCTTGCTTCTCGGATTCTCCGGCTTCGCGCAGGAAAAGTCGAAGAGCGACGGGCAACCGCCCGCAAGATCGGGCAAAGGCTGGTGGAACGACAATCCGTCGTTCGTCCAGCCGATTCCGGAGGTTTACGTTACGGCGCGGCGGCCGATGAAAGAAATCGGTATGCAGCAGACCAAACTCGATTCGACGGTGCTGAAAGAGAATATCGCCCTTTCGATGGCCGACGTGCTGACGTTCAATACCTCGATCTTCGTCAAGCAGTACGGTCGCGCCACGCTCTCGACCGTAGCGTTCCGCGGTACGTCGCCCTCGCATACGCAGGTAACATGGAACGGCATGCGCATCAACTCGCCGATGCTCGGCATGACCGACTTTTCGATGATTCCCTCCTACTTCATCGACGACGCCTCGCTGCTGCACGGCACCTCGTCGGTCAACGAGACGGGCGGCGGACTGGGCGGTGCCGTGAAACTCTCCACGAAACCCGCCGAAGCCGACGGATTCGGGTTGCAATACGTGCAGGGCGTCGGGTCGTTCAAGACGTTCGACGAATTTTTGCGCCTGACTTACGGCGACAAGCATTGGCAGGTCTCGACCCGTGCGGTCTATTCATCTTCCGACAACGATTTCAAGTACAGGAACTACAACAAGAAGATGAATATCTATGACGATGACCACCAAATCGTCGGCACCTACTATCCTACCGAACGCAACAAATGCGGTGCGTTCCGTGATTTTCACATCTTGCAGGAGGTGTACTACAATACCGGCCGCGGCGACCGCTTCGGATTGCAGGCGTGGTTCCTCGACTCGAAGCGCGGCGTGCCGATGCTGTCGGTCGATCACCGCTCGGACGACGAATACGTGAACGAGCAGACGGAGCAGACCTTTCGCGGCATTCTGTCGTGGGACCGGCTGCGCGGCAACTACAAAGTAGGCTTGCGCGCCGGCTATATCCATACGGGACAGGGCTACGATTTCTCGAAGGACAAAGGCAACGGCACGATGGCGGAGATGATCCGCTCGCGCAGCAAGATAAACACGTTGTACGGACAGGCTGAGGGTGAATACTACATCGGCAAGAAATGGCTCTTCATGGCGAATGTCTCGGTGCACCAGCATTTCGTGGAGAGCCGCGACAAGAATGTCCTCGAACTCAATTCGCAGTCGTTGTCGCAGGGAAATAACAAGAAAGTGGTCGTGGGATATGATAAGGGGCGCGTTGAAGTATCGGCCTATGCCTCGGCCAAGTGGATGCCGACCGACCGGTTGGGAGTGTCGGTGGCCTTGCGCGAAGAGATGTACGGCGAGGAGTGGTCGCCCGTCATTCCGGCCTTTTTCGCCGACTATGTGGTCTCGAAACGCGGCAGCATCGTAGTCAAAGCCTCCGTATCGCGCAACTATCGCTTTCCGACGCTTAACGACCTCTACTTCCTGCCGGGCGGCAATCCCGATCTGAAAAAGGAGCAGGGGTTCACCTACGACGCCGGATTTTCGTTCGCCGTGGGTAAGGAGGGCATCTATTCGCTCAACGGTTCGGCGACGTGGTTCGACTCGTATATCGACGACTGGATCGTGTGGCTGCCGACGTTCAAGGGTTTCTGGACGCCGAAGAACGTCAAGGAGGTACACGCGTACGGCGTCGAACTGAAAGCCGATGCGACGGTGCGGCTCTCGAAGAACTGGCAGTTGGGCGCAGACGTCTCGTTTTCGTGGACACCCTCGATCAACAACGGTGACCCAGTGGACTGGGCCGACAAGGCGATCGGCAAACAGCTGGTCTATGTCCCCGAATACTCCGCTTCGGCGACAGGCCGATTGTCGTACCGATCGTGGCGTCTCGTTTACAAGTGGTGCTATTACAGCGAGCGTTTCACTACCTCGGACAACGACATGAAAAGCAAGATCTCGCGCGTATTGCCCTACTACATGAGCGACGTGTCGCTGGAAAAACTCTTTTCGCTGCATTGGTCGGATTTCTCGGTCAAGGTAGCCGTAAAGAACCTTTTCAACGAGGAGTACGAATCGGTGCTCTCGCGTCCCATGCCGCGCATGAATTTCGAGGTATTCCTCGATATACGGCCCAAATGGGGTAAAAAGAGATAGAGATAACGGCAGCGTCCCTTTTCATCGCGGAAACCTTTGCAAACCTTCTTCGTAAAAGATTATTCGCTGCGGTGTTTTGTATGGACGAGAGCCGAAAGACTGATTAGAGATTAGTTGCAGAGTGTTATTTGCCATAACGACTTAATCGGATTTTCGCCCATGCTATCGAGGGGAAACGGACGAACAGCCCCGTTTCCCCCTTTTTTGAACCGAATGAAAACGAATAAAAGAACTATGAAACGATGGATTCAGTTGGCGGTAGTCGCTCTGTGCGCGATAGTCGTCGCGGCCTGTGGTCGCAAGAGCGTTTCGCTCGAAGATTTTGACAAGCCGGTCTACATGCTCGAATACGCTTCGGGATTCGACATTCAGGGGGCCGACAGCAAACAAAGCGTACTGCTCACCGTCACGAATCCGTGGCAGGGCGCGGACGGCATCGCCGTGCAGTTATTCATCGCCCGCGACGGCGAAACCGCTCCCGAGGGCTTCGACGGACAGGTGCTTGAAGGCGATGCCGAACGTATCGTGGCGATGTCCTCGACCTATATCGCCATGCTCGACGCCATAGGCGAGGTCGACCGCGTGGTCGGCGTATCGGGCATCGACTACATCTCCAATCCCGACATTCAGGCGCGCCGCGACCGCATCGGCGACGTGGGCTACGAAGGGAATATCAACTATGAATTGCTGTTGTCGCTCGATCCCGACCTCGTGCTGCTCTACGGCGTGAACGGTGCCAGCGGCATGGAGCCGAAGCTGCGCGAGCTGGGCATCCCGTTCATGTACGTAGGCGATTACCTCGAAGAGTCGCCGTTGGGTAAGGCCGAGTGGATGGTGGCCCTCTCGGAGGTCGTCGGTTGTCGGTCGGAGGGCGAAAAGGTTTTCGCGGAGATTCCCGTCCGATACAACGCCCTGAAACAGCGGGTGGCGGAGAATGCCCTCGACGCCCCGTCTGTCATGCTCAACATGCCATACGGCGATTCGTGGTTCATGCCCTCGGCCGGGAGCTATGCCGTGCGGCTGATCGAGGACGCGGGCGGAGATTATATCTACAAGAAGAACACGGGCAACGCCTCGACGCCCGTCGACATGGAGGAGGCATACCTGCTCGCTTCGGCTGCCGATCTATGGCTGAACGTGGGTATGGCGAGCACGCTCGGCGAGGTGAAAGCCGCCTGCCCGAAGTTCGCCGACACCCGCTGCTTCCGCAACGGATACGTCTATAACAACAACGTCCGCACCAACGCCGCCGGAGGCAACGACTACTTCGAATCGGGCGTCGTGCACCCCGAACTCGTGCTGCGCGACCTTATCAAGATATTTCACCCCGAACTCGTGGAGGAGGATTTCGTCTATTACAAACGACTGAAATAGATGCGTTCGCGTTCCGCCATGCTTTTTGTCACTTTGTCCGTGCTTACGGTCGGCCTTTTCCTGCTGGATCTGGTCGTCGGTGCGGTGCGCATTCCCCTCGACGACGTATGGGCGGCACTGACGGGCGGCGACTGTCCGCAAGCGACGGCGAAAATCGTCCTGAATATCCGCCTGATAAAGGCAATTGTGGCTCTGCTGGCGGGCGCGGCGCTGTCGGTCAGCGGCTTGCAGATGCAGACGCTGTTCCGCAACCCGCTGGCAGGTCCCTACGTGCTCGGCATCAGTTCGGGCGCGAGCCTCGGCGTGGCGCTCGTGGTGCTTGCCGGCGTCGGCTCGTCGGTCGGCATCGCCACGGCCGCATGGGCGGGAGCGGCCGCCGTGCTGCTCGTAATCGCCGCCGTAGGCCACCGCATCAAGGACATCATGGTCATCCTGATTCTCGGCATGATGTTCTCGTCCGGTGTGGGTGCCGTAGTGCAAATCCTGCAATACCTAAGCAAAGAGGAGGCCTTGAAAGCCTTCGTCGTCTGGACGATGGGGTCGCTCGGCGACGTGACGGTGCCACAGCTCGCTGTCCTCGTGCCGTCGGTTATCGCCGGCTTACTGCTGGCGGTAATCACGATCAAGCCGCTCAACCTCCTGCTATTCGGAGAGGAATATGCCGTAACTATGGGGCTGAATATCCGCCGCTCGCTCGGACTGCTGTTTCTCTCGACAACACTGCTGGCCGGCACAGTAACGGCTTTCTGCGGCCCGATAGGTTTTATCGGTCTTGCTATGCCCCACGTCGCACGGATGCTGTTCCGCAACGGCGACCACCGCGTGCTCGTGCCGGGCACGATTCTTTCGGGCGCGGCGGTGCTGCTCCTCTGCGACCTCGTTTCCAAACTCTTCACCTTGCCCGTAAACGCCATTACCGCGCTGTTGGGAATCCCGATTGTGGTGTGGGTGGTGTTGCGCAACAAATCCTTTACGGCATGATACGACTGCACGATTTCTCCATCGGCTACGACGAACGCACACTGCTTCGCGAAGTGAATGCCGCTATTCCGAAAGGTTCGCTGACGGCCCTTATCGGGCGCAACGGTACGGGCAAATCGACGCTGCTGCGCGCCATAGCGGGACTCAAACGCCGCTATGCGGGCGAAATTCTGCTCGACGGACGTGATATTTCCGACATGAGAGCCGACGAAATGGCAAAGAAGCTGGCATTCGTCACGACAGAGCGCACGCGTATCGCCAACCTTAAATGCGAGGACGTGGTAGCCGTCGGCCGTGCACCCTACACCAACTGGATCGGACGGATGCAGGATGCCGACAGGGAGATCGTGGCACGGTCGCTCGCCTCGGTGGGAATGTCGGATTATGCCCTGCGCACAATGGACAAGATGTCGGACGGCGAGTGCCAGCGCATTATGATTGCCCGCGCACTGGCGCAACAGACGCCCGTCATCCTGCTCGACGAGCCCACCTCGTTCCTCGACTTGCCCAACCGTTACGAACTTTGCTCGCTACTGGCGCGATTGGCGCACGACGAGGGCAAGTGTATCCTCTTTTCAACCCACGAACTCGACATCGCCCTGTCGCTCGCCGACAGCATCGCACTTATCGACCCGCCGCAGCTACACTGTCTCCCGACGGCGGAGATGGCCCGCAGCGGCCATATCGAGCGGCTCTTCAGCAACGACGGCGTGCGGTTCGATCCTGTCAACGGAATAGTAAAAGCAAATACATAAAATTTTGCAGTTATAATACCTAATAAAATTCAAAATCCATTACCTTATGCGGTATATGCTACTTATAAAAAGCTAATACCCAGTGTATTTTGCATATTCAATAAATAATAGAATTTAATGAGCTCGAATAAGGCGTGGAAATGATTTCACGCCTTATTCTATGCAATTCTGTTAAATACCAATCCTAAACACAAAGCTATGGTTACATTTATCGAACATTTGAAATGCGAGATGGACAAAAAACTACAACCGATTTTGTCATCCGATCTGAACATCATGAAAAAATCGCACGATGCCTCACTCGTTTATGCCGAAGCCTTCAACCGATTAAAAAATTTCATTGCCGGTTATACCTTTCACGATGATGCGGAAGAGATACACTTTTTCAAAGAAATCAAACCCCGTTTGTGCTTCGGGTTGATTTATTGGCGGAAAGTTTATAACATCGAAATGAACCGACCGGAAGGCGTCGAATCGCAAAGAGCGTATTTGATTGATGAGATTAAAGGCATCGATCGCTATAACTCCAAACGTTCCGATTTTGTCCGTTATTACCGTTCAGGGCTTACCCATCTGGATTCGATCTATTATCTTCGCGGACACGCCGATGTCGCTCTTTATTTCGATTCATTTTATTATGAACGCGATCCGATGTTTTCGACCAATTGTGATTTCACCGTAGCTCGGTTGTTGGCAAATGAGTCTCTTACGGAATATCTGAATAAAGAATTGGATGGGTTGGAGAACCACTGGTCGTCGTTGTCGCTACCCAGAGTACGCATTACATGGTCTGCTCAAAAAACGGATCTTTACGAATTGATCTTCGCATGCGATAGCAGAAAGGTGTTCGTTAATGTCCCCATGACACAGCTTGTCGAGTATTTGCAAACAGTATTCAATATTGAATTGGACAAGAATATTTCCCGAACATTCAGCGACATGCGGATTCGCAATACGAAAACTCCGTTTCTCGATAGTTTGAAAGTGGCCTTAATCGAACGCATGGAGAAATAGTCGAATCAAAAACGGGACAGATGATTACCCAAATAAGTATTTTATGAAATTATGGATGGTTTCCGCCATCCATAATCGCGATTACCGACATCGGTGTTTGCCTTATTTCGACATGAATTTACGTTTTTTATTGCCGCCAGAACTCCTTTATCGACATAACAATCATTGTATCAGCAGAATATTTATCGCAAAAAAGTCGTACCGACCTCGTTATTACCGTATCAAATAATATCGACCTTTGTAACAAACAAAAC
>ERZ778516.2077-NODE-2077-length-14023-cov-10.520046_pt1 | contig 14023 bp, 14 predicted proteins | sample MGYA00510342_ERZ778516 | MGnify/ENA primary metagenome ERZ778516 (study PRJEB29527, sample SAMN07138961) | mouse gut metagenome | material: feces | host: mouse | place: China:Nanjing | collected 2016-01-25 ...
TTATTGATGGAGGGAAACCTGTGGAACAGGGGTTTGAATATAGTTCCGGGACAAATACTGAGTGGCTGGATGTAGAAATGCTAAAACAAAAAATAACAATGCTGTGATTAAAATTTTGGAAAGAACATTGTTAAAAATGATATCTGTATATTTTTATTGGAGGCGTTTAAAATGCCAGAATTATGTTTAGGTACAGTCCAGTTCGGAATGAAGTATGGAATCAACAACCAGATTGGAAGGCAGCCATCCTGGGAGGAAAGTTTTTCAATGCTGAATTATGCGCTTAGGAATGATATTGGTGTAATTGATACAGCTGCTGCATATGGTGAAGCAGAACAGATACTTGGCTCTTATATAAAAAAGAGGGGATGCGGGCAAAGGGTTAAAATTATTTCAAAGCTGAAGCCCAATATAATAGAGGAAGGCTGCATTACAAAAAAGATAGTAACCAATGAATGTAAAGGTTCATTAGAGCGGCTTTCCATAGACTGCCTGGATGGTTACCTCTTACACACACCAGAGTATATCTACAATGAAGAAATAATATCAGCACTTATGTTACTTAAAAAGGATGGATATGTAAAAAATATTGGTGTTTCAATATATGGGCTGGAAGAAGGTTATGCAGCCATTAATACAGGTGTAATGGATTATATACAACTGCCATACAGCATACTTGACCAGAGAGGCATTAAAGAAGGCTTTATACCAGATGCAAAGGAAGCAGGGGTTAAAATTTTTACAAGAAGTGCATTTTTGCAGGGACTTTTTATGATGGATATGGAAACTTTGCCAGAATACCTTAAAAACGCGGTGCCATATCTTGACCTTATTGAAGAAATATTAGGTAAATATGGTGTGGACAAGGTATCTGCAATACTGGCATTTGTACAGTATGAAAAAGATATTGACTACCTGGTTTTTGGTGTAGAAAAAAAGGAACAGCTTGAGGAAAACATTTTTAAAAGTAAACATGGGGATGTGCCAGAAGAATGCATACAGGAACTGAAAGATAAGATTAATGGTGTAAGCCAGTCTGTTATATTTCCAAGTTTATGGTCTGATGGAAAAAAAGCATAATTGAATGGAGTGGATGGTATTGAAGAAAACAAAACGGGTCAGCCGCCGTGAGAGGGAACTTGTAGAAGAGGTTTTAGATGGGCAATTCAGCAGCAGTACCACTTATAAGATGGTAACACAGCTTGAAAAAAGTTTTGCACAGAGTTTTGGGGTTAAACATGCAGTTGCAATGGTTAATGGGACAGCAACACTCCATATGGCATTAGAAGCAGCAGGTGTTGGCATAGGTGATGAGGTTATATGTCCGCCGCTTACAATGAGCAGTACATCCCTTGCTGTTTTACAGGCGAATGCAGTCCCTGTTTTTGCTGATGTGGATGCAGATACATTTCTTATAACAGCTGCTAGTATCCGCAGTAAAATAACAAATAAAACCAAAGCTGTAATTACAGTATCTCTTTACGGTCTGTCCCCGCAGATGGAAGAAATTGTGGAACTTGCACACCAGAATGGGATTGTAGTAATAGAAGATAATGCACAATGTTTTTTAGGTAAACATAATGGAAAAATTGCTGGAACATTTGGGGATATGGCATCATTCAGTTTCCAGAGTTCAAAACATATGACATCAGGGGAGGGAGGCATTGTTATAACAAATGATGACAGCTATGCACTGAAACTGAGGAGGTATTCAGGGCTTGGCTATGCAGGCATTAGTATAAATAAGGGACGTATAACAAAGGATGATATACAGGATCCCAGTTATGAAAGGCATGTTACGTTAGGATGGAATTACAGGATGTCTGATTTGTGTGCTGCTGTAGCACTAGGCCAGCTGGAACGGCTTGATGAACTAGTTGGGATAAGGGTACAATCAGCAAAGCATTTTATTGATGCTTCATATGGATGTAAGTGGTTGTCCCCACAAAAAGTAGCAGAGGGTGATGTCCACACATATTGGGCGTTTGTTCTTAAACTAGATATAAATAAAGTTTCATGGCAAAGATTCAGGAAAAAATATATTGAACTTGGCGGGGATGGGATATATGGTGCATGGAAACTGTCATACCAAGAACCTGCTTTTAGGGATAAAAATTTTTTAAACAGGGAAAAACTGCCTCAGTACAGCCAGTACAGTTATGGGAATGGGTTATGTCCTGTAGCAGAATCAGTACAGCCATGTTTATTACAATTTAAAACAAACTACTGGGATGAAAGACAGGCTGTAAAGCAGGCGGAGATTTTACGTCAGACAATATCTTTTTTTGAAAAAGAAATTATTCTGGAGGGAAAATGCCAATGAAATATTTAGCAATTATCCAAGCAAGATGCGGGTCTTCACGTTTGCCAGGTAAGATATTAAAAGATTTATGTGGAAAGACAGCATTAGAAAGAGTCATACAGAGGGTGCAGAAATGCAGATATGTTGATGAAATTATAGTAGCAACTACAATAAATAAGGAAGATATAAAAGTTGTAAAACTTGTTTCTTCTTTAGGTATCAGGGTTTTTGCAGGAAGTCCGGATGATGTGCTTGACCGTTATTACCAGACAGCAAAATTAGTAAAACCAGAATATATAATAAGGATTACTGCCGACTGTCCTGTTTTTGATTATAAGATACTGGAACAAGCTGTTGAAGAAATGGATGAAGAAACAGATTATATGTGGGCTTTTTCAGAAACTTTTGCAGATGGTCTTGACCTTGAAATTATGAAATCTGGTGTGCTGGAAGATGCATGGAGGAAGGCAAGGCTTGCATCTGAAAGGGAACATGTTACCCTCTATATAAAAAACCATAAAGAAGATTACAAAGTACAAGATTTTATATGCAGGTTTGGGAACCTCCATGATGAAAGATGGACTATTGATGAACCTGAAGACTATGATTTTATAAAAACTTTATATGAGCATTTTTATAATACAGGCAAAAAAGATTTTTTGTCAGAAGATATACTGGAATATTTAAATAAACATCCAGAAATCCGGGAAATTAATAAAGGTTTTATACGTAATGAAGGACTGATGGTTTCATTAAAGAATGATAAAACCATAAATATAAAGGAGCAGGAATGAAACGTTTATACATAACTGGTATTGCGGGGTTATTGGGAGCCAATATGGCATATCTTTTAAAAGACCATTATGAAATTACTGGTGCAGATAAAATCCTTTTTAAGGCAAGTGGTATAAAAAGTGAATGTTTTGATTTACTTGATTATATAAAGTTAAAAGAAAGCATAGAAAGATGTGCACCAGATTACCTGGTACATACAGCAGCACTTGTGGATGTTGATTTATGTGAAGAGGAGAAAGAGCTGGCATACAGGCTTAACTGTGGCTTAACAAATGTTTTAGCAGAAATTTGTAAAAATATTTCCTGCCAGATGGTATATATTTCAACAGATGCTGTTTTTGATGGGAACAGCAGCAGGCTTTATACAGAAAGGGACATTACATGTCCGGTTAATTATTATGGAAAAACTAAGCTGCTTGGTGAAGATACAGTGCTGAAAAATAATTACATTGTGGTCAGGACAAACATATATGGCTTTAATGTCCAGGATAAAAATAGTTTTGGGGAATGGGTATATAAATCCTTACAAAAAGGGGAACAGCTGGATATGTTTGGTGACATTAAGTTTTCCTCGGTATTAGTAAATGACCTGGCTGTTATAATAATAAAGCTTCTGGAAGAAGGCAGGCATGGTCTGTACCACGTTTGTTCAAGTGGTTCTGTTTCAAAATATAGTTTTGGGAAATGTATACAGGATGTTTTTTCTATTACAGGAGGAAAAATAAACAAAACAGAAAGCAGCAGTTTCAATTTCAAGGCAAAAAGGGCAAAAGATATGGGCATGAGCAATGAAAAAGTAAAGAAAGAACTTAATATAAATATTCCTGGGCCAGAAGAAAGCATTAAAGAATTTTATAAACTGTACCATGATGGTTATGGGAAAGAATTAAAGGAATGGGGAGGCTGTATGTAATGAAAATAGGAAAGACAGATATAACAAAAGACGGGAAGCCATATTTTATTGCTGATATTGCAGCTAACCATGACGGGGATTTACACAGGGCATATAAACTTATTGAACTTGCAAAAGAATCGGGGGCAGATGCTGCAAAATTCCAGAATTTCAAAGCAGAAAAAATTGTGAGCCGCAATGGCTTTAATACAATAGGGCAGCTGTCACACCAGACCGGATGGAAGAAGGCTGTATATGAAGTGTATGAGGATGCAAGCATACAGGACAGCTGGACACCTTTGTTAAAAGAGAAATGTGATGAAGTTGGTATTGAATATATGACAAGCCCGTATGATTTCCAGTCTGTTGACTGGGCATATAAATATGTGAATGCATATAAGGTTGGTTCTGGTGACATAACATGGACGGGGATACTGGAATATATAGCAAGGAAAGGCAAGCCAGTAATTATAGCAACAGGGGCGTCAGATATATGTGATGTTAAACGTGCAATGGGTATAATACAAAAATATACAGATGATATTGTACTTATGCAATGCAATACTAATTATACTGCAGACAGGAAGAATTTTTCATCAGTAAACCTTAATGTGCTGAAACTGTATGCGGGATTATACCCTGGATGTATATTAGGGCTTTCAGACCATACATATGGGCATGCAACGGTTTTAGGTGCCATGGCACTTGGGGCACGTGTGTTTGAAAAACATTTCACAGATGACAATGGAAGGGAAGGACCAGACCATAAATTTGCAATGAACCCTAAGACATGGAAAGAAATGATCCAGGCAGCATATGAACTTTATGATGCATTAGGTGATGGAATAAAAAGGATAGAAGATAATGAAAAGGATTCTGTAGTTGTACAGCAGCGTGCTGTTTATATGACAAGGGATTTAAAAGCAGGAAGTTATATATCAGAAGAAGATATATTCCCATTGCGTCCTTTAAAAGAAGGGTGTGTATACCCTTATGATATGGAAAAGGTTGTAGGTATGAGGTTAAATTGTGACATTAGTGCAGACAAGTGTTTAAAATGGAGGATGTTAGAAGTTGATTAAAGGAAACAGGGTGTATCTGGAAGCAATAAAAGAAAAAGACCTTGAACAGTTACGTTACTGGAGGAATCTGCCGGAATACAGGAAATATTTCAGGGAATACCGTGAAATAAGCCAGGCAATGCAGGAAAGATGGTTCAGGGATGTTGTCAATGGAAGTAATACAACAATTATGTTTGCAATCCGTATGCTGGATAACAATGAGCTGGCTGGATGCTGTGGGCTTTGTTATATTAACTGGGTACACAGGCATTCTGATTTATCATTGTATATCGGAAAAGATACAGCTTATATCGATAATGAAGGGATTGCAGAAGAAAGCTGCAAGTTGTTATTCAAGTATGCTTTTGGTGAACTGGGATTGAATAAAATATGGACAGAAATTTATGAATTTGATGAGAAAAAATATAATTTGTATAATTCACTTGGTTTTTGCAAGGATGGCTTTTTAAGGAAACAGTATTTTTATGAAGGAAAATGGTGGGGGTCATATATATTTTCGTTACTTTTTGATGAATATTTAGTTACTACATTATAATATAATAAGTTTAATAATCTATAAATATTTGATATATTAAAATGTAAAACTTATGCAAATAATTTATAAATAAAGATATTAAAAAATTTAAAAAAGTGTCTGATATTATATGGAATTTTTTAGATATTGTTGTTGTTAATATTTAAATTAATTATGTTAAAAAAATTAAGATGTTTGTTATAAGATTGTTTTTTTATATAGGTTTAGTTAACTATTTTAGCTGATGTATTATATAGAGAATTAGTTTATGTGTAGTAAATTTTAAGTAAATTATATATAAATTGGTTTTAGTAAGATAAACAAAAAAGATATGGGATGGAAGATGGCAGGTATTAAATATATTTTAAGGAGGCAGTAATGATTAAATTAAGTACTAAAGCAGAAACATTGATAAGTTTAAAAGATAAATTATCAGTTGCAGAGGTGTTGCCACTTATTTATTTTACTGTCAGGCAATGGGAAGAAGAAAAAGAAAATATATGGATAAAAGTATCACAAAACCTGCCTGGTAATGAATTTATTGTAAGAAGCAGTGCATTAAATGAGGATACAATAGATGCTTCTCAGGCTGGGAAGTTTGAATCTGTGGGGCATATATCAGGCAAAGAGAATTTTTTTAATGCAGTAAACAAAGTTATAAATTCTTTTGATGATAATAACCCTGGAAACCAGGTTCTTGTACAACCAATGTTAAAAAATGTAAAAATATGTGGTGTTGCATTTACAGCAGACCCAAATACTTTTGGAAATTATTATGTTATTAATTATGATGTTTCAGGTTCTACTTCCTCTATAACATCTGGAATTTCAGAAGCGGGGAGGGGCAGCAGGCTTCTTTATGTATTTAAAGGAAAGGAAAATGCTTCTTTAGAAGATGGGATGTATAAAGTCTGCCAGGCACTTTCCGGACTTGAAAAACTTTTTTGCCAAAATAGTCTTGATGTTGAATTTGCAATTAACAGTTCTGGAAAGTTATTTATACTCCAGGTGAGGGCTTTATGTATAAAAGAAAGTTTGACAGATTATGAAAAGCAAAAACAGGAACTTGAAAGAATTGAGATAAAGATTAAAGATACACAGCATCCTAAACCTTTTCTCTGTGGGCAGAAGACTATATACGGGGTTATGCCTGACTGGAACCCTGCCGAGATTATAGGGATACGTCCTAAACCACTGGCACTGTCTTTGTACCGGGAAATGGTTACAGATAATATCTGGGCATACCAGAGGGATAATTATGGTTACAGGAATTTAAGGGGATTTCCACTTATGGTTAGTTTTTGTGGTTTGCCATATATAGATATAAGGGTAAGTTTTAATTCTTTTATTCCTGCCAGCCTTGATGAAAAAATAAGTGAAAAACTGGTGGATTATTATATAGACCGGCTAGAGGATGATCCTTCTAAACATGACAAAGTTGAATTTGATATTGTATTTTCATGTTATACTTTAGATTTGCCAGAGCGTATAAAAGTACTTAGAGGGTATGGGTTTACAGACGGGGAAATCCAGAAAGTTACAGATGCACTCAGGAATGTAACTAATGGTATTATTGACCATAAAAATGGTCTATGGCGCCAGGATTATGCAAAGATACATATACTGGAAAAAAGATATGCAGCTATTATGGACAGCAGTATACCAGATATTGAAAAAATATATTGGCTGCTTGAGGATTGTAAACGGTATGGGACTCTTCCATTTGCAGGTCTGGCAAGGGCAGCATTTATTGCAGTACAGATGTTACAATCAATGGTAAACATAGGGATATTATCCAGTAAGGAATATCAGGAGTTTATGAATGATGTAAATACAGTAAGTTCAAATATGGGTACAGATTTTAGTAGCTTGTCTAAGGAAGATTTTCTTGAAAAATATGGGCATTTAAGACCAGGGACATATGATATTAATTCTCCAAGGTACGACGAAGAACCAGACATGTATTTTGAATGGAGTAAAGAAAATAATGATAAAAGTACTAGCAAAGAACTTTTCAGGCTGACATTAGACCAGTTGGGAGGGCTGGAAAATGCACTTAAGAAAAATGGGTTAAATAATAATGTATTGGAGCTTATGGATTTTATAAAAAATGTAATAGAAGGCAGGGAGTATGGGAAATTTATTTTTACTAGGAATTTAAGTAAAGCAATACAGATGGCAGGTAATCTTGGAAAGCCATATGGTATCCCAAGAGAAGATTTTGCATATATAGATATACATACAATACTCGATATGTATACATCTCCAAAGGATATGGGAGATGTATTCCAGGCAGCAGTGGAAAATGGCAAAAAGAATTACAACATTACCAAGACAATAGATTTACCTCCTATAATTATGGAACCATCTAATATATGGTATTTTTATTGTCCTGATACAGAACCTAATTATATAACACTTGGAAATGTAAGAGCAGAAACAGCAGTAATGGAAAATGTCCAGCATGACTGTAGTATTGAGGGAAAAATACTTTTAATACCAAGTGCAGACCCAGGGTATGACTGGATTTTTTCACATGGAATTAAAGGTTTTATTACTATGTATGGTGGTGCTAATTCACATATGGCAATCAGGGCAGGAGAATTAGGTATACCTGCTGTAATAGGTGTTGGCGAAAAGAAATTTATGGAATATAAAACTGCAGCAGTGCTGGAAATTAATTGTTTAGGAAAAACTGTAAAGATAATAAGAAAGGGGAAATAATTATAATGAAAACAGAATGGGATTATACAGAATTAGCAGAAGCATATTTAAAGAGACCAGATTATGCACAAGATGCTATTGATAAGATGTTTATAACAGCAAAACTGGAAAAAGGGGATAAAGCATGTGATGTTGGAGCCGGAGCTGCCCATTTAACACTAAAACTTGCCAATTATGGCTTGGATGTATCTGCAATAGAACCCAATTATGCAATGAGAAGCAATGGTATTAAAAGAACAGAAAGTTATGAGAATGTAAAATGGTTTGATGGAGTAGGTGAACATACAGGCATGGGAGAAGGGAAGTTTGATATTGTGACTTTTGGTTCTTCTTTTAATGTATGTAACAGGCAGGAGGCATTACAAGAAAGCAGGAGGATTTTAAAACAAGACGGATGGTTTGCATGTATGTGGAATCACAGGGATCTTGCTGACCATTTGCAGATAGAAATTGAGGATATTCTGAAACGGGAAATACCAGGTTATTCATATGGTACAAGACGTGAAGACCAAACAGATGTAATAAATGAAAGTGGTTTGTTTAATGATGTTGTTTACATTGAAGGAACTATAGTACATGATGTTTTAGCAGAAGATTTTATTGAAGGATGGAAATCTCATGGGACTGTACACCGCCAGTCAAAAGATAAATTTGATATTATTAATAAGCAAATCAGGGATGTTATAGAAGCAAAAGGAAAAGAATATATTAAAATTCCATATACAACGAGAGTGTGGATGGCTCAAGTAAAATAGTAGTATTATAAAAACTTTTCATATTTAGTGAAAAGTTAATTCTGTATATAAAAACAGCTTTTAATAAAAATTGAGTATAAAAACTAATAAATATATTATACCTTATGTAAAAAGAAAGGGATATGATGAAAACAGTATTATACACCCAGAGAGTAGAAATAGTTAAATCATATGGTGAAACCAGGGATTGTGCAGACCGGCGTATACCATGTTTTATAAATAAATGCGGTTATTTACCATTGCCATTACCATGTATTACAGATATTGCAGTGGAAATGGTCAGCCGGTTATCCCCAGCAGGGATTATATTAACGGGTGGCAACAGCCTTGCAAAATATGGAGGGGATGCCCCAGAACGTGATTTAATGGAGAAAAAACTATTAGATATTGCAGTTAACAGCAGCATACCAGTTTATGGATTTTGCCGTGGCATGCAGGTGGTTCTTGATTATTTTGGGTGTAAATTAACCAATGTTGATGGGCATATTGCAACCAGACATAAAATATCTGGCAATACAAGTATAGAAGAAGTTAACAGTTTCCATAGCCAGGGTTGTCTGGAAGTTACAGATTCTTTAGAAGTGCTGGCATATGCAGAGGATGGTGTTATTGAGTCAGTAAGACATAAAGAATATCCCATATTTGCTACTATGTGGCATCCTGAACGTGAAATGGTTTTTAGGGAACAGGATATAAAACAGGTACAGCAGTTATTTGGAAGTTATAAATAAAACAGGAAGGAGGAAACAAAGTGAAAATAATTATACTGGCAGCAGGACAGGGCACAAGGTTAAGACCATTAACAGACCACTGTCCGAAATGTATGGTAAATGTCAATGGCAGAAGTATTATAGAAAGACAACTTAGTGTAATGTATTCATGTGGTATTAAAGAAAAGGATATTACAATTATTACAGGCTATTGCAGTAACGTACTCCAGGATAAATTCAGGGGTACAGGGATAAATTTTATTTTTAATACAGAATTTGAAACTACCAATATGGTGTATTCACTTATGTGTGCACGCCGGTTTATGGAACAAGAGGAAGATATCCTGGTTTCTTATGGTGATATTATATACAACCAGGAAGTTTTACAAAAGTTATTAAATTCCAAAGAGAATATATCAGTTATTGTAGATGATGAATGGTATGGTTACTGGTCTGAAAGGTTTGAAAATCCTCTTGATGATGCAGAAACATTAATGTTTGACAATGATAGTTACCTGACAGAAATAGGACAGAAAACGGAAAACCTGGAAAAAGTCCAGTCACAGTATATTGGCCTTATGCGTTTCAGGAAAGAAGGGTTAAAAGCAGTCCTGGAATTTTCAGAGAATATAAAAGATGGAAAATTAATAAATAGAAGCCTGGCAAAAACAGGACGCAGTTATGAAAAAATGTATATGACCGATTTATTACAGGGCATGGTGGAAGAAGGACATAAATTAAGAGCAGTCCATATAAACAGGGGATGGTATGAAATTGATGACTGTGAGGATCTGGAAGTTGTTGAAAGCCATTTACTATAAAAAATAATATTTTTGTAGTTATTAAAAAATTAATTAAAACAGTAAAAATAGCAGAGGAAAATAAACCTATGGAAGAAATATCAGGACATAAAAATATAATTGTATATTGTGCTGGAAATAAAGGGGAAAAAGTTTATACACAGCTTATAACAAATGGAATTGGGGTCCTTTGTTTTTGTGATAATGGAAATTCTGGGAATGGCTCTAAAAGGATTGGGCTGGATGTATATAGTTACGAAGAATGCAGGCAGAAATTTCCAGATGCAGTTTATGTTGTTGCGAATAAATACTGGATTGAGTTGGAAATCGGGGAAATTTTAGAGGAAGATAATTATATAAAAAATAAAACGTATTTTCTTTCGTCAGAATTAGAAGGCAGGAGTTTTCTTTGTAGTAATTATAATGGGCTTGTACAAGTCCTGAAAAAACAAAAAGTTATCCTGCTTATTGGCGGAGAAGATGAATTTGCAGGTTTATTTACAGAATGGGCTGGTAAAGTATTAAAAAATTCTGAAATCTACAGGGCAGAAGAAAATAATATATATGAAATGACAGAAAAATATCCAGATGCTTTGTGGATATTGTTACGTAATATGAAAGTGCCAGTTTATACTAACCAAAAAGATGAGTTAAAAGAAAAATATATTAGGTTGTTTAATAAATATGGGATTAAATCATATAGTACATATTTTTATAGTAATTTTGATTACCTTGAAATGGAAAAATGTGACAATATATCCTATATAGATACATTTCCTGTACAGAAGAGAGGACTGTATATTGCACCAAGGTCTTCAGCAGGAATGACTTTGCTTGGTTCTGTTTTTGACGGACACCCAGGACTGTTGTTTCTTGGGGAGCCTCAGTATTTTTGGAAGTTGAATATTTATCTGGTTGTAAAATATGTAAGGCATTTACAAGGACCCAAAATTCCAAAAAATATTATAAAATATGTAGAATATTTTGGATGGGATGAAAAGCTTGATATTGAAAAGTATAGGAAAATCCTATATTCATATTTTAAAGAAGAAAGAAAATATTCTGAACGGGAGATTTTTACCAGTATTTATTTTGGATATTATGAATTGTTACATGGAAAGTATAACATGGATGAAAAACTAATAATTGTGCTTGAATTACATAATTGCCCACTTACGGATGTAACATTATTATGGATGAAAAATATGGGTTTTGAAATGGTTCTTATAGAGATGGTAAGAAAGCCATATATGGTTTTTGGTTCAGAGGTATCATATGTGGACTGTTACAAGAGAAACTCACCTCAGACACTGCCATACCGTGCAATTTTTAATGCGTGTATAAAATCTTTCAGTATAGGGGAACAAGAACTTGAAAAAATAAGGCTGCGTTTTGAGGATTTAAAACTATATCCTGATGAAATGTTGCATAAATTATGCCAGGTGCTAGGAATTGTATGGAATGATTCTTTGCTTACAACAACATATACTTTTAAAAAACGTAACGGGGAAGTTTCTGGGTTTGGGATAAAACCTGTTTATTACCCATATGAGGAATGTATGGATGCATTTGATAAATACAGGTTAGATTTAGTTTTCCATAAAACAAGTAAGGCATATGGGTATTCATTTGTGGAAAAAAGTAAAATTCCGTTTACTATGGAAGAGATAAATAAATTATTTTTATTTCCATTTAAATTTGAAGATAATATGGAATTTTCTACAGAAAGAGAAGGAATAAAATATAGAAAAAGGTTTCGTTCTTTATGTTCTGCCTTTTTGGAAATACAGAATTCAGCAGATGAGTATACAGGATGGTATAATTTTGGAGAATATCTGAAAGCAGGGGATTGATAATGGAAAATGGTACAGTGTACTGGATTACAGGCTTGTCAGGTGCTGGCAAGACAACTATTGGGAAGTTATTTTTTAAAATGCTTAAATGTAGGAAAGAAGCTTCCATATTTTTAGATGGTGATGAACTCAGGGATGTATTTGGAAATGACCTCGGTTATAGCAGAGAGGAAAGAATGCAGTGTGCAATGCGCTATTCAAAACTGTGCCGGCTTCTTTCTGGACAAGGCCAGGATGTTGTAATTTGTACAATTTCTATGTTTGATTATATACGTGAATGGAACCGTGCTAATATTGCAAATTATAAAGAAATATACATAAAAGTCCCTATGGAAGTTCTGGAACAGCGAAACCAGAAGGGGTTGTATTCTGGAAGTGGCAATGATGTTGTAGGGATTGGTTTAAAACTTGAGCTTCCAAAGAGTCCGGATATTGAACTTATAAATGATGGAAGCCTGACACCGGGTGAGCAAGCCGGAAAGCTGGCTGGAATATTTTTTTAGTTTAATCCAAGTTTATATATATTTAAGTGTATTATTTCTAATTATAAATTATAAGAAACAGGCATCTTGATTGTATTATAATGGGAGGTGTTACATGTCTACACATATAACTAAAAACCGTATACTTGATTTCACAGTGTCCATGAAAATCCATCAAAGAAGTGCAAATACAATTAATTCATATACAACTAACATACAAAAGCTTGAGCTTTTTTTAAGAGGGGCAGAGCTTACAAAAGAACAGATGCTTTTATACAAACAGTGGTTGTCCTCACAAGGTTTTAAACAAAGTACAATCAATGCTTATCTTGCAGCAGCAAATTATTTCTGTGATGTTATGGGATGGGCAGATATGAAGGTGACACTTGACCCAGTGGTGGCAGAGGACACAAACCAGAATAAAAAACAGATTTCTTCTTCAAATTATAAAAAACTGGTGTTTACTGCACTACAGAATGACAAAGAGCGTCTTGCAATGATGATACAGGTTCTTTGCCATATGGATTTACGTTTCTGTGAACTGGAGAAGCTGACAGTAGAGGCTTTAAAATGTAATAAGGTAGTTGTGGAAAGAAAACATAAGAATAAAGAAATAGAAATACCAGGTATTATTAAAGAAGACCTTTATACATACATATTACATGAACAGATTACATCAGGTATTATATTCCGGACAAGTAAGGGGGCACCAGTTGACAGGTCAAATTTCCGCAAGGATATTAAAAAACTTTGTATGCTTGCAGATATAGAGGAGGAATTTGGTTCAATACAACATATAAAACATGTTGTGCTGGATGAATATCCATATTATGGACTGAAAAAATGGAAATAAACTATATTTTAATTAAGGATTTGTCTGGTAAAATGGGATGTGGCAGGCAGTTTATAAGGGTTGCAGTAAGGAAAAGAGATGAAAACAGCCGTCTTGCCAGTGTGTTAAGGCAGGAAATTGGGGATTACAGTGCTGGCAGGCTGGATTAAAACATAAAAACATATACAGGAGGGCATATTATGGTATTTGGTGTAATCCTTGCAGGGGGCACTGGCAGCCGCATGGGCAATGCCAGCAAGCCGAAGCAGTACCTTATGTTAG
>ERZ778516.2081-NODE-2081-length-14012-cov-4.490936_pt1 | contig 14012 bp, 10 predicted proteins | sample MGYA00510342_ERZ778516 | MGnify/ENA primary metagenome ERZ778516 (study PRJEB29527, sample SAMN07138961) | mouse gut metagenome | material: feces | host: mouse | place: China:Nanjing | collected 2016-01-25 ...
TACTCGAAAAATCATTCTAAATCTTAACATAAGCCAAAAGTAAACATACTCTAAATATGGAATCTCTTCGACAATTATACAAGATAGGGCACGGGCCGAGCAGCTCTCACACCATGGGGCCGCAGAAGGCCGCGCGACTGTTCGCCGGCCGCACAAGGGAGCGTGCCGCGCGCTATGAAGTGACGCTTTATGGCGCTCTCGCGGCTACAGGCCGCGGCCACCTTACCGATCAGGCCATACTTGCTGAACTTACGGCTGTGGCTCCTGCTGAAATAGTGTGGAAACCCGAAACGGTTCTTGCGTTCCATACCAACGGAATGACTTTCCGTGCATTCGATGCATCGGGCGCGGAATTTGACAACTGGACGGTATATTCCGTTGGCGGAGGCGATATTGTCGAGGAGGGACAAGGACGCAATGCCGGCCCCGACATATATCCGCCCACCAAAATCTCGGATATCCTGCGCCACTGCGAGCAGACCGGAAAGACATACTGGGAGTATGTCAACGACTGCGAGGGCGAGGAAATATGGGATTATCTTGCCGAGGTATGGAAGGTTATGAAGGCGGCAGTTGAGCGCGGCATAGAGGCAGAAGGCGTGCTGCCCGGCGGTCTTGGCGTGCGTCGCAAGGCTGTGAGCTATTACGTCCATGCCGAGGGGTATAGCAAATCGCTCAAAAGCCGCGGCCTTGTATACGCGTATGCCCTTGCCGTTTCGGAGGAGAATGCCTCGGGCGGCCTTATCGTCACCGCGCCCACCTGCGGCTCGTGCGGCATAGTCCCGGCGGTGCTGTACCATCTGCACACGTCGAAGGGCTTCAGCGAGAAGCGCATACTCCGTGCGCTTGCCACGGCCGGTCTTTTCGGCAATGTAGTGAAGCAGAACGCATCGATTTCGGGTGCCGAGGTAGGGTGCCAAGGCGAGGTCGGCGTGGCGTGCGCTATGGCTGCCGCGGCGGCGTCGCAATTGTTCGGCGGCACCCCCGCACAGATAGAGTATTCGGCGGAAATGGGGCTTGAGCATCATCTCGGACTTACGTGCGACCCTGTGTGCGGTCTGGTGCAGATACCCTGCATCGAACGCAATGCTTACGCGGCCGCGCGTGCTCTCGACGCCAATCTGTATGCGGCGTTCTCCGACGGCAAGCATTCTGTCGATTTCGACCGCATAGTGGAAGTTATGAAGCAGACAGGCCACGATATCCCGTCGCTATATAAAGAAACTGCGCTTGGTGGCCTTGCGGTCATCAAGTGAATTTGTCGCTGAATAAACAAACGAATCGCGGAGCCGGAAAGCTTCGCGATTCGTTTGTTATGCGGTGGTTATGCGAGGCGGCAGAGGAGGGTGGCGGAGGTGGCGTCGACCACTTCCACGCGTACTGTCTGGCCGACCTTGGCTTCGCCGCGCGGGAAAACTGCGGTTTTGTTCTGACTCGTCCGGCCCACCATCTGCTCCTTGCTGCGCTTTGCCACGCCCTCCACGAGTACGTCGAATACTTTGCCGATATCGGCTTTGTTCGAGGCAAGCGACAACTCTCCCTGCAGGGCTATCATACGGTTAAGACGCTCTATTTTCACGTCTTCGCTGATGTTGTCGGGCATGGTGCGTGCGGCGAGAGTACCGGGGCGTTCCGAGTATTTGAACATAAAGGAGGAGTCGAAGCCTACTTCGCGCATAAGTTCGAGGGTTTGCTCGAAATCCTCTTCGCTTTCGCCGTGAAAACCTGTGAACAGGTCGGTGCTTATGCCGCAGTCGGGAATGCGGCTGCGTATTGCGGCTATGCGGTCGAGGTACCATTCGCGTGTGTACTTGCGGTTCATGGCTTTGAGCACCGAGTTGCTGCCGCTCTGTACAGGGAGGTGTATATGGCGGCAGATGTTTGGGTGCGCCGCTATGGCGTCGATTATGGTGTCGGACATGTCCTTTGGGTGCGATGTGGTGAATCGCACCCTCATGTCGGGCGCTGCCGTGGCCACGGCAGATAGCAGTGCCGCGAAATCCGTGGTGGTGCCGTCGTCGGCTACGAAGCGGTAGCTGTTCACGTTCTGTCCCAGCAGAGTCACTTCTTTGTAGCCTCTTGCGCGCAGGTCGGAGAGTTCTCGCAGTATGCTGTCGAGGGGTCTGCTGCGTTCTCGCCCCCGGGTGTACGGCACGATGCAGTACGAGCAGAAGTTGTCGCAGCCGCGCATTATGCTTATGAAGCCGCTCACGTTGTGACCCGGAATGCGGGCCGGCACAATGTCGCGGTACGTTTCAGTGGTGCTTAGTTCGACGCTGACGGAAGGGTGTCCCTGTTCGGCGGAGGCAAAGAGAGCAGGGAGGTCCATATACGAGTCGGGGCCTGCCACGATGTCCACGCCGTGGTTCCCGACGAGCTCCTGCTGCACGCGTTCGGCCATGCAGCCTATCACGCCGATTATGAGGCTACCTCGCTTGCGGCGTTCGGCGCCGAGCGCTTGCAGGCGGCTCACTATCTTCTGTTCGGCATTGTCGCGTATCGAGCAGGTGTTGAGCAGCACCGCGTCGGCATCGTCGATTTTGTCGGAGATTGTATATCCTGCCATCTCCATGATTGCGGCTACGACTTCGCTGTCGGCCACGTTCATCTGGCAGCCGTAGGTTTCTATATATAATGTTCGGCTCATTTGCTTTGAAATATTTGTGCCATTGCACAAGATTGATTATTTTTGTGCAAAATTACAAAAAAACGTGGATTCCGACTTACTTTCTACACTCATTGCTATAGGGGTGGGCGCTTTGGTTTTCTTCTCGGAGAAATTCAGCTCTAAGAAGAAAGGCGCCAAGAAGCCCAAGGCCGCAGTGCAGCGCCCGGTTCAAGACCGCAGCGTGGCCGCAGCTGCCTATGCTTTTTCCAATGAAGAAGCAGCAAAGAGTCGCAGCGAGTCCCGGCAAAGACGGCGGCAAGCGGGTATGCTTGCGGCTGCCGTGCCGACAAAATCGGACGTTCCGGTGCCTGTGGCACTGCCGGAAGAAGGGCAGAGAGTCACTTCCGACGAGCCGATGCGCCCTGTTAGCTCCGAAGAGGATGAGCGGCGTATGCCCGGTGTTCCGGGAGGGGATCTGCGTAGCGCCATTATTTGGAGCGAAATCCTTAAAACTAAATTTTGAAAACACATATTAAACCATCGTATTAAAGCAATGGCATTCAATCAGATGACCGCTCAGGAAGCGGCAGAGATAATCCACAACGGCGCCACAATCGGCCTGTCGGGCTTTACCGCACCCGGTACTCCCAAGGCAATAACCGAGGCACTTGCCGCCAAGGCTGTGCGTGAGCATGAGGCCGGTCGGCCTTTCAAGGTAAATATGTTTACCGGGGCGTCGACCAGCGACCATGTTGACGGCGTGCTCGCCCGTGCTAACGCATACAATATGCGTGCTCCTTATCAGAACGTGCCCGACCTGCGTAAGCGCATCAACGCGCACGACTGCCACTATTTCGACCGCCATCTGTCTGAAATGGCGCAAGAAGTACGCTATGGCACATACGGCCCCATCGACTTCGCCATTATTGAAGCTGCCGACATCACGCCGGACGGCGAGATTGTGCTTGGCTGCGGTGTGGGTAATGTTCCCACCTACGCCATGCTGGCTAAAAAAATCTTCATCGAGCTTAACGCCAAGCTGCCAAAGTCGCTGCTCGGTATGCACGATATATATATGCCGCTCGATCCTCCGCGTCGTCGCGAAATACCTATCTATGCCGCGAACGACCGCGTGGGCAGTCCCGTGCTGAAGGTTGATCCCGCCAAAATCGTGGGTATAGTGCGCACGGACTCCTATGACTGCGTGAAGCCTTTCACCGCTCCCGACGAAGTTTCCAAGCAGATTGGCCGCAATGTGGTCAACTTCCTTGTGGGCGAGTATAAGTCGGGCCGTCTGCCCAAGGAGTTCCTGCCGCTGCAGTCGGGCGTGGGCAATGTCGCCAATGCCGTGCTCTACGACCTCGGCGAGAGCAAGGAACTGCCGAACTTCATGATGTATACCGAAGTTATACAGGACGCTGTTCTCGAGCTGCTTAAAAAAGGCAAATGTACCTTTGCCAGCACATGCTCGATGACATTCTCTGACCAGACCGAAGAAAAGCTCTTCGCCGACATGGGCTTCTTCCACGACAAGATTCTGATGCGTCCGGCCGAGATATCGAACAATCCCGAAGTTATACGCCGAATAGGTGTCATTGCCATGAATACGGCGCTCGAAGCCGACCTTTTCGGCAGCGTGAACTCCACCCACGTTCTCGGCACAAAGATGATGAACGGTATCGGCGGCTCGGGCGACTTTACCCGCAATGCCTACATATCGATATTCAGCTGTCCGTCGATCACCAAGGGAGGCGCTATCAGCAATATCGTGCCGATGGTTGCCCACCCCGACCACAGCGAACACTCTGTAGATATCCTTGTTACCGACCAGGGTATCGCCGATCTTCGCCACAAGGACCCGGTGGAACGTGCATACGAAATCATAAATAACTGCGCTCACCCGATGTATCGCGAGATGCTTACCGACTATCTCAAGCGCGGGGCAGGGCAGACACCTCATTCACTGAAAGCCGCATTTGAATTCCATAACGCCTTCAACGAAACAGGCGATATGCGCAACGCGGATTTGGGCAAATATTTCTAATCTAATCCTATCGACATGAGCTTTGGAATGCCTCTTTGAGAGGCATTCCAAAGCTATTTTACGATGTGTCAGTAGCAAACAACAGATAATGAAAGGTAATTTAGCGCAGAGAATAAGTAATTTCTTTGTCAATTATTTCTCACTTTCCGGGCAGCTGGTGTCGCAGGAACAGGCAGAGCAGAATATACGCGAGGGCGTGTCGTTCAGAGGAACAAACATACTTATCCTCGTGCTTGCCATACTCATAGCCTCGCTGGGGCTTAACACAAACTCCACTGCGGTGATAATAGGCGCCATGCTTATATCCCCGCTTATGGGGCCTATCATCGGCATAGGACTCGGAGTGGGTATACACGACTTCGACCTTATTAAACGTTGCGTCCGCAACCTGCTTATGGCGGCGGGCTTCTCGATAATAGCATCGACGCTGTTTTTCCTTATATCACCAGTCAACGAGCAGCATAGCGAGCTGCTCGCGCGCACGTCGCCAACCATATACGATGTGCTGATAGGCTTTGTGGGCGGTGGTGCCGGCATTATAGCGCTCGGAAGCACCAACAAAGGCAATGTTATCCCCGGTGTGGCCATAGCCACGGCGCTCATGCCGCCTTTGTGTACGGCGGGCTACGGCTTGGCCACCTGGCAGATGAGTTATTTCTTCGGGGCTACATATCTGTTTATAATCAACTCGATATACATAGCTTTTGCTACTTTCATAGGCGTTAAGCTTATGAAGTACAAAGGTGTGCGTGATGCCGACGACAAGCGTGCCAAAAGCGTGCGCCGGATAGTTTATTCGCTTGCCGTGCTGACTATGCTGCCAAGCATATATCTTACATACAATATGCTTAAGGACAGTCGTTTCACTATGGAGGCAGACAAGTTCATTGCCCACGAGTGTGATTTCCCCGACACACAGGTTCTCAGCCGGAAGGCATATTTTGAAAAAGGCGAGCGCTGCTTGTCCATAACATTGATAGGCAAGTTGCTGCCCTCCGATTCTCTTCGCCTTGCGCTTACTCCGCGTCTTAAATATTACGGCCTTGCGGGTACGAAGCTGTACTTCATTCAGGGTGGCGGAGCCGCGTCAACATCCAAGGCTGATCCGCTTGCGGCGCAGGGTGTGGGCGATATATACCGCATAGCGCAGAACACCATAACCCGCCAGCAGTCGACCATCGACTCGTTGGAGGCCGTGATAGAGCAGCAGAGGGTTTCTGCGCTTGTGGCACCTGAGATAGCGCCTGAAATAAAAGTGCTTTTCCCGCAGATTAAGGACATAGCGGTTGCTTCCACGGTGTTCTCCGTGCCCGGTGAAAGCGTGGCCGACACCGCAAACATAGCCCTGATACACACCAAGGCACGATTCGGCACAGCCGAGCGCCGCAAGCTCGAAGAATATCTTGAAGCGCGCTTGAAAGTGTCGCCGGTGGAAGTGGTAGAGGTGCCATAACGCAGTTTTAAGAGGGTGGAGCCAAGTCGGCTTTACCCTCTTAAATCTTTTTCACCTATTGAGGCTTCTGTTTTTGGAAGAATATGGCCTTATAAAACAGAAAAAGTTGTAACTTTGCATATTCAATAGGCACTTGGGCCATATGAGCTCGTTGAGTATAATAGCCATATGGCGCGTATTGTGAAGTATAATCAGAAAACAATCAATTTCGTATATAACCCGATTACAAACGTTATGAGTAAAGAAAAAAAATTCTTGACCTGCGACGGTAATCAAGCAGCCGCCCACGTGAGCTATATGTTCTCGGAGGTTGCTGCCATTTACCCTATCACCCCTTCTTCGACTATGGCAGAATACGTCGACGAATGGGCTGCTGCAGGCCGCAAGAACATCTTCGGTGAAACAGTGCTTGTTCAGGAAATGCAGTCGGAAGGCGGCGCAGCAGGTGCTGTTCACGGCTCTCTCCAGGCCGGTGCTCTTACCACCACCTATACAGCATCGCAGGGCTTGCTCCTGATGATCCCGAATATGTACAAAATCGCCGGCGAGCTTCTGCCGACAGTTTTCCATGTATCCGCCCGTACCATCGCTTCCCACGCCCTTTCGATCTTCGGTGACCATCAGGACGTGATGTCTGTTCGTCAGACCGGCTTTGCAATGCTTGCCGAAGGCTCTGTGCAGGAAGTTATGGATCTCGCCGGAGTTGCACACCTGTCGACTATCAAGAGCAGCGTTCCTTTCGTTAATTTCTTCGACGGTTTCCGTACATCGCACGAAATCCAGAAGATAGAAACCCTTGAGATGGAAGACCTCGAGCCGCTGCTCGACCGCGAGGCTCTTGCCAAATTCCGCAGCCGCGCGCTCACTCCCCAGAACCCTGTTGCACGCGGTATGGCAGAAAACGGCGACGTGTTCTTCCAGCACCGTGAAGCCTGCAACACTCACTATGAGGCAGTGCCCGAAGTGGTAGAAAGCTATATGGCCGAAATCTCCAAGATCACAGGCCGCGAGTACCATCTCTTCAACTACTACGGAGCTGCCGATGCTGAGCGTGTGATTATTGCTATGGGTTCTGTTACCCAGGCCGCTCAGGAAGCTATCGACCACCTCGTTGCCAAGGGCGAGAAGGTAGGTCTTGTGTCGGTACACCTGTACCGTCCGTTCTCGGCCAAGCATTTCCTTGCAGCCGTTCCTGCCACCGCCAAGCGCATTGCCGTGCTCGACCGCACCAAGGAACCCGGCGCAAACGGCGAGCCTCTTTATCTCGATGTCAAAGAGTGCTTCTACGGTCGTGAAAACGCTCCCCTCATCGTGGGCGGACGCTACGGCCTTGCGTCGAAAGACACCACTCCCTCACAGATTGTGTCGGTGTTCGACAACCTCGCCCTTCCGATGCCCAAGGATCACTTTACCCTCGGCATAGAAGACGATGTTACCTTCACTTCTCTGCCTATGGTAGCTGAAGTGGCACTGGGTGATCCCTCCACCTACGAAGCCAAGTTCTACGGTCTTGGTGCAGACGGCACCGTTGGCGCAAACAAGAACTCGGTCAAGATTATCGGCGACAACACCGATAAGTACTGCCAGGCATATTTCGCATACGACTCCAAGAAGTCGGGCGGTTTCACCTGCTCGCACCTTCGTTTCGGTGACCGTCCTATCCGCTCCACATATCTGGTGAACACCCCGAACTTCGTGGCATGCCACGTTCAGGCTTACCTCAATATGTACGACGTTACCCGTGGTCTGCGTGACGGCGGCACATTCCTGCTCAACACCATATGGGACGGCGAGGAACTTGCAAAACACCTTCCCAACCATATCAAGCGTTATTTCGCCGAACACAATATCACTGTCTACTACATCAACGCTACCAATATAGCTCAGGAAATAGGCCTTGGCAACCGTACCAACACCATTCTCCAGAGCGCTTTCTTCCGTATAACCGAAGTGATACCTGTGGATCTTGCTATCGAGCAGATGAAGAAATTCATCGTCAAGAGCTACGGAAAGAAAGGCCAGGATATCGTTGACAAGAACAATCAGGCTGTAGACCGTGGTGGCGAATACCACAAGCTTGCCGTTGACCCCGCATGGGCACAGCTTCCCGATGATGCCAAGGCAAGTAATAACGATCCTGCCTTCATCAACGAGATAGTACGTCCGATCAACGCACAGAACGGTGACCTGCTTAAGGTTTCCGACTTCAAGAATATTCCTGACGGAACCTGGCAGCAGGGTACAGCTGCATACGAGAAACGCGGTGTGGCAGCTTTCGTGCCCGAATGGCTCGAAGAGAACTGTATACAGTGCAACAAGTGTGCATATGTATGTCCTCACGCTTCTATCCGTCCGTTCGTTCTCGACGAGGCAGAGGTAAAGGCTGCTCCTTTCGGCGAAGCAGGCTCTATTCCCGCGCTCGGTCCGGCATTCAAAGGCATGCGCTTTATTCAGGCTGTCGATGTGCTCGACTGTCTTGGCTGCGGCAACTGCGTTGACGTATGTCCCGGCAAGAAGGGCGTGAAGGCTCTCGAAATGAAGCCGCTCGAAACTCAGCTTGAAGTGCAGAACGACTGGAACTACTGCGTAGAGCACGTTGCTTCCAAGCAGAACCTCGTTGACGTTACCGCAAACGTCAAGAACAGCCAGTTCGCCACACCTCTGTTTGAATTCTCGGGCGCTTGCTCCGGCTGCGGCGAAACTCCGTATGTGAAGCTTATCAGCCAGCTCTTCGGCGACCACGAAATGGTTGCCAACGCTACCGGCTGCTCCTCGATATACTCAGGCTCCGTACCTTCGACTCCGTACACAACAAACGCCGACGGTCACGGTCCGGCATGGGCCAACTCGCTGTTCGAGGACTTCGCTGAATTTGGCCTCGGCATGAAGGTCGCTACCGAAAAAATCCGTGAGCGTCTTGCCGTGCTTATGCAGCAGGCTACCGAATGCCCGATGTGCTCCGACGAAATCAAGGAGCTTGCCAAGCAGTGGCTCTCCGCTCCCCACAGCGCAGGCGTTACCCGCGAGGTGTACAACAAGCTTGTTCCCCTCTGCGAGGCTTGCGGTTGCGATACCTGCAAGGCCATAATCGAGCTTAAGGGCTTCATCGTGGCACGTTCGCAGTGGATTATCGCCGGTGACGGTGCTGCCTACGATATCGGTTTCGGTGGCCTCGACCACGTGCTTGCTTCCGGCAAGAATGTAAACGTGATAGTTGTCGATACCGAGGTTTACTCCAATACAGGCGGCCAGTCGTCGAAGGCTACCCCGATGGGCGCTATCGCCAAGTTCGCGTCTGCCGGCAAGCGTATCCGCAAGAAAGACCTCGGTCTTATCGCTTCTACATACGGATATGTATATGTTGCCCAGATCGCCATGGGCGCCGACCAGGCTCAGACCCTCAAGGCTATCCGCGAGGCCGAGGCTTACGACGGACCGTCGCTCATCATCGCTTACGCTCCCTGTATCAGCCACGGCATCAAGGCCGGTATGGGTAAGGCTCAGGCCGAAGAAGCTCGCGCGGTAGAGTGCGGTTACTGGCATCTGTGGCGTTACAACCCCGATGCTGAAACCCGTGGTGAAAATCCGTTCACCCTCGACAGCAAGGCTCCCAACTGGGATCTCTTCGAGGACTTCCTCACAGGCGAGGTACGCTACGCCACAGTGAAGAAGCAGTATCCTGCAGAGGCTGAGGAACTCTTCGCAGCAGCCAAGCAGAATGCTCAGTGGCGCTACAACAACTACCTGCGTCTTTCGCAGCAGCAGTGGGGTGTAGATCCGTTTGTGGGCAAACTCGAAAAAGAAAACGAGCAGCTCTAATCAGATACAGCTAACATAAATGACGAGGCGCGCCGATTTTTGAGGCGCGCCTTGTCTTTATATAGTATGCCGGCGTAAAATTGATGTTGTTAAAAAATGCGGAAAGTATTGTCGAGTTTGCAAAAAATGCCTAATTTTACGCTCATAATAAATCCTATTACTTAAAAGCTATATGAAACAATGCCCTAAATGCCAGCAGTACAACGAAGACTATTCCCAGTTCTGCAGTCACTGCGGCTATAACTTTCAGACACAGAGCGGTGGCTCTGTTCCTCCTCCTGTAAATGGCGCTTACAGAGGCAATGACAATGCGTTTGACGCCTGCGGCCCTGAAGGCAAGAGCCGTGGCGTTGCCGCGTTGCTGGCCATATTGATCGGAAGTCTTGGCGTGCAGTATTTCTACCTCGGCAAGACCGGTGCCGGCCTCATCACTATCGGCTTGTCGCTTATAACTTGCGGTTTCTGGTCGGTTGTCACCCTTATTCAGGGTATACTCATGCTGTGCATGACCAATGAGACCTTCCGCCAGAAATATGTGGAAACCACATCTACCTTCCCCTTGTTCTAAGAAACTGTTAAACGTCTTCTGACAATCAAGATAGATAAGACAATGGCGTCCCGGTTGCTTAAGTGAGGTAACCGGGACGCTGTTTATTGTTTGAACGAGAGGGTTGAGGCGTCGAATCGTAGGGTGGGAAATGCCCTGTCGAGCAGGCCGGACTGTATGGCGGTGTGCTTGGCGGCTGAATGGACGTGCCGGTTCTCGCAATCGACTATCCATAGAGTGTCGGCTGCATCGACAGAAGAAGCAATGTCGTGGGTCGACAGTATGATTGAGCGTCCTTTGTCGGCTAATTGTCTTAGAAGGCGGTTTATTTCAAGCCGTCCTGCCACGTCGAGAAATGCCGTAGGCTCGTCGAGTATAATCAGCGGGGTATTTTGGGCGAGTGCGCGGGCCAGCATCACTTTTTGGCGCTCGCCGTCGCTTAGCGTGCCTAACAGCCTGTCGGCATATGTTTCCATGCCGACGCTTGCCAGCGCTTCCACTACAGCCTCTTTGTCCTTGGAGGCGAGGCGGCCGAACGGCCCGGTATATGGGTGGCGTCCTATTTCGACGGTTTCGCGCACAGTCAAGGCTCCCGCGCCGGTGCGGTCGGTGAATACCATGGCGAGTCGTTTGGCAAGTTTTTGTTTCCCGAGGCCGCACAAAGTCGTGCCACCTATGCTCACTGCGCCGGCAGTTGGCGCCTGTGCTCCCGAGAGAGTGCGCAGCAGTGTGGATTTTCCGCTTCCGTTGGCGCCTATCAATGCCGTTAGGCTTCCCGGAGCCACCTCAAGGTTGATGTCATGCAAAATAGTGCGGCGTCCGTATCCGACTCCGAGGTTTTCTGTTTTCAGGATAGCGTCCATCAGTTGAAATATAGAAGTCTGCGACGGTTTAGAAGCACATATATGATTACAGGCACGCCTATTACAGGCGTTATGGCATTGACAGGTATTACGGCGCCTTTGCTCAGCGACGGCCATACCGATATTATCTGGCATATTATGCCGAGAAGTGCGCCGCATAGCGCGCAGGCTGGCAGCAGCACGCGGTGATTGGACGAGCCGAGAACCATTCGGGCTATATGCGGAACCACAAGTCCTATGAATCCTATCGGGCCGCACCATGCTGTCACAACGGCGGTGAGGGCGCCTGAAAGAAGGAGGATTCCTGTGCGGGCGCGTCCTGTCGAAACTCCCACGCTCTCGGCGTACTGCGTGCCCAAAAGCATGGCGTTTAGGCTCTTGCTGTAAAGCAGTGATGCGCATATAAGTGCTATTACAAGCACAGCGAACAGCGGGAGTATGTCGATGCTCACGCCTGAAAATGTGCCGAGCCCCCACAGGACATACGAATGCACCGCGCGCTCGGTAGAGAAGAAATTCAGTAAGGATATTGCAGAGGTCGCGAGATAGCCGATCAGTATGCCGACTATCAACAGGACATCGGTGGAGCGCACCGAGCTTGAGAAAATCAGAAGGATGGCAAGTATTGCGGCAGCTCCGGCAAAAGCGCCGCTCACGACGGCTACGCGTCCCCATAGTCCCACGAGGCCTCCCGTGGCAAGAAGCACTATGGCTACACCGAGGCTTGCTCCTGAGGATATGCCCATAATGGACGGCCCCGCAAGTGGATTATTGAAGCAGGTCTGCATAAGCAATCCGGCTATCGACAGGGCCGCTCCGGCCAATAAAGCGGTAAGGACGGCGGGCAGGCGCGATTCCACCACTATGAAGCGGGCTATGTCGCCACCATTGTCGTTGTCTTGTGACAGCAGGGCGTTCCATACATCCTTTGGCGACAGGTCTACGCCTCCGGCAAGCAGCCCAAGCGGCAAAAGCAGCAATATGGCTACAGCTATGGCAGACAGAACTATGGTGTGTCGTCGGCTCATTTTTCTATTCGGCGGAAATATCTTAGTTCGTGTTCCGGCAGTACCTCGGGGTGGAAGATGGCTACATAATCAGCCAAAACCCGTTCGGGATGGAACGCTATATCGTTGAAGATAGGGCGTATGGCAGAGTCGCAGCTGTATATGCCGCCTTCTTTTACAGCCTTGAACGAGGAATATCTCGGATTCAGGCCTATCAGGGTCGACGGCCCCGTTTCGTATCCGTAGGTGCGGATAAGCCATACGTCGGCATCGATGGCTTTGGCTGCGACACTTTCCAGCGAAAGCGCGAGCGACCCTTGTCCGTCGGTGTCTTCCCACGGATAGTATGCTCCCGCATCGGCAAGCATACGCGCCTGATAGCTTTTGCCGGCAGGAAGATACCATACGCCGGACTGCTCTGTTTCCACGAGTACTTTCGGGCGCTCGGTCTGCGCGAGTTTTGCTTTAAGCACGAGGTCGTTGTAGTCGTTTATAACATTGTCGAACACTTTTCGGGCTTCGTCGCGGCGTCCGAAAAGCTCTCCGAGAAGCAAAATCCATTCAGCTCTCCCGATGGGTGACGGCTCCATGTAATCCACCATTTCGACCGGCACCATATTGCGGGGCAGGGCAGGGCTTGCCACCTCCTGAAAGGGCGAGCGAAGCACGGCTTCCGGGCGAGAGGCGGCCAGGCGCTCAACCGATGGCGAGGCCACGGCGCCGATATCGGTTACGCGGCCGTCTTTGATCATCGATGCAACGGTGTCGGCCGGCGGAAAGAACTGTCCGTCAACCACAGCCACAAGCGACCCAATAGCGTCAAGCTCGTTCATGGCAGAAGTGTGTACTGCCGAGTACACAGCCGCGCGTTCGAGCGGTACGCGCAGCAAAGCGGCCTTGTCCGGCAGTGACTCGGGTATGGCTGAGTCGCGGTGAACGAGTATGTAGGAGGCCAATGTTTTCGCACCCGACTGCCACGGGTCGGTGATGTCTACCACGACGGAGCCGTCTGTGCGCTCGCTGATGGTGATGTATCGGGCGTGATGGGTGAGGGTGTCGGGCGTGTCTTCGTATGACGACACGTCGAAATTCTTTTCCGCACGATTACCGCACGATGAAAACCCTGCCAGCAAAGCAGCTGCCAGGGCTATTGGGATAAGCTTTATCATTCAGGGGGTGTTTAACAGATATCATTAAACAGCCTCTTATTCTCCGTAGGGATTGGGGCCGTACTGATTGTCGGGGCTGCTTTTGCGGCACATGGTTATAATCCATACTATGTACAGCACGAGAGCCGCAAAGACGCATAGTCCTATGGTTGATATTTTGCCGCCGGTCATTATTTCGAGTACAGAAATGGCGCTTCCTGAGGCTGCGGCAACAAAGATGTCAAACATAGTGTAAATCAATATGCCTGCAATGGCGTAGCAGACAATGTAGAATGCTCCGGCCCACCAACCGCTCAGGGAGCTGTCGTGAAGGCGGCGTATGGAAATTGCTAGAGTGGGTATGACGCATGCCAAGCTCCATATCATATACGCCACATTGCCTATTGAGCCGAAGAAAGACAAGAATGAGGAAACGAGGACTAAGAATAGCATAGCCCACCAGTACTCGGCTCTGGTGGAGCGGCCTTTAAAGTTGGCGTAATTGGCGAAGTACATTTTAATC
>ERZ778516.2083-NODE-2083-length-13990-cov-13.229566_pt1 | contig 13990 bp, 7 predicted proteins | sample MGYA00510342_ERZ778516 | MGnify/ENA primary metagenome ERZ778516 (study PRJEB29527, sample SAMN07138961) | mouse gut metagenome | material: feces | host: mouse | place: China:Nanjing | collected 2016-01-25 ...
AAATAATAATTTTGCAAAATAAATTTAAGAAATTGTCTATACAATTTCTTTTTTTTGTGATATATTAGTTATGTTTAAGGTTACATAAAAAGTATACAATAGGTGTGAACAATGGGGACCTACAGGAAAGAGTATAACAGCTACAGCACTGGCTACGACCCAAAGGCAGTAGAACATGATTTGCAGTTGATCAGCCAATTGACACATGGCATGTCCGGCAAGAAAAAGATGACCATGCATCAAGCGCAGGAAATCTACTATAAAATTCAGAAGGATAACATATGTTTCCAAAGTGAAACCGGCGAGAGCTTTTTAGCAAGTCTGTATGAAAATACAACAGATGCGCAGCGACAACAGATTGACAGGGCGATTCAGCGAAAACGGCAAAAGAAGCAAAATAGAAAACGATTGTTATCTATTAATCGTAAGATTGCGTGTATTGTTTCGGCAGTCGTGCTCATATCTTGTATTGTATGTATCAACTGGAATTTATTGATGGATCTCAGGACAAATTATCAGACAAAGAAGTTGCAGGAAAAAATTCTTGAGGCATCTGAGGCAAGCAGCGGGCAGCCAGCTACATCGCATAACAATCAAACGAAAACAGAAATGCAGAAGGAAGGATACCAGACAGCAGAGCAGGAAACGATACTGCCTGAGGAACAAGACGGTATAACGGCAGCGATTCTTCCCAAATTTACACAACTATATGAGGAGAATCAAGATTTTGCAGGGTGGCTTAGGATACCGGGCACCAAAATCGATTACCCTGTCATGACAAGAGACGGAGATAACAACTATTATCTTGACAAGAATTTTGAGCAGCAGCATGATAAAAATGGTCTGTTAATACTGGATTATCGGAATAACATTGACCTTCGTACAGCAGATGTGCCACAGAATTTTATCATATATGGCCATAATATGAGAACGGGCGTTATGTTTGGCACACTCAAGAACTATAAAGAGAAATCATTCTGTGATGAGCATATGACAATCCGTTTCGACACCTTATATGAGGAGAGCGAATATCGGGTAGTGGCGGCGATGCTGAGCGGTGTGGCATATGAGGATGAGGATGTTTTCCGATACTATGACGCGATTGATCTTAGCACAGAGGAGAACTTCAAGGCATTTCAGGAAAATGTGTTGAGCAATGCCATCTATACGACGGAGGAGACATTCGTATATGGCGATACTTGTCTGATATTGTCTACCTGTGATAATTATAAGGAGGACGGACGTTTTGTGCTGGTCGCAAAAAAAGTATCGTGATATAGTATAAGGATTTATCATAATGATATTGAAATAAAAATATATGATAAAAATACATAAAGATAAGAGGGGATTTATATGTATCGAAGATTAAAAAACATTTTAGGGGTAAGTCTCATGATTTTGGCAATCGTTATTTCGCAGGTGCCTATGCCGGAAGCGCAGGCGGAGATTGTGCGGGAAATGACAGAGGCAGACATGCAGGTTGATGACACCTCTGCGCATGTCGTGACCTTCAGCATGAATGGGGGAACTTTTCGCGGAACCTACAATGGATACAGCTTTCAGGAAAAAACGCCCGTTCTTGTTATTGATGACGGGAAGCCCATCGACAGTTTTCCAGATGATAAACTTGCATCTTATGCGGGCTACAAGACAGAGCCGGATACATGGTATACAGATCAGGAATGTCTAAACAAATATAATACAGACAGTCAGGTGACAAAGAGCACAACTTTATATAAGAAGTGGTACAATATTACATCGGACGGAACAACCTTGGCGGACAAGGGATTTCATATTAGTCCAGACGGCGCAATTTTGTATCAGTATGATGGCGGCGATAAAAATGTGGTGATACCTCAGACGGTTTCGACAATTGCAGCAGGGGCATTTGATCAGCTCGATGAGGTGAGGGCAGTCACACTTCCAGCGGGGATTCAGACGGTCGAAAAGAATGCATTCAGCGGCGTGAGAGATGGCAGTATCATTTATATTTATGATGCTGGAACCGAAGCCTCTAAGACCTATGGAAAACAGCTTGCGGAGGAATATGAACAGCTTGTCTACAGCGAGTATCTCGATGCTGAAAAGACAGAGCAGATCGCAGGTATCCAGAATCTCAGCGATATGCCAGAAGATATTTCAAAGGAAGATACTTCAAAAGAGAATGTATCAGAGGAAGCGCCAGAAGTTAAAGAGGGCGCAGGAAATACAGCGGATAAAACCGAAAGCGGATTGGAAGCCAGCCAGTCAGAAGAAAGTGAATCGGAAAGTAAGCCGGCAGAGAGCGAGTCAGAGAGCAAACCGGCAGAGAGTGAATCAGAGAGCAAACCGACCGAGAGTGAATCGGAGAGCAAGCCAGAAGAAAGTTCAGAACCGGAATCCTCTTCCGTCATTGTCATAGAGCCAGACCAGAAGTATACAGTCACTTTCGACACAGGCATTTCGGGCGTCGCGGGGGAGAAACGGCAGGTACAAAGCGGGCGCACAGTATCCGAACTGGTGTCTGTAGATGGCAGCCAGCCACGGATTTTGAGAAAGGACGACTTCACACTCACAAAGGAAGACGAAAAAAAGGAGACTACATATACTTTTAAGGGCTGGTACAAGGACAACGCCTGCACGAAGGAATGGGATTTTGCCAATGAGATCATAGAGCAGGATACGACAATCTATGCAAAGTGGGAGCAGTCGGAAAGGGCATATTTTACAGTGACCTACAGCACGACAGAGGGAAATGAAAAGGCAGCCAATATTCCAGAGAAGCAAAAGCTGTATGAAGATGAGAAGCTTGAGAAGCCGTCCAAGAAGCCTTCTATAAAAAATAAGACCTTCAAGGGCTGGTACACAAGCAAGGACGATACCAAATCAGCCTTCAAGGCATGGGGAAAACCCGTGACAGAAGATCTCACACTCTATGCACACTTTGAGGAAAAGAGCAATACCGTCGTGTTCCACATGAACGGGGGCGGATATACGGGAACCTATGACGGGAAAACATATACAGATGCGGCGAGCCTGACCAAAAAGATTGCAGTCGGAAAGGGAATCTCCTCGTCAGAGTATCCCAAGAGCAGCTCATCTGCAAACTTTAAGTACTCGAATTATTCGACAGATTCGAATTGGTATACAGACAAGGAATGCACCAATGTTTATTCCGAATCAACAGTCAAAGAAGATTTGACGTTATATAAACGGTGGTACTACACCTCATCTGGATTTACGACAAACGCCGCCAACAATGTATTGTACAAATACAGCGGAAGTGTGGCGGAGGTCACAATTCCAAATTCGGTCACGATTATCGCAAAAGATGCGTTTGCCAGCATGGGCAGTATCTCAGCAATCACGCTGCCGGACAAAATATCAGAAGTCAGGGAAAATGCCTTTAGCGGCGTGAAAAATATATCCAAGGATATTACCATCACAGGAAAAACAGAACAGGCTAAAAACAAAGCGAAAGAGCTGGCAAACCAGTATACGCATCTGGTGTATAAGGACAGTGGCACGTCCAAGGATTCTGAAAGCTCTGTTGTGACAACTGCTGAGTCTGGAAGTATTAAACTTGGGGCGACTGTCTCAGGAAATGCAGGCACAGCAAATAAGACAGGCGCAGCCTCCAATACAAATACACCCGCCAAAGGGACGATCGCACTTGGCGCCAGCGGGACGGGAACAGCACCCGCCACGGGAGGACAGTCATCTGCGGGGACACAGCCCACAGTATCGCCTTCTGCTGCTGTAGTACAGCCCACAGCGGGAACACCGTCTGCATCACAGCCGGCAGCGCCTTCTGCCTCTGCATCGCAGCCCGTGGCAACATCGCAGTCGGCATCGGCACCGCAGGCCGCCGCAGTCACCCAGAATAAGACAACGCCTGTGCAGCAGAGTTCATCTGGCTCGTCCACCGTGACAAAGACAACAACTAAGAAGCCAAACGTTACTTCTGCAAGTGCGCCGAAAGGGACACAACATATAAAGGACTCCACGCCAAAGACAGGAGACCCTTTACAATATCGTATGCTGATCGTGTGTGCAATGTTTTCAGTAGGCGTGCTTCTAATCCTTACTGGGAACGGAAAAAAGAAGAAATTTTCTGCATCTTAGCAATATCATCAGAGGTTGAGTATTTTTTCAGGACAGAGAAAATCAGCTCAACCTCTTGATTTTGAAAAGAAATATTGTTTTCCTTGCTCAGCTTGCCCAGAGAGAGCAGGAATGCCATCATTTTTTTCTGCCGTTCAGCCTGACTTCCGCTGCTGTTGATTGTGGTGCTCTGCACAAACATTTGATTGAGAAAATCAAGTTTTGCCCTGTCAATGTTTTTTAGTTCAGGGTCATTCATCCATTCATTATTGTTTTCCATTGTCATTGCCTCCAAATAGTTTCATCATTTCCATGATCTCGTTGATGTTGATGCCGCCTGCGTTTTCGCTTCCCGGATTCATGGCGTCCATCATGGAACCGATGTCCATGCCGCCGCCCAGATCAGGATTCAAACTCTGGAAAAGCTCCATCATCTGCTGCATTTCACGCATGTTTTTCATTGTTTTCATGGCGGATAGGATCTGGTTAAAGCCCTTTTCCTCGCTTGGCGCGAGATACCTGTGGACAGCCTTGTATATTTTTTCAAGATTGTCTGCGGGGTCCGCAGCGGTTTTCAAATCCGTATCAATGCTGCTGGCATGGATACCGCCTGACAGTCCAGCAGGTTCCTTGCCAATCATAGACAGCGTATATTTTAATTCCATATATTTGATCAAGACAGGCAGCATACGGAAGTTGTCGTTGTCCATAAAAGGCAGAAGGGACTTTAAGATCTGGATGTGATTCGTGGTATAAAAATGGTCGAATGCCATCACATAATCGTTGTCGTCCATAAAAAACCTCCATTCATTCCCGACCATCTAATCATGTATATGAAAAAGAACGATACATTATGCCATATGGCAGTGATTGAGGGCCCGCCTAAACGGACCCCCACAGGTTAGAACATTAGCAGCATCCGCATCCGCCGCCGTTGTTGCCGCCACAGCAGCACAGAAGCAGGAGAATCCAGATCCAGCTGCCGCATCCGCCGCCGTTGTTGCCACAGCCATTGTCGCAGCCACAACCACAGCCGCAGCCATTTGACATACCGAAGTTGCCAAAGCTGTTTCCGCCGCCACAGCAGCACAGGAGCAGGAGAATCCAAATCCAACTGCCGCATCCGCTGTTGTTGCCACAGCCGCAGCCACACTCCGAAACGTTATTTGTCTGATTGCATCCGCAATGGCTTGCTGATAATTCACTCATGTTGAGTACCTCCGAAGAAGCTTTTTTCTATACTATATGACGGGGGGAAGAAAGTGTTCCTAAAAAATGAAATTTGGAAAAACGAAATCATAAATTTTTCAGATAATTCGTTGTGTATTTTCGAAAAATATACTATAATAATATATAATGTACTTCTATACTATTATGTAGACAGGTGTTTCTCTATGCGCCACATGCTTGTGGAGGCGTTGAACACAAATGGATAAGGGGGATTTCAAATATGAGGTCAACTAAGTTAAAGCGGAAACTGCTGGCAGGGATCTTATGTGCTGCGATGGTATTTCAGACTATACCAATGGAAGCAGTGGCAACTGAAGCTGAGGAGACAGTGCAGTATTATGACAATGGAGAGCAGTATACCACAGAGGAGGAAACGCAGGCTGAAATGGCGGTCTTGGCGTCATCGGAGGTTTCAGAGCAGGGAACGGGCACGCTGGAAGCTGCTGAAGGGCCAAGTGATGCGGAGAGCACAAACACATCTGAAAAAGCAACGGATAAAAACACCGTAGCTGCATCAGAAGGCGATGCGGATACGGACACTGTGCAGTCATCGCCGGAGACAGTTGAGGAATCAGAAATGTCTCGTACACCAGTGCAGTCAGAGGAGACAGAGACTGCTGCGGGAACTGTTGAGACATCAGAAGAATCAAGTGCTGCAGAAACTGTTGAGGCACCGGAGGAATCAAGTGTCACGGAAACCGCTGAGACACCAGAGGAATCAAATGATGCGGAATCTGCGGAGATCTCAGAGGAAGCAGAGGAGACTGAGTGGACACAGACCGATGAGGAATTGATGGAATTTGAGACAACGGACGCGAATTCTACAGAGACGGAAACGGACCCTGCATCGGATCCGCCTGAGGTGATGAACCGGCCGGATTACAATAAGCTTTTATCTGTAGTCACAGAGAAAAAATATTATTTTTATGATACAGTAGAAGAGATTTTCCTGAAAATGGAAGGGTGTGAGATTCCTGCGGAAGATTCTACAGATATCGATATTGAGATGTATATTGATGAGAAGCCTGTTGTTGCTGGTGAGCCGAACCCCAATACCCCGGTGAGGTATGTGGTATTAGATAATGGTTATTACAGGATTCCACTGGGAGATAAAAAGCTTTCGGAGGGGATACATAAACTGAATGTCAAATTCAAGGATATCAATTCAAACAGTTCTAAATATAAAGAATATCTGGTTGACAGAGATATTGAATTTGAGATTGAAAAAGTAGACAATGTATTTACAGAGGCAGAGCGGTACTTTCTGTCCTCGTCAGATGATACCATAGAGGTCGCATTTTTTAATGTAAAAAATGATATTAAATCCGTTAAAATAACGGCGTCAAACGGCGATATTGTTGCGCGCTCAGAAGATAGCAGTGGACCCGTCGCACAGAACGAGGACCCGCGTTATACAGGCATCGGGGATGGATATGAATATTCCGAAAATATTTTAAACAAAACCACATGGGTTCTCACCACGGAGAAAAATGCGCTGGAAGTAGGAAATTATGACATTCGTCTGACGAACAACGATGGTACAGAGCGGATGATTCCAAATGTTGTCGAGGTATCTTCGAGAGCCGTTGTGACCAAGTGTGTGCTGGGAACAGACTATGACAATACAAGCGATCTGCTGTATCTGTATATTCAGGGTTCAGGCTTTAGTCCCGCCCAAGTGCGGTTTGACTTTGAGGATGTGGAGACGAAGTCACCATTGTCTACCACAAGAGTTGACTATAAGACAGTACAGTCTGGATACATTGTCAAATTCCGAAAGGAAAGAGGATGGAGTACTGTAGGAAAAGAAATTGAGATAAAACTGGTCAAGACGCCCGGAAGTGGCAGTATCAGTTTTACGCAGACAGAATTTAAAGCGAAGCTTGAGAGCGGAATCTATTATGCTGAGTACAATGGCGCTGTGGGCGCTGTGGAGGTCGGCGTTACGACAGATTTAAATGGAAATTCAGTCAGCTTTAGAATTGTGGATACGGAGAATCATAATAAAGTAAGTGATGTTACATCAAAGGCGTTGACAGAGAGTTTGGCATATCTCACGCCAGAGAATGAATTAACAAGAGGCGAAAGATATTGCGTAGAGCTTACAGCAAACGGCAAACAATATTATAAGGAATTTTTGATGAGTCAGGGGGCGCCGAGTACAAACAAATGGGAGGCTGCCCAAGTAATTTCACAGAATACAGACTGGCATGATTTTTATTATTGTACGACGGAGTCAGGAATTAAAAGTGATGATATAAAAGCAACGATCACTGGGTACAGCGGCGAAGTGGCAGTCTATGCGAGCGAGTGGCTGCGCGAGGACGGAGGAAAGGGAACACGTATTCAGGTATGGATTCCCACACAGAAATTGTCAGTGGGGAGTCATACAGTGCGGCTCACAAAAAACGGCGGTGCATACGCTTCTTATACATTTAATGTCATAGCCGCGGAGTATGATCAGTTTGTTCTTGATACCTATTCACTCTCGTGGATAGATGACAATACGATTCAGGCATATATCAAGACACCAAACTGTACAGAGACCGATGATTTTGAAATCAAACTTACAGGAACCAATGACAACAATCCAGTAGAGACGAGTGCAGTCGTGACAGAGCGGTATAAAGACAGCTTGTTTATGAATATTACAGGCTTGAGCAGAACCAGTGCATTTAAGGATTATTATGTGCTGATTACGCATAAAGAGTACGGTTTGCCTGTCAAGATGGCAGATCTAAGTGAAAAATATTACGATGATGAGAAGAAGGGAGAAAAAATCTCCATTACCTCTAACAAAGGACTGCCAGTGATTTCAAATAACAGGGTGATCGGTCTGAATATTCAGAATCTGGCACTGCCTGCAACGCTGACAATCTATGCGACGGATTCGACAGAGGTGATCACCAAACTGACGATTCCTTCGACGGTAGAGGGGAATTACTACTATTTTACCAAGGCATTTTATGACAGCCTTGCAAATAAGGACCGCCTGTATGATATGACGCTGTCAGATGATGGCGACAACTGGGGAAGGTCTTATGCAAGAGTCAATATCGGCTACAAAAGTGAGGAGATCGTCAATGATTTCGATGTAAAGATATCAAGTGAGGTTCTGTTTGTCGATGGCACAGAGAGCGGGAAATCTGCTGTGATTACGGTTTCGGGAAATAAGCAGAAGCCTGTATTTGAGGTGTCGGACGACGAGGTTGTGGCGCTGGAGGATTATGTAGAGGTTGATGAGGCGACAGGAGTAGAGACGGTAGATCCCAATAAAAAACTGGTGGTTGCAAAAGAGACCGGAACGGCTAATATTACAGTGATTGCAGACGGCGTGACAAAGAGCCTTTTTGTCACGGTGACACGGTATGCGTCAGGAATTTCACTCAATACCGCAGACCGGGGAATGAAGGTCGGCGATTCCTTTGAGGCGGAGGCGTTTATTCTTCCAATGTCAGCGGAGGATTCCTCGCAGATTGTGAATTTTACCTCGTCAGACCCTAGTGTGCTGATTGTGAGAAAACTTACAAACACCACTGCAAGAGTCACCGCTTTGAAAGCAGGTACTGCGGTGCTGAGGGCAGTTTTGCAGGGAACGACATATGCTGTGGCAGTGACCATTACCATCACAGATATACTGCCATTGTATGATAAAAAGGAGATCAAGATTAAAGAGGTCGGAATTGTCAGCTATATTGATAATGTGGACCGTGCATTGTCCTACTGTGAACTGCCGAAGGGCTGGGAGTGGGATGACGGCGACCAGAGTCTCTCGGTAAATGATGAACTGCAGTATTGCTGGGCGACCTATACAGAGGAGGGATACCAGCCATTTAAAGCGAGGCTGCCAGTGGCAGTTGCGCATATCACCGGTGTGGAGGTGACAGGGAAGAAGCTGATTAACCGGGGACAGAAAGAGGACTATAAGATTACTTATCTGTATAGCGGTGCAGACATCAATACGCCAAAGTTTCGAAGCAGGCTTACACAAAACTGTGTCAAGACCTCCGAGAGCAATCTGGCGTCGGTGGAAAAGCTTGAGTGGGGCAAGATGACCATTGCAGCGGCGGAAAATACAAAGGGCGGAATCGTTGATTTTACGCTGACACTGGCAATTGACGGCGGAACCAGCTCAAATATTGATCTGTTTTCACAAGATTTCAAGATTGAAGTTCCTGTGACAGACTGTGTAAATAATGTCAAGGTAAAACCTATAAGGGCGGGCGGACAGAACTTTGAATACAAGGAAAGCGACGACTTTATGGGCATTGACCAAAGGGACGTCAGAGATGCAAAGAATAAATATTCTGTTGAGTTGGAGGCAATCGCGACAATCAACGGAAAACCCGCAAAGAATATCAAGTTTAACTGGCAGACGAGTGACAAGAATATCGCAACGGTCGGAGTCAATGAGGAAGGCGCAGTGATTCTCACCGTCAAAAAAGAAGGTACAGTAGATATTACAGCCACCGCAGACGACCAAGGGCAGTGCATGGGAACGCTGACAGTGAATATTATGGACTATGCGCCAGTGCTTGAGTCATCAAGCGTAACAGTCAACAAATACCGCATCAGCGGTACGGACTTTGTCCTGCAAGAACAAAATGGCAACAATATTACGAATGTAAACGTGATTGAGGGCGAGGCAAATTCACTGAACTTTACTGTAGAAAAACCTGTAGAGGGCATTGCGACGCTGCGCTTGAAGGATAATGCACCGCTGCTGGCGGCGACCAAGAAAACGGTGACAAATTGTAAACTTGAAGTGGTTACACCGAGGGGGAAATATCCTTATTCATTGAAGGTGACGACAGAGGTCACGAAGCCAACAGTGACATTGAAGGTACAAAATAAGGCGAATCTGTTTTATAAAGACGCGGCGGCTGTCTATGCCGTCTCGAGCGAATACGAGATTGATACCATGAAAATTACAGGGGCAGAAGGTGTCGGCTTTGAAGGCAGGTATGACCGCAGCAGCAACACAATCCGCTTCGAGGCAAAAGGCTTGGACAACAGTACAATCAGCCAGTTCTCATCAAAATCGCCAAGTCTGAATGTACAGCTTGAGATACGGTTTGCGGATTACAGGGAACCGCAGAATGTGCAGTTAAAGATTGCGACGGAGAACAAGAAGCCATCGCTGTCTATGACAGGAATGGTAATTTGCCCGGGAGTTACAACCGGCGACGTCAATGTCATTAACACCAAGACAAAAGAGCAGCTTCCGCTGGACAGTGCGATGAAATTCGAGATTATCAAGCCGCTTAACAGCGGAATCGGCGCAACACTGAACAGCAGAAATGACAATATCACGCTGGGATATCTTGGCACAAAGAGCGTCTCCTACACAGCGCAGTTAGACAGCCCGGAATGGACACAGCCTGTCAGCGCGAAAGGAAAGATTACCTATATTACATCTCCTGAGAAGCTGTCGTTAATACTGGGGCAAAAGCAGGCGACATTGAATATGGCGACCAATATTGCCGCCAATGGAGAAATCGAAATTCCAGTATCGGTAAATAGCAGCGATATTCGAATTGATGAACTGCAATTTTCGGGGACAGCCACAAAGTTAAAGGAGGATTACGGATATCTCCATTATGATGATGTTCCAAGTGCGCAGGGCATTAAGGCGATTGAACTGGGATTAAATGAAGGAAAGCGCGGCGCAGTGAAGCCGGGAACTTACAAGTTAGAGATCAGGGCAGTCGTGAGAGTGGCTGACCAGAAATATACGATAAAGAAATCGGTGCTCACGGTCAAGCTCACAGAAGTAGGCAGTGCAAAAGTCAAGCTGGCATCGCCAAAGGGTAAGATTAATCTGATCGACAGAGAAAATACATCAGTAGTGTACACACCAAAGGTTTCAGGAGTAGAGTCCACTGTGGAGAGCGTGCGTGTGGTTGGAGAAAATGCGCAGTATTTTACAGCGACACTCAATGCAGACAACAAGGTGGAGGTAAAAGCCATCGAGGGAAAGAGTATGTCAGTGAAGGATACTTATCCCGTAAACCTTCAGTTTCAATTAAAAAATAAGCTGACGATTGATTCAGTAGTGAAGATTAAACCCGTCAATAAACTGCCAAAGCTTGTGTTTACACCTGCAAAATGTAATCTGTACAGAAGCAACAGCAATAAGTACACGACCTCGCTACAGTTAAAGAACAGCGAGATTGATATGGAGAAGATCACAGGAATCAGGATTGACTCTGGCAGTAAGACCAATACAGACAGCTTTTTGCTGGTAAATAATGTTACCAAAAATGGTACTGTGAGCTTTAATCTGGCGGGAGACCGACTCCGCATTAAGAAAGGACAGTATAAAGTAAAGTGTCTGGTAACATTTAGAGACGCAGACCCGGAATCAAAACCGGCTGCGGTGACAATGACAATCACTGTAAAATAATTCCATAAATTGTATAAATATTAGAAACAGCATATAAAATTCATGCTGTTTCTAATATTTTGTGATAAAAATCGGAAAAAGACTTGAAATTAACTGAAAATATAGTAAAATAATAGTATATATGTAAACCGATACATAGACATAATACGATTCAGAAAGGAAGATAGGATGGCGGAATTAGAATGGACTGTTGAGGGCAGGCGCTTTCGGAACGCAGAGGAATATCAAGCGGCTCTTAGGGACAAGGAACTCATAGATTCCATTACCGGCAATCTGAAATTGGATAATCCAAAAGATATAGAAACGCTGTACCTGAAGTTGAAAAAAGGGCAATATACATTTGAGACGATTGTCGGCAGGAAATTTGACGATAATATTTATGAATTATACCAGAGAATGAAGCGGGAAGAGGAGATCGCAGCAGAAGAAAAGAACGCCCGCAAGGAGAAAAGAAAACAGCAAATCCAGAAATTAGAAGGTCTGGTAAAGCCTTCCAAGAGACAGCAGCGGTCTGAAAATACGACAAGACTTGAGGATTTTGACAGAGATATGCAGGAGCAGATTATTGCAGTACTCAGAAAAAAAGAAAAGAAACGAAGATTTCTGATTGCGGCTTGTATGTTTTTGTGCATTGTCAGCTTCGGGTATCTGGGCGCTTATTATCAGGTGTCCGCCAAGAGCACAAGGGAGTTTGAGGAGTTGGCGGCATTGAAGGAGGCAGGCTTGCAGAGCGCACTTTCCGGAGAAAAGAAAGTCAAAATACACCTCACAGAAGAGGATACTACAGTGCCGGATATCCTGCCGGAATATGAAAAAGTATATCAAAAGAATCAAAAGCTAATCGGATGGGTAAAAATTGACGATACTATAATAGACTACCCTGTGATGCAGACAGTGAACAACGAATATTATCTGGATCATAATTTTAATCAGGAGGAGGATCGGAACGGTTGTATCTTTATGGATTACCAGTGTGATGTGATCAAGGGATGTGACAATATTATCCTCTATGGGCATCATATGAAGTCTGGAAAAATGTTTGGCACATTAAATAAATACAGCAGTGAGTCTTATTTTGAGGAACACCCTGTAATACAGTTTGATACCATCTACGAGAAAGGAAAGTATCAGGTAATGTATGTGTTCCGCTCAAAGGTATACTCTGAGGAGGACGTGACCTTCAAGTACTATCAGTTTATCAATGCTGCTTCGGAGATGGAGTTTAACTCCTATTTGAATGAGATGGCGGCGTTGTCCTTATATGATACAGGCGTTACGGCTGCTTACGGTGATAAACTCCTGACACTTTCCACCTGTGACTATCAGGAAAAGAAGGGAAGGTTTGTCGTGGTGGCAAAGAAAATTGGCTAGGAGTAAAAATGAGCAAACAGGAGAAACTAACTACACAGGAAAAAATTACAGATAAACCGCACGATAAGGGATATAAAAAGATATTTTCCATCAAGAAGAACTTTCTGGATTTTATGAAAAAGTACATAGGTCTGGAATGGATGATGGAGCTGACAGAGAGGGATATGGAGCTGATTGACAAGGAATATATCACAGACCAGTTTGACACCTATGAGTCGGATTTGGTGTACAAAGTCAATACGAAGTCAGGAAGCATCTATTTATTTTTTCTGTTTGAACTGCAAAGCTACAATGATTTTACAATGCCGTTCCGTTTACTGGTATATATGACAGCAATCTGGCTGGATTATTTTAAGAACAGTGACAAAAACATGCGGAAACAAAAAGAATATCGACTGCCAGCCATCATGCCGGTTGTCCTGTACAATGGAGAACGGAAATGGACAGCATCACACAGCTTTAAGAAAATGATAGACCATGCAGAGCAGTTTGATAAATATATTGTAGACTTTGAGTATATCCTTGTATCAGTGAATGATTTGGAAGCATCAAAAATCAAGGATTCCAATACATTAATTGACAATATCCTGCTGGCGGATAAGAAAAGAACAAGAGAAGCGTGGACAGATCTTGGCATCTTAGAGCTGGTCCAGCGCATCAGAAAAATGGAACAGAATGACCTGAATGAGTGGATAACATGGTTCTCGAATGTGATACGGGAATTGAATGAGGGTGAACGGAGAACCCTAATACAACAGCTCAGGGAAGGGGATGAAAAAGCGATGTGTAGTTCATTTGGACAACTGCTGGATAAAGAAAAGGCAGAAGGCAGGGCAGAAGGAAAAGCAGAAGGAAAAGCAGAAGGCAGAACAAAAGAAAGAGCAGAAGCTGTGATAGAAC
>ERZ778516.2092-NODE-2092-length-13966-cov-6.945655_pt1 | contig 13966 bp, 11 predicted proteins | sample MGYA00510342_ERZ778516 | MGnify/ENA primary metagenome ERZ778516 (study PRJEB29527, sample SAMN07138961) | mouse gut metagenome | material: feces | host: mouse | place: China:Nanjing | collected 2016-01-25 ...
AAATAATTACATACTGTTTTGTATATTTTTGAACATATGCCATATTTATAATATAAGAATAATGTATTCTAAAAAAGCCATATTCCTTTAACTTTTCCATCCATTCTTGAATTTTGCTCCTTTCAGGAATATTATTTCCTGACAAAAAATAAATCTTTACAAATGGACTAGAAGCCTTTAAATATAAAATATCCCTGCTTCTTACAGACTTTCCAGCATATTCAAAAAGAATATTTAACTCTTCCTTATTCCGCTTTGCCTTATTCAGCACTCGTTCTGCCATATCATAAGTTACAGGCTTATTTAAAAAACCAATCACATTTATATTATATGCTTCATTGGCATATTCAGAATAATTTGTCATATACACTATAAAACACGAATTTTCATTCCGCTGCCACAGCAATTCTTGTATATCCAACCCATTCAATCCATTTAGCCGAATATCCAGAAATAAAACATCCAGTTTTTCATTGTTTTTCAACAACTCCTTTTCCGAATGAAATAGATAAATCTCACAACTTGTCCCTGTCCTCTCTGCATATTGGCGGCAAAGCAAATTCATGTTTTCCAAATATATCTGCTCATTATCATAAATTCCAATTATCATATTCTCCCCTTTTTCACAGCACTTTTAATAAATATTCCTATTTTGTATGTTAAAAATTTTATTAATTATAAACTTTTTGTCTTTTTTTGTCAAGTAAGAGTCACCCGTTTTACATATTCTGGACTGACAAAATAATATAAAACAAAAAATACTGTCGTACAAATTCATCAAACACAATTTATACGACAGCATTCTGCAATCAAACTATAAAATTTTCTTTTTTGTATCTTTTACATTTCTACCTGAACTTTTTCCAAATGCCAGATATCTCTTACATATTCCTCAATCGTTCTGTCTGATGAGAACTTTCCTACATTTGCAGTATTCAAAATTGCTGATTTTGCCCATCCGGCCTCGTTTTTATATGCCTCTTCCACCTTCTTTTGAGCCTCTGCATAAGAAACAAAATCCTTTAAGATAAAGTAAACATCAGGTCTTCCATATTTGTTCGTCAGCAGTGAATCATAAATCTCACGGAATCTTTCTGAATCATCCGGAGCATAGGTACCATTAATTAACTGCATAAGAACCTTTCTGATATCCATATTACTGTTGAAGATTTCCATTGGGTCATATCCGCCATTCTGTTCATAGTTAATGACCTCATCGGAAGACAATCCAAAGATAAATGCATGCTCTGCGCCAACCTCTTCTACAATCTCAACATTTGCGCCGTCCATTGTTCCAAGTGTAAGCGCACCATTCAGCATAAACTTCATATTACCTGTACCGGATGCCTCCTTGCTGGCTGTGGAAATCTGCTCGCTGACATCTGATGCGGCAAATATCCACTCTGCATTTGACACACGGTAATTCTCAATAAATACCACTTTAATCTTTCCATTAATAGATTTATCATTATTTACCACATCTGCCACACTGTTAATCAGTTTAATGGTCAGCTTTGCTCTTCTGTATCCTGCGGCTGCCTTTGCACCAAAGATAAAGGTTCTAGGATAGAAGTCCATATCTGGATGCTCCTTAATCTGATTATAAAGATACATGACATGAAGAATATTTAAGAGCTGTCTCTTATATTCATGAAGTCTCTTAACCTGAACATCAAAAATTGAGCGCGGGTCTACGTCAATTCCATTATTTTCTTTAATATATTTTGCAAGTCTTAACTTGTTCTGATACTTGATATTCATAAACTCAGCCTGACATTTTGCATCATCCGCATAAATAGCAAGCTTATTAATCTGACTTAAATCTGTAATCCATTCCGAACCGATTTTATCTGTCACCCAGTCTGCAAGCAGCGGATTGCCATGCAGAAGGAATCTTCTCTGTGTAATACCATTTGTCTTATTGTTAAACTTCTGCGGCATCATCTCATAGAAATCCTTCAATTCCTGATTCTTTAAAATCTCTGTGTGAAGTCTTGCCACACCGTTTACAGAAAAGCCTGCATAGATAGCGAGATTTGCCATCTTCACCTGACCGTCATAGATAATCGCCATTTTTTTCTGCTTATCCTGATTGCCCGGATATTTTTGAGAAATTTCAAGCTGGAATCTTCTGTTAATTTCCTCAATAATCTGATAACATCTCGGAAGAAGCTTGGAAAACAGCTCTATTGGCCACTTTTCAAGAGCTTCGGCCATAATTGTATGATTGGTATATGCACAGCATTCTGTTGTTACCTTCCATGCCTCATCCCATGTCAAATCATATTCATCAATCAGAAGTCTCATAAGCTCTGCCACACAAATCGTCGGATGTGTATCATTTAACTGGAACACAACTTTTTCCGGCAGCTTTTTAATATCCTCATGATTGTCCAGATATTTCTTAATGGCTGTCTGTACGCTTGCAGATACAAAGAAATACTGCTGTTTCAGTCTTAATTCTTTTCCTGAATAATGGTCATCACACGGATACAACACCTCTACAATATTCTTAGCCAGTGATTCTTCCTCTGTTGCCTTAATATAATCACCTTTATTAAAGGAATCAAGCATAAAACGCTGAACCGGCTCTGCATCCCATATTCTGAGTGTATTTACTACATTATTGCCATATCCCACAATCGGAAGGTCGTAAGGAATCGCCTTAACAGAACGATATCCGTCCTGAACAACTCTTTCTCTTCCATCTGTGCCCGTAATCCATTTGGTATAACCGCCAAACTTGATTTCACAGGTATACTCGTCTCTTCTTACCTCAAATGGATTTCCATCTTTTAACCACTCGTCCGGTACTTCTACCTGATATCCGTCTACAATCTGTTGCTTAAACATACCATATCTGTAACGGATTCCACAGCCATATGCCGGATATCCAAGAGTAGCAAGTGAATCAAGAAAACATGCTGCCAGTCTTCCAAGGCCTCCGTTTCCAAGTGCTGCATCTGGTTCCTGGTCCTCAATTACATTCAAATCCAGTCCCATTTCCTCGATTGCTTCTTTAATTTCCTTACATGCAGCCAGATTGATAATAATATTCCCAAGTGCACGCCCTGTAAGGAATTCCATGGAAAGATAATAAACAGTCTTTACATCTTTCTGCTCATATTCCTTATGTGTGGCAATCCACTGGTCTATAATATAATCCTTTAATCCATAGGCAACGCCCTTGTAAATATCAAGCTGTGTTGCCTCCTCCATTGTTTTTCTGGATACGACCTTTACGTAATCCCTGACCTCTTTCTTAAATTCTTCCTTTGAGAATTTTCCATTTTCTGACATAAATACCTCCTGCCTTATTGCTTTTCGACACCAAGCTCGACATTTTCACCGTTGATGTTCCATTCTTTGTGATACCCGTTTATTTTACCAAAAATGACGTTATTTGCCAATACTTCAGATTGAATTTCTTCTCTGTTTTTCTGAATAATATCTGATACCGCTTCATTTTTATCGACATAAAGTGCGATTTTGTCCATTACTTCAAAGCCTGCCTCTTTTCTCATAGTCTGTACCTTGCTGATAATCTCTCTGACAAATCCCTCTTCCAGCAGCTCCGGTGTAAGATTTGTATCCAGAACCACGGTAATGCCATGGTCATTTTGTGATACATAGCCCTCACTCTGAGTCATTTCAATCAGCAAATCCTCTTTTGCAAGCTCTACTTCCATATCGCCGGCGGTAAACTTAAGTACCTGATTTGCTTCAAGCTCATCCATTGCCTCATTGCCATCCAGCGCAGACAAATAATTCTTAATTGCCCCAAGCTGCTTTCCATATTTTGGGCCTACCGTTTTTAACTGCGGTTTGAAAATATAGGTGGTAAAGCTTCTGACGTCTTCTGTAAATTCTATCTTCTTTACATTTAATTCATCTGTAATAATATCCTTATAAAAATCAGGCAGGTCATAATCTGCTTTGACATACATCTTACCAACCGGCTGACGGTTTTTGATATTGGATTCATTCCGGCAGGCGCGGCCCAGAACTACAATATCAAGCACCTTTTTCATATTTGCCTCAAGCTCCTCATCTATCCAGTTCTCGTCTGACTCTGGAAAATCGCACAGATGAATACTCTCCAGAGCATTTTTATCAACACTTTTGACGAGATTCTGATAGATTTCCTCTGTCATAAACGGAATCATCGGAGCTGCTGCCTTTGAAATCTCCACAAGCGCCGTATATAACGTCATATAGGCATTTATTTTATCCTGCTCCATTCCCTTTGCCCAGAAACGCTCTCTGGAACGCCTTACATACCAGTTGCTCATCTCGTCAACAAAATCCTGCAAAGCTCTTGCCGCCTCCGGTATTCTGTATTTCTCAAGATTTTCATCTACCTCATTAATCACGGTATGCAATCTTGACAGCAGCCATTTATCCATAACGGAAAGCTTTTTATATTCCAACGTATAATTCAGAGGGTTAAATTCGTCTATATTTGCATACAATACATAAAATGCATAGGTATTCCACAGAGTTCCCATAAACTTTCTCTGTCCCTCTGTCACTGCCTTGTCATGGAACCGGTTCGGCAGCCATGGAGCGCTGTTAATATAAAAATACCAGCGGATTGCATCTGCGCCGTGTGTTTTTAAAGCATCGAACGGGTCAACTGCATTTCCCTTTGACTTGCTCATTTTCTGGCCATTTTCGTCCTGAACGTGTCCAAGTACAATTACATTTTTATACGGAGCCCTGTCAAACAGCAGGGTAGACTCTGCCAGAAGCGTATAGAACCACCCTCTGGTCTGGTCTACTGCCTCAGAGATAAAATCTGCCGGAAACTGCTGTTCAAATAATTCTTTATTCTCGAATGGATAATGATGCTGTGCGAAAGGCATGGCGCCTGAATCAAACCAGCAGTCAATTACTTCCGGTATTCTGTGCATATCCTTTCCACATTTTGGACATCGAATCGTCACCTCGTCAATATATGGTCTGTGCAGCTCCAGAGATGCCGAATCCGGATTGCCGCTCATCTCGGCAAGCTCCTGCCTGCTGCCTATTGCATGCTGGCAGCCGCACTCACATTCCCAGATATTCATAGGAGTTCCCCAGTAACGGTTTCTCGAAACACCCCAGTCCTGCACGTTTTCCAGCCAGTTGCCAAAACGCCCTGTACCGATAGATTCCGGTATCCAGTTGATTGTATTATTATTTTTGATTAACTCCTGTTTTACCGCAGTCATCTTGATAAACCATGACTCTCTTGCGTAATAAATAAGAGGAGTATCGCATCTCCAGCAGTGCGGATAGCTGTGCTCAAACTTTGGAGCGTCAAATAACAGTCCTGCTTTGTCAAGGTCTGTAAGTATCATAGGGTCTGCCTTCTTGCAGAACACCCCTGAATATGCAGTTTCAGAAGTCATTTCGCCCTTGCTGTTTACAAGCTGTACAAACGGGAGGTCATACTTTCTTCCCACTTTATTATCATCTTCACCAAATGCCGGCGCGATATGCACAACACCTGTACCGTCTGTCAAAGTGACATATTCGTCGCAGACAACATAAAATGCCTTTTTCTCCTGTTTTTTACAGGTTTCTACCGCATAGTCAAACAGAGGCTCATATTCCTTATATTCCAAATCTTTTCCGATATAAGATTCCAGTATTTCATATGCCGGCATATCCACGCCATTTTCTGAATCTGCCTTTACTGCCAGTTTTCCAAGTACAGTGTCAAGAAGTGCCTTTGCCATATAGTAGGTATAGCCGTCTGCCGCCTTTACCTTTGCATATTCCTCCTTCGGGTTTACACAGAGCGCCACATTTGACGGAAGCGTCCACGGTGTAGTGGTCCATGCGAGAATATATGCCTCTTCATCTTTTACTTTAAATCTTGCAATTGCGGAACGCTCTTTCACATCCTTATAACCCTGAGCAACCTCCTGACTGGAAAGCGGAGTACCGCATCTTGGGCAATAAGGGACAATTTTAAATCCTTTATATAGAAGCTTTTTCTCCCATATCTGCTTTAATGCCCACCACTCAGATTCAATATAGTCATCTTCATAAGTGACATACGGGTGCTCCATATCTGCCCAGAAGCCGACAGTTCCTGAAAAATCCTCCCACATGCCTTTGTATTTCCATACCGATTCCTTACACTTTTTTACAAAAGGCTCAATTCCGTAATTTTCTATCTGGTCTTTGCCATCCAGTCCAAGCAGCTTTTCCACCTCAAGCTCCACCGGAAGTCCATGTGTATCCCAACCGGCTTTGCGTGGAACCATATAGCCTTTCATGGTTCTGTATCTTGGAATCATATCTTTAATTACACGTGTAAGCACATGTCCGATATGAGGCTTTCCATTTGCCGTCGGCGGTCCGTCATAAAAGGTATAAGAAGGTCTGCCTTCTCTGTTCTCCATGCTTTTTTCAAAAATTCTGTTTTCCTTCCAGAACTTTTCTGTCTTTTTTTCTCTTTCCACAAAATTCATATCTGCGGAAACCTTTTCATATAACATTACGAAAATCTCCTTCTATTATTTTTATACTTCATTCTGTCTTTCAAAATAAAGTGTTTGCGACATCAATCAAACCCTTTGTTCTCCAAAACAGGCTTCAATATCCTTTTTATTTAAAACATAATCATAAAATCTCAGCTCTGCAATATACCCTTCACAGGAATGTGCATACACATCTCCGCCGATAATCAGCCGTCTCGGAGAAACAAGAGTCAGCACCTTATCCCGAAAACCACTGTCCTTGCCATCCATATAAAGTCTGGACATTTCATTTTTATGACTGTAAGTCAGAACCGCCGTATGCCATTCCATATTTGACATGGTTCCAAGCGCATCATTCCAGCCGTCTTCCTCCATATCATCCTTTATCCTGTACATGGAAATTCCTGTCCACGCATATGGCATAAATGACATAAAGCCATTGTCATACATTATATACAAAAGAGAGGACCAGTCTGTCAATTCATTCATTTTGTATTTAATGACAATGGAATAACTAGTATTATCCATTAATTCCGCCGGAAGCTCTATCACATTGGTCATCATTTTGCCTCCCGGAAGATACAGAACATTTCTTTTCATATATTCGTCATAGACAAACTGCGGGCTTCCTTCTCCCAAAAACCTCCCCTGATAGCGGCCTGTTTCATCAGAAAGAGTATCTGCAAATCGAAAACGGATGCTTTTCAGGGAATCCGGTATATTCCTTTCGGCAAATTCCCGATATTCCTGATAGCTTAATTCATCGGAAAAAAGCCTGCCGCTGCCGAAGGTACATCCATAGGAAATCAGATATTTTACCTCTGTGGAATCATCGATTCCATCCACCACAGTCTCCAGATTCAAATCATTAATCAGGGAAAGAATATTTTTTACAAACAGGCTGTCTTTTCTTTCCCTGAGCAGATTGTCAGTAATATTTTTTCCAATTCCCACATAATCTAAAGGGATATCTTTAATAATCATAATCGACGAACCACCACTGCCGAAATCGTGAATCGCTGTGGCAAATCCTGCTGCCTTCAGTCTTCTAAAAAAGCTCTGAATTCTGCGTATATCTATTCTTTCATTGATACGTTCAAGCTGTATTACAAAGTTTTCGGAAGAAATTCCGTATTTATCTGCTATTTTTAACAGCTCATCCGCATAGTTAATTCTGTTTATATTAATTGAAGATGTTGTAAAAATAATCGGTATCTTTCTTATCTTCAATTCTTTTTCCTGTGAAATCAGGTGGCAGAGCTGCTCAAACACATAATTTTCCAGTTCAATAATAAATCCGTTTTCCTCAAAAAACTCTTTAAACAGTTCTTCTCTGTAAACGGTATCTTTTCTGTTCCACACAACATATGCTTGCGAACAGACGATTGAAAAGGAAGAAATATTCATTACCGGAATAAATTTAACTTCAAATTCCCCATTCTGCAGTGCTCTTGTCTTGTCCCTGTCGATTGTCTGTTTCATTTCAAAAATATTTTCAATTGTGCTGTACAGAACATAGCCGTTTTTTCCCCTCCGTTTCGCTTCATACATGGCGGCATCACATTTTGGCATAATGGTGTCAAGTCCCATAGATTTCTTCTGGTCCATTACAATCCCGATACTGAAAGAAATAATGGATTTTATCTCAAAACTGATTTCAATATCATTGACAGAATTAATAATGTTCTGCGCCATTTCGGCGGCCTCCTGCTCAGACATCTCCGGCACTGGCATAATAACAAACTCATCACCGCCGATTCTTGCCAGAAGTGAATCCCCTATCTTCTTTTTTATCATCCGGCTCACTCCGACAAGCAGCTTATCGCCCATGGCATGACCGTATGTATCATTTACACCCTTGAAATTATCAATATCAAGAAACATGAAATTAATATTTACATCTTCCCCCAGAGTATCAAAATATTCGTACAAACCTCTTCTGTTTAAAAAACCTGTAAGATAGTCCATCTGTGCCGACAGATTATCCGATTCCTTACTTTTTTCCACTGCCGCTACCTCATTTTTATAACTTCTCTCTATTTCATCTTCGTTTATCATCAATAAGCAACTCCATCCGGCATATCATTATCTGCGGTATTCCCTATCTCTATTACGATATGATTCGGCAGACAGGTAACTGGTATTGCTCCGGTACTGATAAACCCCATTTTTACACATACATGGTCCGGACAGCTTGCAGAACTTATCCCTATCTCTCCTTTTCGGACCTCGATTACATTTTCCGCGCCGTTTTTTCCTTCTATTGTAAATGTATATGGCTGTTTTACCGCAGTTAAATCAATCGTATGGATAAGATTTCCATCCTGATAGATATTTGCATATTTATTTTTTGCCGTATTCCGCCGTGACAGCAGAATCGCTGCCAGCGATGCACTTAATACTGCTGCTATTATAACACATAAAATCAGAATTGTCTTGTATTCTTTTCTTTTTTTCATGCCATTCTCTTTATTTTTTCTCATTTTCTTCAAAAAGGTCAAGCTGCTTTGTATATTTTAAAACCTTAAAAGCATAATATAATATCGCCAGACAGGAAAGAACTCTGACCAGTACATATGCTCCCCGTGCAAAGTAAATATACAGCGCTGCAAACGGCAGAATAATATAACTGGCGGCTTCAGCAAAAGCATATATTTCCATGCCGAAGATAAGGTCTTTTCCTACTTCCATATAAAGATAATTGTCTATTTGTTTTTTGCATGCCACCATAAAAGAATACAGAATAACCGCCATACAGAATATCTCTGCGGCAATCAGAAAAATCAAAGGCTGTAAAAGCTGATACTGAGAAAGCACAAACGGCAGCAGCAGACGAACAATACTGATGACGCAGCCTGCTGCCGTAAAGATTTTCGCATTTCGAATACATTTTCCATATCCACTGATAAAGGCAAGTCCCAGAAACATCAAAAAATAGCCAAGAGGATTAAAGAAAATATCCACTCGAAGCTGTTCACCGATTAATGCCTCCAGAAAATAGGTATTGATACCCTTTGCGACACCTTCATTGACACCAAACTGAAATCCATAATCAAGACCGGTGTTTATCGGAAAATGAAGTCCGGTAATCACGAGTCCCACAACAAAAAGGTAAACTCTGATTTTTTTACTGTTCATATTATTCATCTCCCATCAAATCATGCCTTTTTATATCCCAAAATATAGTCTCTGTTCTTAAATATAAAATAGAAAAACAGGAGATTCACCGCCAAATCAAACATATTGTAAAAAGTGTAGAACATCGGATTTAAAAACCATGACATCCATGTCAGTATCGTAACGACCGCATTTAAAATTACCGTGGTAAACCATGACAGTACAATTGCTTTTCTGTCTCTGACATACTGATAACCTGACAGCAGGTCACACAGACCATAGACAAACATATAGCCTATACAGACCTCTATACCAAACTGCGCAATAATTGCCCAAAAGCAGATGTGACTGAGCTGCTGACCGTTAAAGATAAACGGAAGAACTCTTGTTCCTATATAGAGAAGTATGGCGATTCCTGATGTCATTACTGCAATGTTAAATATTCTGGTTTTGCCAGAAAGCTTCTTTAAACCAATGGCAATCAAGATATAGCCTAACAAATCCGGAAAAATATCAATTTTGATATTGTATGCCATTTCTCCAATCCCTTTTGGACCTTCTGCATAACTGTAAATATTTGCCTTCATTCCAAACAGATAATTTAAGGTATAAAGCTGAAATTCATCACTAGTAAGTCCGGTATACTGCCGAAATGACGGATATATGCCATTCAGCCAGGGGCATGTAATATGCTGGTCGAAAATAAGAAGCATAAAGCCTGCCAGAACTATCATAAGAAACTTTTTGTCGCGGGGTATGCTTTTCCAAAAACCCGTTTTTTCTTTCACATCAGACATTTTCAAACACATCATATGCACAGCATATGCCTTTCTATTGTAATTTTTTCACAGGAAACTGCTTTGTCTTTCCTATGACGCCGCTCTTACAGAGCCACTCGGATAATCAACGCAAGCGTTGGTTCCATAGTTTAATAATTTATGAACAAAGTGACAAGACATCTCTCACAAACTTATGTCCTTGCAGACCTTTGTCCTAGATGTTTTAGACATAATATAGATAATTGTAACATACTTATGGAGATTTCACAATGGGAGAAGTGTGAATTTTATATTAAAAAAGTGCCTGTCAGGGCACTTTTTCCGTCAATAATCAGCTTTTTTAATTTTCTTTCTTCTTTGCCTGTCTTGCCGCCTTTTTTGCTTCTTTCTTTTCCCGCTTTCTCTGTTCCTTCCGCTTCTTCGGGTCTGTCTCAACCACCGGTCCGCGGATTCTCTTTGCTGCTGTTATATATAGCCCGCTCACGGTCGCTTTAACTTCCTGTTTCGGCGCGATTGTATCAAATACCTTGGCATCGCAGATTAATGACATCACCTTTGGTCCGACCTTCACCTTTACAATCGGAAGCTTGGCTCTCTTCATATACTTTGGAACCTGCTCAAGCACCACTTTGGGAAGATTGGCCTCTGTAATCTTCATCATCTTCATATCTATAATATACAAATTCATCTGCTGCGCTGCCGCATCCATGGCCTCCTGCTGCTCTGCCTGCTTTTTCTGCAACTTTCTGCCCAGAAAATACATTACGGCAAGCAATACAAGCAATATCAGTAATACAATACCTAATACTATCAAAAATCCTTTCATTTTGAAGCCCTCCTGCCTTTTGCTTTTTATTATCCTGAAACATATACTCTTTGAAATATATACTTTCATGCACAACGTTTATATTTTATCATTAGTATTTGTAATTGGCAACAGAAATTTCTATTATTTTTCTTGAATTTACAGCGGTGCAATGATATACTTGACTGGAAATTTAAAGATTCTTTATAGAAAAGAGGAAACCCTATGATAAGACTGATTCTTATAGCGATTCCTGTATCGCTGTTTTTTATCCTGAGTATTCTTACACTTCCACTGACATGGATTATTGGACTGTTCAGCAGACAGGCGAAGGACAAAATTTCATACTTTCTGGTAACAAAGACATTTTTTTTGGTAAGACTTGCTTCCGGTGTAAAGCTAGAAATCCGCGGCAGGGAAAATATCCCAAAAAATCAGGCCGTTTTATATGTTGCAAATCACAGAAGCTACTTTGATATTATTTTGAATTACAGCATTCTTCCTCCTCTGATGGGATTTGTGTCAAAAATAGAAATAAAAAAAGTTCCGATTCTTGCTCAGTGGATGGAGAATATGCATTGTCTGTTTCTTGACCGTTCTACACCAAAGGAAGGGCTGAAGATGATACATGAAGGGGTAGATAAACTGAAGTCGGGAATTTCTATCTTTATCTTTCCGGAAGGTACAAGAGCAAAGTCAGATGATTCCATAGCTGAATTTAAAGGCGGAAGTTTAAAAATGGCTGAAAAGGCAAATATACCGATTGTTCCTGTGGCGATTAATAATACAAGCGCGATTTTCGAGGACCAGTTTCCATTTATAAAAAAAGCACATGTGATTATAGAATATTGTCAGCCGATTATTCTGTCAGAGCTTGGAAAAGAAGAGAAAAAGTTTCTGGCGAGAGATGTGCATAATGTGATAGAAAGCAAAGTACTAGAACATATGAAGGAGATATAAAAGAATGCGTGTGAAAAATAAAATTTTTCATTGCTGTCTATGTCTGAATAATAATACAGGAAACGGGAGAGTTTTATGTATTTAAAATGGCTGGCAGCATATCTGATTATTATAAATTTGTGCGGAATTCTTTCTATGTATATGGATAAAAGACGTGCCAGAAATCACCAGTGGCGCATACCGGAAAAGACACTTTTTCTGATTGCGCTTTTAGGGGGAAGTGCCGGTTCAATAATCGGAATGAAAATGTTTCGACATAAGACAAAGCACTGGCAGTTTACAATTGGAATGCCTGCGATTTTCATTATGCAGACGGCATTATTTTTCTTTTTCCTTCATTTTTTCCATATCATTTAAGAGCTTTTTCATGGTTTTTATTTCTTTTTTTGAAAATTTTCCACGCTTTAAAAGCTCAAGGATTACCGGATATTCCTCGTCTTTTATGTTTTTGCTGATATATTCCATATGAAGGAATATACGGTAATCTGTTTCTCTGACAGTGGGTTCATAATAATAATTCTGACCATCTTTAAAGCGATGTACGTAGCCTTTCTTTTCGATTCTTGTAAGAAAGGTACGGACAGTTGATTCCGCATATTGCTGCTGTGTTTTTTCAGAGAGCAGCTTTACGATTTTAGGTACGCTTTTTGCTTTCTTTACAGACCACAGACATTCCATAAGTTGCAGTTCTTTTGGAGAGAGGTCTTTTTTTATAATTTCCTTTTTTGACATTTCTTTATTTGATGCTTCTTTTTTCGATGCTTCTTTATTTGTTTTTTTCATGGCTTTTCCCTTTCTTTTCAAGATATAGGAATGTATGGTTGCTTTTTATAATATTTCCTCTTTAATTTTCTTTCTCGCTTTTCAACTTTTCAAAATACTCCGACAAATACTTAAAATATTCTCCCGCCCATTCATTTCCATTCTCATTGTTATGCAGACATACCACAATATCTCTCTGACATTGAGGCTCCGATATCGGAATCAGGGTCATCCGGCTCATATCCGGCTCGCCCCATGTATACTGAGGCCAAAAACCTACTCCTATACTGGCACTAATCAGGTTTTTTACCGCTTCAGGACTGTCACTTTCAAAAACCACTTCCGGCTGAAAGCCTGAGTGCATACAGAAACGGTCACAGATAATTCGAAGTCCTCTCGACCCTGCAAGAGAAATAAACTCTTTTCCTGCCATTTCTCTTAAAGTAATCGTTTCTCTGTCGGAATATTTTGAAACCTTGGGAACCGCCAGAAATATCTTTTCTGTAAACACATAGTAGCTTTCCTTCATATTTTTTGGCTTCTGAAAAAATTCCCTTGTAAATATTGTAATATCTGCATCCTCTTCCTTGCTGTTCTGTACAATGCGAAAATCAATCCCGCCATAAAGCTTCTGAAACTCTATAATCGTATTGGTAATCACGGTCGATGCCGCCAGTACGTTAATTCGCAGAATCTTTTTTCTCATATTGGATAATTCCTGTAATTCTACCGGAATATCATTTAATCCCTTTAAAATTGGCCCAATCTTTTCCTGTAAGTATTTTCCCGCCGGAGTCAGCACAATATTTCTTCCGCTGGACTGAAACAATTTGACACCCAGCTCCTTCTCCAGCCTGTGAATGGTCTGCGTCAGAGCGGGCTGAGCAATATGAAGCTGCTCCGCGGTTCTTGTAACATGCTGTGCCTGTGCTAATGCATAAAAATACTTTAACTGTAAAATTTCCATAATTGTAAATGCCTCCCATATCTTTTAAAATTTATTCTGTATAATTCAAAAATACTTGTTATGCTATAATCTATAATCTAAAAATTATGAATCTATATTTTTT
>ERZ778516.2094-NODE-2094-length-13962-cov-5.402387_pt1 | contig 13962 bp, 16 predicted proteins | sample MGYA00510342_ERZ778516 | MGnify/ENA primary metagenome ERZ778516 (study PRJEB29527, sample SAMN07138961) | mouse gut metagenome | material: feces | host: mouse | place: China:Nanjing | collected 2016-01-25 ...
GAAGGGGAATTCCTTTGACACGCCGCAGCTCGGCATCCGGGCGCAGGTGCAGCATTTGAAAGCATACGCCTCCACGGACGCGCTGAAGAACGCCTGCATCGACCCACGTTTCAGGTACGTTACGAGGGGCTGTGCGGAATATGTGGAGTGGCTTGGGCAGAAGGAGAACCCTGCCGGAAAGGGATGGGCGACAGGCGCCGGCTATGGGGAGAAAATCCTCTCCATCCTGAAAGGCATCCTCGGCACGGCGGTAGGGGCATTACCTTTCGCTCCTGCAGAAACGGAAATCTGGTACCGCGTCCGGAAGACTTGGGCAGATGCATCCTCGCAGAAAGGGGCGTTCAAATCGCTGGAGAACGCAAAGAAATGTGCGGATGAGAATCCGGGCTATTCCGTGTTTGATGAATCCGGGAAGGTGGTGTACACCAAGGCGGCAGCGTTCAAGCCGTATCTGGTGCGGGTGTCCATCCCTGACCTTAACATCCGGAGAGGCCCCGGCACTGACCATGCAAAGACCGGGAAATATACGGGAACCGGCACCTTCACGATTGTGGAGGAGGCGGACGGCAAAGGAGCGTCCAAGTGGGGGCTTTTGAAATCCTACCAGAGCAAACGCAATGGATGGGTGAGTTTGGACTACGCAAAAAGAGTACAACTGAATATTTAAGGACAGAGGGACAGCCCGCGGCATTTGGAAACGATGCCGCGGGCTGTTTTTTCGTTATGGCTTTTAACTGGTTTTCTTTTGTGCGCCCGGCAGGTGCAGCGGCTTTGTCATCAGTTCCACGCAGTCTGAAAAGCCGAGCAGATAGGCAAGGGCGCCATACCGTGCGCCGAGTGCGTTCTGTTCGCAGGAGTGCAGGTCAATCAGCTCCCGTGCCTCCTTTGGCAGGTCCATAGCCTCCAGCCGGTCTAAATATCCCCCTGACTTCCGGGCAATTTCCTGGTATTCCCCATCCTTTTCCAGAATGCGGTCCAGTACGCCGTTTACCCGCATATCCATCAGCAGGTACAGTACGGAATCCTTATCCATGGCAGAATCCCTCCTTTCCTCAGTGGTGCATATTAACTCTGAATCCGCAGGTTATCAACTCAATTTTCATGTTGAGGAGGCAGTTTCTCTATAAGCAGCGTCTTGTGATAAAATTGTGATAAGGCTGTGGTCGGAGTCTGAAAATTCTGCAAATGATTTTCTATCCTATTGACAAAAGCAAGGCATAAGAGTTATACTTAAAATCGAGTTAGCGGCTACTAACACAAAACAGCCGCATTTTTTAGAGATATGAGTTAGTTTTTGCTAACTGTGATTAGGAGAGCGAGGAGGACATCTTATGGTGAAGATAACAGTGGGAATAGAAGGAATGGCCTGCGGTATGTGCGAGGCGCATATCAACGAGGCTGTAAGGAACGCCTTTCAGGTGAAGAAAGTGACTAGCTCGCATACAAAGAAGCAGACGGTCATCCTCGCGGAAACGGACATCCCGGAGCAGGAACTGAAAAGCGTGGTGGCAAAGGCGGGATATGATGCCGTATCGGTAAGCAGTGAGCCGTATGAGAAGAAAGGGCTGTTCAGAGCATTTGGGAGGTGATGCCATGAAGACGGAAGTGTTTCAGGGCATCCTGATCCCGTTCCTTGGGACGACGCTCGGCTCTGCCTGCGTGCTGTTCATGAAAAACAGGCTGAACCAAATGGTTCAGAGGGCACTGACGGGCTTTGCGGCGGGCGTTATGGTGGCGGCATCCATCTGGAGCCTGCTCATCCCCGCAATGGAGCAGTCGGAGTCTATGGGGAAGCTGTCGTTCCTCCCTGCCGCGGTCGGCTTCTGGCTCGGCATATTGTTCCTTCTGCTGCTTGACCGGGCAGTCCCCCATCTCCACATGAACAGCAGCAAAGCTGAGGGGCCGGAAAGCAGCCTGCAGAAGCAGGTCTTATTAGTGCTGGCGGTGACGCTCCACAACCTGCCGGAGGGCATGGCGGTGGGTGTGGTCTATGCCGGATGGCTTTCCGGGGATGCCGGGATTACTGCCATGGGTGCGCTGTCGCTTTCCCTTGGAATTGCGATACAGAATTTCCCGGAAGGGGCAATCATCTCCATGCCCCTGCGGGCAGAAGGTGTCAGCAAAGGAAAGGCATTCTTTTATGGTACGCTTTCCGGAGCGGTGGAGCCGGCAGGTGCGGCACTGACTATACTTGCAGCGGGTTTTGTGATCCCGCTCCTGCCGTACCTTTTGGGTTTTGCGGCCGGGGCCATGGTCTATGTGGTAGTGGAGGAACTGATCCCGGAGATGTCGGAGGGAAAGCATTCCAATGTGGGAACCGTCCTGTTTGCGGCAGGGTTTACGGTTATGATGGCGTTGGATGTGGCGTTGGGATAATGAAGTGGAAGGAAGCAGATAAGACGGAAGGAGTGCGGATTTGAAACAGAAAAAATCGGTAGAGGACTACCTTAAAACAATATATACACTTTCCAAAAGGAAGGCAGTACATGGCTCGGATATTGCGGGGGAGCTTGGCGTGTCCCGCCCCACGGTTTCCGTGGCATTGAAAGATTTGGCGGAGGAAGGATATATTTTTTTTTTTTTTGCACACGAAGTCCATCTGACGGAAAAGGGGAAGCGGATTGCCGAGGATACTTACGAGCGGCACAGCACATTCTGCCGGCTCCTGACAGGGCTTGGGGTGGATGAGAAAACTGCGGCGGCGGATGCCTGCGAGATGGAACACGCCGTCAGCAGGGAAAGCTATGAAGCATTAAAGATGCTGGCTGTATTAAAAAATGACCGGGATTCATAAAGGAGGAACAGATGAAATTGCTAATATACGGAGCCGGCGTTATTGGATGTTTCTATGGTTCCCTGTTTTCGGAAGCAGGATATGATGTATCCATTTATGCACGGGGAAAGCGTCTTGAGAGCCTGAAAAGTACAGGTTTACAGTATAAGAATGGGAATACCGTTAAAAAAGCAAAAGTAACAATAGTTTCCTATATAGAAGCAGATGAATGCTATGATTTCATATTTTTGACAGTGAGAGAGGATCAGCTGCGCACTGCATTGCAAGAGCTGCAGGATAACATCAGCCCGACAATTGTGACTATGGTCAATTCACTGGAAACTTATGATAAGTGGGAGGGCATCTGTGGGAAAGGAAAAATACTCCCTGCATTTCCGGGGGCAGGCGGGAGCTTTAAAAATGATATATTAGACGCCTCCCTGACACCGCGGATTGTCCAGCCTACAACATTTGCAGAAATTGGTGGGGAAAGGAGTGAACGTCTCCTGTCCCTGGCAAAGATTTTTAAAAGATCGCGCATTCCATATCAGATTGTGGCAGACATGCATACATGGCAGCTTTGCCATCTGGCTATGGTAGTACCGCTTGCAGATGCATACTACGATGCAGTAAATCCCCAGAAAGTGGGATATGAATGGAAAGTCATGGAAAAAACTGCAAGACGTATGAAGAGAAACTACAAAGCATTAAGAAGAACGGGTCATGTGCTGTCGCCAAAGAAAATGTATCTGTTTTGTTGTATGCCGGTTCTATTTCTTACAGTGGGACTTAAAATTATTTTTTTGAGCAACTTTGGAGATAAATTCATGTATCGGCACGCTATGAAAGCGCCGGATGAAATGAGGGAACTGCACAGACAGTTTTATGGATACATAAAACGCAGATTAGGGGAATAAAAGTGGGCATCCATACAAGTGGAGAAATGATGATTGATGATTTATATATTGCAGCTTTGTTTATTCTGCGGACTCTTTATGGTCTTTGTAGCCATTGGAACAGGCGGCAAGGAAATAAATGGGATATTCTTTTATCCTAAGCCCGTACAGGATAGGGCAGTGGAGCTTGGTCTGACAACATACAAAGCAATCAAAAGCATGAATTGGTACGACGGCATCGTAATTGACAGGCTCTGGGTGGGACACAGTCAATTCTGGGACATTCCCCAACTAAAGGGTATGACGTATGTGAGGACATGGAAGCAGGTGCTTATGAAAAGGGGAGTCGATTCCCTGCTGTATGTTGTGATTGCGGCAGTTGCGGCTGGTATTATTGTGCTGATATTTTAACGGAAAGCAGGAGGAAAGAAAATTATGTCAGAACTGAAAGAAAATACGGTGCAGCAGACGCTGTGTATGCCCTTATGGGGGCGTGCGATAGCAGCGGAGCATTATCCGGAGCTGTTTCCTGACTATGACGCAGGCAGGATTGTAAGGGAAATGGGAGTGGACTGGTCAGACAAGAAGATGTACCGGCTCCAGTATATGTGGATGAACTGTGTCATACGCCAGTATAACATGGCATGGGAAATCAGGCATTATCTGAAAAAACATGCCCATGCCGCTGTGGTGGAGCTTGGCGCAGGGCTTAGCTGCCTCAGACGGCAGATGAAAAATGAAACAAACCCATGGTACTGTCTGGACATGGAAAATGTGATACCGCTGCGTGAAAAACATATCCCCCTTGGAAATCTGGAGCAGAATGTGGCCTGCGACCTGAATGATTTTTCATGGTTTGACCAGATTGATTTCCGTCGGTCGGACGGGATTGTGTTTACGGCAGGCGGCCTGTTTTACTATTTTGAGAAAGAGCAGGTGCGCCGCCTTTTGTGCGCTATGGCGGAGCGTTTTCCCGGCGGCATGATTACTTTTGATGCGGTAAATGCTCTGGGGCTCAAGGGCGTGAATGCGGAAGTGAAAATGGCGGGCAATAAGACGAAGTCCTTCTTCTCATTGGAAAGACCAAAGGAAGAACTGGAAGGCTGGTCGGAGCATATTGTGAATGTAGTGGAACGGGATTATATGGAAGGCTACCTGAAGGGCGGCTGGCGAAAAAGCGTAATTACCAGAATTTTTGCACGGGTGATGAGGATGTTCCATATGGGCTTTATGCTCCATGTGGAGTTCTGCTGAAATGCAGCAGTAAAGAAGTTCCGAGTGGAGTGGGAAGCAGCGCCCGGAATACAATAGAAAGTACGCTTTGCGAACTTTCTATTGTCATGAATAAAATTGTCCAATCGGTGCAATTTGGGCGAAACGGGACAGACAAAGGATTTGGTTTTTGTTATCCTAAAAAAGAAAGCGGAAATCCGCTTTTTTTAAACAACTATGGTTAGCTGAATCTAACCAATAAGGAGGAAAAAACCATGTCAAACTCAAAAAATGGAAAAGGGCTGAAAGGGAAGGATCTGATCACGATCGGCATTTTTTCCGCAATCTATTTTGTCATTAACTTCGCCTTCATGCTGCTGGGAGGTATCCATCCCGTGCTGTGGATGCTGATGCCGGGTTTTATTGCCGTCTTTGCGGGGATTCCCTTTATGCTGATGGCGGCAAAGGTGCAAAAGCCTGGAGCGGTGTTCCTGATGGGACTGATCACGGCGCTGATTTATTTTGTTACCGGGCAGTTTACTCTGGTGATTCTGATTTCCATGGCATCAGCCTGCGTTCTGGCCGAAGTGATACGTAGCATGGCGAAGTACGATAGCTTTAAGGGAAATTCTACCGCCTATGTAATTTTTTCACTCGGAATGACCGGCTCCCCGTTGCCCATCTGGCTGTTTAAAGCTGATTTCCTCGCACAGATTACAGAGCAGGGAATGCCTGCGGATTATGTGTCCGCAGTAGAGGCGCTTTCTTCCAACGCCATGCTGGTTGTTCTGTTTGTGGCTCCCATAATCGGCGGAATTATTGGTGCGTTTATTGCAAAAGGTCTGTTTAAGAAACATTTTGTAAAGGCAGGAATTGTGTAATGGGCGCTCCGGGCAAAAAATATATGCTGAAATTTGATCCGCGGACAGAGCTGCTGTTTCTGGTACTGGCAAATGTGGTGGCCTTTACCCAGCACTCCCTGTGGGTTGAGATTACATGGGTTGTTCTGCTGCTCCTGCTGATCATTGCCTGCGGCTGCACAAAAGCCGCAGGCAGGCTGGCACTTGCCTTTGGGATCTGCCTGTTCCTGCAGTACGGTATTTTCCCAATCGGACCGAAAATCTTAGCCAGCAGCTTCACCATTCTGGTTTCCTATGCGAGAAGGGCGTTTCCCTGCCTGATCGTGGGAACGCTGATCATACAGAAGACTTCGGTAAAGGAACTGATGGTGGCGCTCCGTGAATGCCATATCCCGCAGGGGCTGATCATCCCGCTGTCAGTAACCATCCGATATTTTCCGGCTTTGAAGGAAGAAGCTGGGTACATAAGGGATGCCATGAAGCTGCGGGACATCCATGGGATACAGAAAATAGAGTATCTGCTTGTTCCGGTCATGATTTCGGCAACAACAACTGCGGAGGAACTGTCTGCCGCTGCCGTTACAAGAGGAGTTGAAAACCCGGCACATAAAACAAGCATGGTCGAAATGAAATTTGGCGTGCAGGATTTTTTATGCCTGGCATTCGGTGTTGTATTTTGTTTTATCTCAGTTACAGCAGGATAGGAGGTGCGGTCTGTGGTAGAGATACAGGATGTTTCTTTTGCATATGAGAAAGAGCAGGGGACGCTCTCCCATATTGATTTAAAGATTGGTCAGGGTGAGTGCGTGCTTCTCTGTGGGGAAAGCGGGTGCGGCAAGACAACGGTGACAAAGCTGGTCAACGGCCTGATCCCCCATTTTGTGGTGGGCGGCGCTTTAACAGGCAGGGCGTCGGTAAACGGGATGGAGGTTGCGGATACGGAAATGTACCGCCTGGCGGAGCAGGTCGGCTCCGTGTTCCAGAACCCCAAGTCACAGTTTTTCAATATTGATTCTGACAGCGAGATCACGTTCGGGCTGGAAAATGCGGGCGTTGCCCCGGAGAAGATCAAAGAACGTCTCGAAGCCACGGTTTCGGCGCTGGAAATCGGGCCGCTTCTTGGGAGGAATATTTTCTCCATGTCCGGCGGGGAAAAACAGAGCCTTGCTTTTGCAAGCGTTTATGCCATGAACCCGTCTGTGTTTGTGCTGGATGAGCCGACGGCCAACCTGGATGCGGAGGCAATTGATATTCTGCGGAGGCAGATCATGCAGATTAAAAAAGAGGGGCGGACGGTCATTGTTGCGGAGCATCGTCTGTATTTCCTGATGGATCTGATAGACCGTGCCGTATTCCTGCAGGACGGAAAGATTATTCGTATTTTTTCGGGAGATGAATTTAGAGGAATCCCGGAACAGCAGCGTATCCGTATGGGGCTGCGGAGTTTCACTGACCCTGTGATGGAGCTGCCATGTGCCAGGCCGCCCGGAACGAAGGACGGTCTGTCGGTAGAAAATCTTTCCTGCGCATTTGACAGGCAGACGGTATTTGAGGGAATCAGCTTTTCCGCAAATCCCGGAGAGGTGCTTGGAATCGTGGGATATAACGGGGCGGGCAAGACTACGCTGACGCGGTGTCTGTGCGGACTGTTAAAGGAAGAGGGCGGGACAATCCGGATTGACGGGAAAGCCCTGAACCGGAAACAGCGGAACAGGGCGTGCAGTCTTGTCATGCAGGATGTGAACCACCAGCTTTTCTCGGACAGTGTATGGGATGAATGCGAGATGTCCATGCCGGAGGGCAGGGCGGAGGAGATAGAAAAAATCCTAAAAGCCTTTGACCTGCTGGAATTTAAGGAGCGCCACCCAATGGCACTGTCGGGAGGGCAGAAGCAGCGTCTGGCTGTGGCAGCTGCTATCCTTTCAGGAAAGCGCCTCATGGTATTTGACGAACCCACTAGCGGGCTGGATTATAGGCATATGCTGGGGGTGGGCCGTATGATCCGGGAGCTGGCGGGGCAGAAATGCATTGTGTTGGTGGTTTCCCACGACAGGGAGTTCATGGAGAAGGCCTGCGACCGTATTTTTGAAATGGACGGAAGGAGGGATGGGAATGGATGATTTCCTGCTTACGGGCGGTACCGGCGTGAAACTGGCGGAAAACGACGGATGCAGCGTGTACCAGTTCCGGAATGAAACAGGGGAAGGGACGATCACCATCTATGAGGTTTTTCCGGGAGTCAGCCTTTCCTATAACGATTTCCATATCCGTTATTATGACAGCGAATTCAAGCCGGACAGGAATCTCTTCTGCATCGACCACTGCCGGGAGGGGCGGCTGGAGTATCCGGCGGCTGACGACGCCTACTCCTATGTGGAGGCGGGGGATCTGAAACTTGACCGCAGGCTTACCCATACCGGGCATTTTGAGATGCCGCTTTCCCATTACCACGGCGCAATGGTGTCTTTTGATATGGATGCGGCCTGCCGGTCTCTGCCGCAGGAGATCAAGGACTTTCCCGTGAACCTGCGGGCATTGCAGGAAAAGTTCTGCGGCGGCATTTACCCTTACGTCGTGCATGGCGCAGGCTCTATCGAGCATATTTTTGGGGAGCTGTACGCAGTGCCGGAAAAGATCAAGCGGTCCTATTTTAAGATAAAGATTCTGGAGCTGCTGCTGTATCTGGAAGCACTGGAACTGCCGGAAAATCCTGTGGAGAAGCCGTATTTTTACCGGACGCAGGTGGAAAAGGCCAAGGCGGTGCAGCAGTTCCTTGTGGGGCATATGGATGAGAATTTCACGCAGGAGGAGATGTCCCGCCGTTTTGATATCCCGCTGACGCCCCTTAAAAACTGCTTTAAATCGGTTTTTGGGGCGAGCATTGGCAGCTACCTTCTGGAGTACCGGATGAACCAGGCGGCAGTTCTCTTAAGGACAAAGCGGGAGATGAGTGTGGCGGAGATTGCCGGGTGCGTTGGGTACGACAGCCCAAGCAAGTTTGCGGCGGCTTTCCGCAGGAAGATGGGGATGACGCCGATGGATTACCGGAACCGCCTGCAGCAGTAGAGAAAAGTATTTGTCTAATCGGGGCAAAACGGACGGGGTGGAGCGGAAAGCGGCTTCCAAAAGCGTTAAGATAAGAATGGTTAGTGAAAACTACCCGTTCTTATTTTGTTTTATGGAAGGAGTAAGTATATGAGCGAACAAAATTTGTCTGCGGACAGACAAAACAAAAAGCAGAATTTTTTATCCTGTCTGCTGTCCTATGCCCGTGAAGGGAAACGAAAACTGATTTTATCGGTGGTTCTGTCCGTGATCAGCATTACGGCGGGGCTTGTGCCTTATTATTGTTTTTACCGTGTCCTCTGCCTGTTTTTAGATGGGGCGGTTTCGGTTTCAGGGATCTGGTCATGGAGCCTTCTGGCGTTTGCAGCCTATGTGGGGAAGGTGCTTTGCTTCGGGTTTTCCACCACGGCGAGCCATTACGCAGCCTATCACATTCTGGAAGGCTTGAGGAACCGTGTGGCGGACCGCTTTCTGCACGCCCCGCTGGGGGAAGTGACGAAGCACAGCATCGGGGAAATCAAAGGGATCATGGTGGATAAGATTGAGGACATTGAGCCGCCCCTTGCCCATCTGGTCCCGGAGGGCAGCGGGCATATCGTACTGCCGCTGGTGAGCATGGCGGCGCTTGCGGCGATCGACTGGCGGCTGTTCCTTGCGTCCATGGTCACTTTTCCCTTTTCCTTCCTCTGCATGGGGCTGACCTTCAAGATCAGCGGGAAAAGCTATGACACCTACAATGAATCCCTCGCACAGATGAACAGCAATATTGTGGAGTATGTGGAGGGGATCGAGGTCATCAAGGCATTCGGGCGAACCGGGGAATCCTATGGGAAATTCTCATCTGCTATTTTAAATTACAGGACATTTGTAATTAAATGGCTTTCCTCCACCTGGGTGACCATGAAGCTGGCGTTTGCCCTGTTCCCGTCTACACTGTTAGGCGTCCTGCCTGTGGCGCTCCTGCTTGGGGCAGACGGAACGGTCACAGCGGCGCAGGCGGCGCTTGCGGTCATGCTGTCCATGTCCATGGTGGGCTCCCTTGCGAAGCTGGAGGTATTTTCCAACGAGATCAAGAAAGTGCAGATGACGGTGGAGGAATTGCAGGAATATCTGGAAATGCCAGAACTGTCGGAAAAAGGGCAGGATGTAGAACTGAAAGGCTATGATATGGAACTGAAAGATGTCCGTTTTTCCTATGAAGAGGATGAGGTGCTGCACGGTGTTTCCTTAAAACTGCCCCAGGGCAGCTTTACCGCACTGGTAGGGCCCTCTGGCGGGGGAAAGTCCACGGTGGCAAGGCTAATCTCCCGGTTTTATGATGTGTCTGCCGGGAGCATTTCCATCGGCGGTGTGGATATCCGGGAAATGCCCCTTGCACAGCTTTCCGGCATTATCAGTTTTGTGGCGCAGGACAATTTCCTGTTCCGCTGCTCCATCAAGGAAAATATCCGTATGGGAAATCTGGACGCAAGTGATAAGCAAGTGTTTGCAGCGGCAAGGGCGGCGCAGTGCGAGGAATTTATCAGAAAGCTGCCAAATGGCTATGACACGCCTGCGGGCGAAGCTGGCAAACGGCTGTCAGGTGGCGAAAAACAGCGTATTGCCATTGCAAGGATGATGTTAAAGGGTTCGCCAGTCATTATACTGGACGAGGCGACCGCTTTCACTGATCCGGAGAATGAGGATAAGATACAGAAAAGCATACGGGAATTGACGAAAGGGAAAACGCTGCTGGTTATTGCCCACAGGCTTTCCACGATTAAAAACGCTGACAATATCGTGGTGCTGGAGAACGGAGAGCTCGTGGCGCAGGGGCGGCAGGAAGAACTGCTGATGGGCTGCCCGCTGTACCGAAAGATGTGGGAGTCCCATATCGGTGCAAAGAACTGGTCGGTAGGAAAGCAGGGAAAGGAGGCAGAAGGAAATGTTTAAGACATTAAAACGGATCATAGGCTGGTGCGGTGAATTTAAGGGGAAATTATACGCTGGGTTTGTATTCTCTTTCTTTTCCCATCTGTTCGCCGCCATGCTGGTGATGGTGGCGGCGTATACCGTAGGGCTTTTACTTGCATCCGCACAGAAAGAAACGGCTTTTGACAGAAAGTGGGCAGGCATCAGCTTTGTGGTGATTGCCCTGTTGGTTATCCTGCGGTTTTTCTTTGACTATATGCGTTCCCGTTTTCAGGAAGCCATCAGCTATGAGCTTGTGGCAAAAGACCGGCTTGCCATCGGGGACGCGTTAAAGCGGGTATCCCTTGGGTATTTCCAGAAAAACAGCACAGGGGATATTTTAAATTCGATCACCACAGGCTTAAATACACTGGAAAACATGGGAATCCGCATGATTGATAATTTTGTGGGCGGTTACCTGAACTTCCTCGTTATTTTCTTAAGCCTGCTTGTGTTTTCACCGCTTACGGCGCTTACCTCACTGGCCGGCACGGCGGTTTCGTTCCTGTTCCTTCTGCTGGTGTCAAAACACAGCGTAAGGAATGCTCCAAGGGAAGCAGAGGCAGGGCGGAAGCTGTCCGGGGCAGTGTTAGAGTATGCCCGCGGACTTCCCACCGTGAAATCTTTTGGGCAGGGAGGTGCCTCCATGCAGAGCATGAAAGAAGCAGCCAGGGAAAACCGTGATATCCGGCTGAAAATCGAATATGGGTTTACTCCGGCAAATTGCGGACACCTTCTGGCGCTGAAAACCGCCTCGGTATTCCTGGCTGCGGCTGCCTGCCTTCTCTGCTTTGCAGGGAGCATGGAGATGCCAGTCATGCTGATGTTTATGTTCTTTTCTTTCGGCATTTTCGGTTCGCTGGAGCCGGTCAGCGACAGCGCCCATGTGCTGGGCATCATCAATACGGCGATGGACCAGATTGGCGCGCTGAAAGAGGGAAACTATATTGACCGTGACGGGAAGGATATCGTCCTTTCAGATTTCGGGATAGAATTCTGCCATGTGGATTTTGGGTATGAGGAAGGAAATAATGCGGGGCGGACAGTGCTTAAGGATGTCAGCTTTACCATACCTGAAAAAACATCCACTGCCATTGTCGGGCCTTCCGGCAGCGGAAAGACGACTATCTGTAATTTAATTGCCCGTTTTTATGACGTGCAGGCGGGCAGTATCCGTGTGGGCGGACACGATGTGCGGGAATTTACCTGCGACAGCCTGCTAAAAAATATATCCATGGTGTTTCAGAATGTGTATCTGTTCCATGACACGATCCGGAACAATATCCGCTTCGGAAGGCAGGATGCCACAGAGGAAGAAGTCATAGAGGCTGCAAAGGCGGCAAGATGCCATGATTTCATCGTATCGCTGCCGCAGGGATACGATACGGTAGTCGGCGAGGGCGGCGGCACACTGTCCGGCGGCGAAAAGCAGAGGATTTCGATCGCCAGGGCGATGCTGAAGGATGCCCCTATTGTTATTTTGGATGAAGCCACGGCAAGCATCGACCCGGAGAATGAGCATCTGATCCAGGAAGCCATCTCTGAACTGACCCGTGGGAAGACAATCATCACGATTGCCCACAGGCTGGCAACGATTGAAAATGCGGATCAGATTCTTGTGATTGACGGAGGAACGGTAGCGCAGAAAGGGACACATAAAGAGCTGTTGGAACAGGAAGGAACCTACCGTGAATTTGTACGTATCAGGGAACAGGCGGAAGGCTGGCACATACAATAATCAGAAAGTCAGCGGAAAGAAGGTGGCGGCATCGGACGTGTAATGGTAATAGAATTTCAGGAGCAGGATTCTTCCGCATTTGACGAGGTTATGAAGGTTCTGAAACGCCATCCGGGTTTTGAACATCTGCGGCTGCGGGATGAGCCGATGGTTTCGCTTCCGGGACTGGAAATCTATCCGGACCGGAGGAAGATATACCGCGACCGCCGTGAGATACGCCTTACAGCAAAGGAATATGACCTTCTCAGTTTTCTTGTTGCGAACAAAGGGCGTGTCCTTACCTATGACCAGATATATCAGAAGGTCTGGGGAGAGGATGCCTATGGTGATGAAAGCAATGCCATAGGCTGCCATATCCGCAACCTGCGGGAGAAATTATATGAGGCAGAGCCGGATGCGCCTTTTACCATCCGCTGTGTGCGGGAGGTCGGCTACTGCTTTGAGGTCAATTCAGAATGAATCCTGTAGCGGCTTGGGAAACCAGGCCGCTTTTTCCATGCTGTGGCGCTGTACGCCATCCCTTGATATTTAATAAAACGACATGAAATAACAGCGAATAGTGACAAGCCTGCGGCTCATAAGATGCCGTAAGGCGGTTTTTTTATTTTACCCTCAAGTTTTCTCTTCTGCCGTGGCAATGAAATGGGAGGCTTTCTTAAAAGCAGGGGTAAAATACATAAGCCTCCGCAGGAGGTAGTTCTCATGACGGAAGAACAGAAAAATGTGGTCATAAAGCGCCGTAACAGCGGCTTTGGATATGCAACCATAGCAAAGGAAATCGGGCTGACAAAGGATGCTGTCGTGGCATTCTGCAGGCGGAACGGGCTGACCGGGAACATGGCGGTGAAGGCGCCGGAGGGAACCGGCAGCCGGTGCAAAGAATGCGGAGCCGCACTGGAGCAGACCGAGGGGATGAAGACGAGGGTGTTCTGTTCTGCGCAGTGCCGGAAGAAATGGTGGAAGGAACATCCGGAGATGCTGAACAAAAAAGCGGTCTACACCCATACCTGCGCCGGGTGCGGAAGGGAGTTCACGGCCTACGGCAATTCCGGAAGGAAATACTGCTCCCACGCCTGTTATATTAACCATCGGTTTGGAGGTGGCGGGGCAGATGACTGAGGAGCAGTTCCAGGCAGAAAAGCTGTATTATATCTCGCTCTCCATCGCTAAATCCATGATGGAAAAGGGCGTCATCGATAGGGAGGTATTAGCTATAATTGATACAAAACTGCTGGAAAAATACCGCCCGGTTTCGGGTACATTACTGGCTGGAAAACCGTTGACTTAATGCGGTTTTAGAGTGATGTATAGTAGCGGAAGGAGTGATTTTATGGCGAAGATAAGCAGGATAGAGCCGAAAATCCCGGCTCTGAAGAAGCGGCAGAAGGTCGCAGCCTACGCCCGCGTGTCCATGGAAACGGACCGCCTCGCCCATTCCCTTTCCGCACAGGTGAGTTACTATAACGG
>ERZ778516.2095-NODE-2095-length-13957-cov-5.509711_pt1 | contig 13957 bp, 7 predicted proteins | sample MGYA00510342_ERZ778516 | MGnify/ENA primary metagenome ERZ778516 (study PRJEB29527, sample SAMN07138961) | mouse gut metagenome | material: feces | host: mouse | place: China:Nanjing | collected 2016-01-25 ...
TGCAGTCTTTAATTCCGAGCAATTCCAGAACCTGTCTGTAATTCCATTTATCTTCCATAAAATCTGTATATATTTCATCAATATGTTCCATATCATTTTTTAGATTTAAAGAATTAAACTCCCCTTTAAATGGTTCTTTTTTACTAAAACAGTCAGGATTTTTACAATAATAGGTCATACAGGTTCGCTTTAACAAAATAGCAACTCCTTTAATACGCAGACCAAGCCATTGTTCCACTGAAAAAAGCTGGCCTGAGCCATATACAGGTTCACCACAAAACGGACATATCACTTTTTTATTACATCTTCCACCTACTCTGCTCTCTTCTATATTTTTACACAACGAACACTTAGACCCCTTATCACATGCATAAACATTGATTACCACCTTATCATCACCATTTTGTGTCACTCTTTCATGCCCTGTATATATAAAATTCGGATGCAGAACCTCTACAAAATCCTGCATGGTAAAAAGCTTTAATGGAGAGCCAAACATTTCTTTATAGAAGGAAGAATTTTTATCCGCATGAACCATCTCATGATTTTTTGATATTACATCTATTCGTACTGCCCTGCCAACATACTGTATGATATAAAGAGACTCCTCTTCCTTATCATAGCAGCAGGACATCTGAAAAGCAGAAGCATAATCCTCTGGTGGAGCAACAGACCTTACTCTTCTTCCGGCTTCCTTCATTTTATCCAGCTCAATTTCTTTTATAGAAAGCAATGTTTCAATATCATAAATATTTTTGTATGAATATTTGTTCCATCCCTGATTTTTTAGCTCTTTGGAAACATTTTTATTATTTTTTCCAATTAATGTATCACAGATAATTGTCAGCAAAAATTCAGACAGAGTATCACAGAATTTATGCCATACCCCGTAATTAAAATAATGATAATTAATGTAAACAGGAGGATTCTTTTTCTTTAAATCTTTTATCTGTATTCCAAACATAACTGCATCCCATTCATAATTATCCTTATTCCATATCTGCCCGGTATTGCTTCCAATTAAAAGATAATCCTCCAAAACATCTATAATCATACTCGAGACATCTTCATATAACTCTACACGAAAATAATATTGTTTGTCAATATCACATTTATTTTTAAATACATTATTCAAAGTAGTTATTTTATCATCATTCAAAAAAAGAAAAGAATCCTTTAACAATAACAGTTCTGAAGCATCTACCAGAAAATTTTTATAACTTTTTGGAAAGGTTACATTTAATTTCGTTTCCAGAGCTTCATACTTTTTTATTATTTCAGGATTCTGTACTTTCAAAAATCCCAGTATTCTTAAAATATCCGCCGCCATTAAACCATATCGTATACTCATCATTTTCTCCTTTATATACCAAAATAAAATCCTGACTCTTATCGTAAACAAAAGATTTGGAAAAAGCTGCCTGTATCTTTCATATCATGACAATACAAAGCAGTTTTTCTCACTTTCCATTTATAATTGTGTCTCTACAAAGATATCATAAATTGACTTAATTGCTCCCTCAAAATCACAATTTTTTACTCCGATGATAATATTCAGCTCGCTCGACCCTTGGTCAATCATTTTCACATTAATTCTTGCATGCGCCAACGCAGAAAAAATTCTTCCGGCAGTTCCCTTTGCTGCCTTCATTCCACGTCCCACTACTGCTATCAGAGCCAAATCCGACTCAATATCAATCGAATCCGGATGCGCCAGCCTGTGAATATCTGCAAGAACCTGCTGTTCTTTTCCTTCAAATTCCGGCTGATGTACAAAAATCGTCATTGTATCAATTCCGGAAGGCATATGCTCGAATGAAATCCCATGCTTTTCAAATGCCTCTAATACTTTTCTTCCAAATCCGATTTCCGAATTCATCATATCCTTTTCAATATTAATTGACACAAAGCCTTTTTTTCCTGCGATACCTGTAATTGTATATTCTGAACTTCTGCAAGTACTTTCTACAATCATTGTGCCCTCATCCTCAGGCTTATTGGTATTCTTAATATTAATTGGAATTCCCTCTTTTCTCACTGGAAAAATCGCATCTTCATGAAGAACCGTTGCTCCCATATACGCAAGCTCTCGAAGTTCCTTATAAGTAATAGATTTAATTGTTTTGGGATTATGTATAATTCGCGGGTCCGCAATTAAAAAGCCAGATACATCTGTCCAGTTCTCATACATATCCACCTTTGCAGCCGCCGCTACAATAGAACCTGTTACATCTGAACCGCCTCTGGAAAAAGTTTTTACTCTTCCATCATCATAAGAACCATAAAATCCAGGAATTACGGCCCTTTCTGTTTCATCCAGTTTTACACCCAATATCTCTTCTGTTTTTATCGGATTATAGGTTCCATCATCATGAAAGAAAATATAATCAGCAGCATCCATAAATTCATATCCCAGATAATTTGCCATTACAATTCCATTCAAATACTCTCCACGGGATGCAGCGTAATCACCACCTGCCAGTTCATGAAAATTTCTATTTATTATCTCAAATTCTTCATCTAATGACAATTCCAGCCCAAGTCCAGAAATAATTTCATCATATCTTGCCTTAATTGCCGCAAGCTCTCTATCAAATCCTTTTCCCTCCTGCGCAAGCGCATAACACTGATACAGCATATCTGTAACCTTTATATCCTCATTAAATCTTTTTCCAGGAGCTGATGGAATAACATACCGTCTTCCCTCGTCAGCTCTGATAATTTCACCTACCTTTTTAAACTGCTCTGCACTGGCAAGAGAACTCCCGCCAAATTTCACTACTTTTTTCATGATAATCCTCCAGTTTATTATTTTCTAATAAATTGTTTCTGTTCATTCTTTCCTTAGCTGAAAGGAAGAAGAATCCTTGCATTTTATTGTTGAAACAGTAATTATTCTATAATATACTCCATGATTTTACAACCTTATTTTTAAAAATTTTTAAATAATTCGAAGCAAATCGCCTGTTGCACCATGTTCCTATAAAATCAAAAATCAGCACACCGATTTCTCAGTGTGCCAATTCTAATACATTTTAGATTTTTTTATTTCTCTTTCTTCTTTGTAAGAAACAGAACAATTCCTGCTCCTGCGAGTGCTGCAACTGCGAGAATTATCCACAGAACAATATTGCTTTCGTCACCTGTTTTTGAAGCAGTACCTTTATCTGAAGCTCCTGTCTGTGTTTGTGTTGGAGTAGTGCTTTCCTCTTCCTTTACCAGCCCGTTTTGTGCTGCTTTCAGTTTTGTAAGCATATCCTCCAGTTCTTCTTTTGTTGCGCCATTATCAATCATAAGCTGTGCCTGCTGCATAAGACTATACAGATTATTCCAGCTTTCTGCCGTATACTCTGAGGAAAGAAGCTTATTCAGCTCATTTAACAGATTTTCAAGAGAAGCCTTTGCCTCCTCTGCGGAATCTGAAATTCTGACCAAAGCCTTAAACGCGAGCTTTAATCTTTCAACCATTTCATCTACCTTCTGCTGGTCTGCATTTTTATCTGCCAGAACAAGCTCTGCCTCTTTTCTGACGCCTTCAAAAATATTCCAGCTCTCTTCCGTATACTCGCTTTTTACAAGTTCGCTGTATTCCTTAATCAGACTATCCAGAACCTCTTTATTTGCTTCAGCAGGAGATTCCGGTTCTTCTGCAAGTCTTCCAAGCAGCTCTACCTTATCCTCCTTGGAAATATTGTCCATAAGCGCATTAACAAACTCAACGGATTCAGGAATCAGGGCAACCTTTACATTTTTTGCGCCTTCTGTATCATTGTCTACTCTTACAGTTCCGATGTTTAAATCTGTATTGTTCTCAAACAGTTCACTGATACCTGAAATATAAATATTCAGCTTCTTGTTCGAATAAGTATATTTCTTAATTGCCTGTTCAGGCAGCTCTTCGTTAAAATCTACGGATACCTGTGCCTGCTCCGAAACATTTTTCACATCTACGCTGAATCTAAGAGAAGTAATCTCTGAAACTCTTGCTGTTTCGAGAATGTTCAAAATAATATCATTGTTGCCGGTTTCTGATTTGTCATTTGCCTGTACCAGCAATGTACCAAGCGCAGCGACTACAATCAGCATAACAACAAGTATATGAATTTTATATTTCTTCATTTTTACCTCTATTCTATTGATTTGTCAATTCAATCTCTGGCAGTACTGCCGGTACATCATAGAACATACTGTCACTGACTAAACGCTGTCCCTCATTTGTAAGTGCGTTATTTACACGGTAAAGCTCTGCACGTACCTTTTTCGGAAGATTGTTTGTGTCAAGGTTTTCATGAGCAATCCAGTAAACCCATGTTCCATCACTGGTTTCTCCAAGTTCACCCTTATCAGGAACATCTGCAAGTATAACCTGCTCTGCCTTTAATGCTCCATTTTCATCTATTCCACCGACAATGGTTCCATTTTCATCATAAAGTATTCCTACATTATATGCCGGATTTCCTTTATATTTTCCGATAAATACCAGTGAACCGGCCGGAATCTTCTCATCCTTTGCACTGTCAACCACATAATCATTTTTCAGTATTCCGATAATCGGCTGTCCATCGTCTGCTGCTCTGAAATCCACATTATCTCCACTTGGTCCTAATACATCAATTTCAGGTATGGTAATTTCCTTTCCATCTCTTCCTTCGATGACAAATTTCAAATAAGCGGCTTTATAAGTGCAAATCCATGGGTCCTCGCCCTCCTGGAAATAAATCTTCTGGTCTTTTTCCAGTGCGTTTAATTCGCCTTCTGATACCTGCTTCCAGTTCGTCTTATCCTCACTGATATATACCTTATAGCTGCCAACACTGCTCTCTCCGCCCGCACGGTAACGAACTCCTGTGACAGTCAGTGACTGATGGAAATCAAGAACAACAGAAACTTCTTTTCCAACAGAAGCAGTTCCTTTGAAAACAGTTGCTGCATCATTGTCAATTATATTATTTCTTCCGTCCTCAACGATTTCTTCATCCGGATAATCTTCTGTATTTTCGGTTTTGTTCTCTTCGACTGGTGTAATATTATTTAATTCCACTTCCCACAAAGCCTTTCCGTGGTCTCCGTCATGCTCTATTTTCACCGGAGCCAGTGTTTTTACTGCTGAACGGTTCATAAAGTGGTCAACTGCAGCGACCTTATAGGTAAGTACACGATTATTAATAGCTGTAACATGGTCAGTAAATTCACTTTCCGTAGTAAATCCAACCACCTGCTCCTGCACTTTACCATCTGAAATAGTACATCTGATAATTTCATATCCAAGTACTACTTCCGGATTTGCATTGTGTCCAAGTTCAATCTTTACATCATTTCTGATATTTGTATCTACAACTGCCTGCATGTCATTCAGAATATCCTGACCTTTTATGGTAGCCGCTGTGCCGTTTTCTATCTCATATACACGAGATTCATCATTTACATAATAAATCGCTCTGGTTTCCGGCTCAAACTGGCTGATATAAGCAGTGGTTTCTTCATCCGGAATATATCCCCAATGTACAAAGAAATCTGTCAAATCTTTTTCTGCTGCTGCACTTGCAAGTCTGATAAAGTTCTGTTCTGTTCCTCCATTCAAAGCAAGCGCTATTTCGCCATTACCTGTCGGTGCCTTGGAAGGAGTTCTTGAATAAGTATCTACACGCGCATAGAACAGATTTGCCAGCTGTTCTTCATAATTTTCATAGGTCTTATAATTATATCCTCTGTCATAAGCCAGATGAAGCTGCCAGTACATCGCAAGTGCTACTGCTCCGTTGCTCGGACGTCCTACGGAACCGGAGGTTACATAGTCATATACACTCTGATATCTGAATCTTGCTGTGCTGTTAACCTCTGCACCACGAGTTGAAAGCTGTGCAAAATAGTTATTGGTAATCTCTGCAATTGCATAAGTGCCCTGATTAATATCATGACCGATTTCATGGCCAATACCCCAGCCGAACATCTGACCGCTGACATATTTTCCGTTTTCTTCCACAAGCTTCTGGCCTGAAGAAAGACCACTTACAGAACCCCATTCGATACCAATATGATTGCCGCCCGCATACATAAATGCGCCCGCAAACATTCTGTGATAACGGATATTGAGATGCTGTGACGGAAGTTTATCTACCTGTGCTTCAGCATTGTCATTCAATCCTTTATGCTGATAATACAGATACATCATCTGATTCATTGCTGTCAGTGAAGAACTTAATTTTTCCGCTTTTTCCTGTACAGTACCTGTGCCAAGACCTGCAAGAATTTGTTCAGAAGAAACAGAATACATCATCAAATCCAGCATAATCTCTGTTGCACCTGCAATACAGTTGGTTTTGTCATAATCATAATCAACCGCAACATTTCCCTTATGTTTTGTATTATGGATATTTTCCAGTTCAGGTACTTTCTTTTCCAATGCTTCTACATAAGCAGTAATTCTTGTATTCCATTCCTCACTGTCTTCTTCAATTTGATAGAGGTCTAATACTGGAATATCTGTACCGCCACTGACGCGCACTGCATATCTGTCATTCTGATTATTTCCATTATATGCTACATATAAGGAACCACCTTTTTCAAATATACGGTCTGTCTGTTTTGGAATAGAAACTTCATTTCTTCCCACCTTCAGTCTGGCAACCTGTGTTACAAATCCGCCGGACTCTGAGTGATACTGAGTTGCATAGAGATATAAATCTGTTGCATCTCCTGTTTTTCCTTTATTGCTTCCTACATAAATTACAACAGTTTCATCTGCATATGCGGAAACACCAATCGGCTGCCATGAATTTAATCCTCCAAAGCCTTTACCGCCATCCTTCTTTGAGGTAAGACTAGTATGAATATTTACGATATTTCCTAATCCCTGTTGTGCAAAAATGCTCTTTGCATTGTCCAGTTCTTTCTGAATCATTTCTTTTTCAATATGATATTCATTATTTACTGGTGTATCCAGACGTGTCTGAAGTGCATCCAAATCTGCCTGTGTCACATCTTCTCTTAACGTTGTATACAAATCATCACTAAACAAACTGTAAATATCGTTTTCCAGGCTGTCATATTCATGGAAGCGCATTTCTGCAATGCTTATACCTTTTGCGTTAAAAGAACGAATACATATTTGAAGTTTTGTTGCCTGAACACCCTCAGGGAGTTTAATCAAATACCATGCTCTGTTATTTTCATCCAATCGTTTTACTATGGATGTTCCCTTTACCTCTGTTCCATCCGCAAGTATTCTTACACCATAAATGTTGATTTTTTCAATTGCCTGAGCAAAGCTGATATATCCAATATTGTAAGCCTTATCTAGGGTAACAGTAACACCCTTATCTTTTCCAACATAAGCACATCCATCATCCCAGTCATTGATATTATAATAAGAAGTATAAAGATTATCAAAAATTCCAAGCGCTGATTTTACATTTTCTGCATCCAGAGGACTGTCAATCATGCTTCTTACAGTTGAACCCTGTATTGTTGCACTTACAATATGACTACTCAGAGTTCCTTCTCCTAAGGATGCATTAATCAAACGATACTCAGGAAGTTTGGCGGCCTCAATAGCAATCGTTGCTATCTGTGAATGAATAGATGCTGGACCCTCTCCATTCTCATTTACACCTGTAACATAAACTTCATAGGAAACCAAATCTTCCAAACCTGTGATTTGATAAGTATTTGCTTCAATACCGGTAACCTTTGTAAATTCTGTATCTGTATCCTTTTTATAGAACAGGTTATAGGTATCTGTATCCTCCATCTTTTTCCATCCTGCTGTAATAGTACGATATCCAGCTTTTAAGGTCAGATTGTCAGGAGCATCCGGCTTCTTTGTAGTAAACGGAATTGCAGTCACTGCTTCACCATAACCACTCTTCCATTCTCCATTAATAGACTGTACACGAACAGTATATACTGTTTTATTTACTAACTCATCTCCATTAAATGAAGCAACATCCAAAGTTGTCTGTGCTGTTCTCTTTGTTTCAGTTACAACTGTTCCATCTTCGATTTCGGCAGAAATTTCAACTTCATATCCAGTAATATTTACACATGGGTCCCATGAAACAGTAAATTTCTTATCTGATTCTACAACTGAAAGGTTCTGTGGAATATCCATCTGTGGTGCCGGAATACGTTCTTCCATATTGTTTAAAAACTCTACCGTTGATATTTCAGCCAAATTGTTGCTCTGTGTACCCGTAATTACAATTGTTACTTTCTTTACGGCTACCTGACCTGCAAAATCTACTACCAGAATTCCATTTTCCCATTTTGCAGAAGGTCCTCCGCTGCGAAGCATTGCAAACATTGCCATCTGTGGATTTGGAATTTCAATCGGTATAATTTCTGTACCACCATCTTCTGTTTCCACTTCTACTTCAATGGTTCCTTCTGTAATAGGATTATCCTTATTTCCTCTTAAGGTGAGTCCACCCATCTCTTTAGACTTATCCTCTGCAACAGGAAAGGCCACTTTGATTGGATTTTCTTCAGAAATAGGAGTACCTTCTTTCCATTTCAGCTTGATTCCATCAGCAGAAGCTCTGAGAATATTACCAAGTTCTCCATCTACAATCTCAATCTTATCCCTGTCAGCAGGGTCAAGTTCTACGGATAACACTCTCTCAGAAATACTTCTTTCCACAGAGGAAATACTATCTCCTTCACGATAAAGACTTTCTGCAAGACACTGCAAATCTGCAAGACTTACTTTATCATCATTGTTCAGATTACAGTCAGAAGAACTTTCTGCATTTTCCTCAATAGCCTTAATAATTAAATCTACATCTTTGTCATCCAGACTTCCGTCATGATTGACATCCCCACGTTTAATGACTCCTGGATGAACAGAGGTGCTCTGATATTCATAACCAGCCAGCCAGCCATTTGAAAGAGCAACGGAATAATTATAATCCGCCTCTACTGAAAACTCCTGTTTATAAGTCAGATATCTCGGATTGCTGACCTCCAGTACATAATCGCCCGGTTCTACTTCAAAAGCCACATATGTATTTCCTGACTCTGATTCCTCCTTATTCAGTTCCAGACGAAGCTCTTTCGTTTCTTCTATGCCCTCTCCCTGCAATTTAATCTGATAAGTTTCCGGATTTATCAAATTATAGGCAGTTGCCATAGAAACTTTTACTACATTTTTCTTTGACGAGGATACCGGTATATCCCCTTTGTCTGTTTGTTCTTTATCCGGCGAATCCTGATTTTCAGAGTCTGGTGTAACTTTGTCCTGTTCATCAGGTTTCTCTTCGCCATCACTTGGTGTCGCTTCTGTCTGCGACTGTTGTCTGACATCTGCTTCTTCTGTATTTTTCACAATGCTGTCTGTTGCATACACGGGAAAAACACTTGAAAAAGTCAGAACTGCTGCCAATAGATAGGCAATTTTTCTTTTCATTATTTCCTCCTTATCCTTGAAATATTTTCAAACACTTTCCATATAAATATAGAAGTAGTTTAAATACCATATTTTAACACAAAAAGGAAAAATTATCAATATGTTTTTGGAATTTTAGATTTAAATTTTATAATGGAAATTTATTCCATAATATATTTTTTGTGCATTTACGCCATTTTCTAAACATATTTTGTTGAAGAAACAAGATTTTTATGTTATTATGATAAAGCAACTATTTTTTATAACTTAAAGGAGAGTAAAAATGAAAGGGCAAAACAATGATTTTCCATTAAATACTATTGAAAACAGTCCAAAACAGCCGCCTGAAGCTCCAAAAAAACAAAATAAGCTTTTATGGACCATTCTTTTTATTGCAATAGCGGCTGCAAGCATATGGGCAGTAACATCACAAAACAAGGATTTCTCTGCAAAGAAATTTTTATCTTATCTGTCAAATGCCTCTCCTGTATGGATTTTTGCTGCTGTTCTCTCCATGATTGCATATATCGTAGTAGAAGCATATGCAATTATTTATTTGTGCAGAGGACTGGGATATAAATGTAAATGGAAAAACGGATTTTTTTACTCCGCATCGGATATTTACTTTTCGGCCATTACCCCGTCTGCTACCGGAGGACAGCCGGCATGTGCATACTTTATGGTAAAAGACAAAGTACCCGGCGCAGTTGCCACAGTCACTTTACTGTTAAATGTGATGATGTATACCCTGTCTTTGGTTTTAACCGGTATTATCATTATGATTATCAATCCGAAAACTTTTTTTTGTTTTCATCCTGTTTCGATGATACTAATTGCGATTGGCTATATTCTGCAGCTTGGTCTGGCTCTGCTTTTTTATTTTGTATTGTATAAAAAAGATTTCCTGCATCGGATATGTAATAATACACTGCGTTTATTTGGAAAAATTCATCTGATAAACAATGTGGAGAAAAAACTTGCCAAACTCAATAAGACAATGGAAGAATATCACAGCTATTCAAATATACTGAAAAAACAGCGCCGAATGATTATTAAAACTTTATTTCTGAATGTTCTTCAGCGTTTTGCGCAAATCGCTGTCACCATGTTTGTATTTCTCGCTACCGGAGGAATTCTTGGGCAGGCGCTCGACATATGGTCAATTCAGAATTTTGTAGTAATCGGCGCATCCTGCATACCGATTCCGGGAGCTATCGGAATCACAGATTATTTAATGCTTGACGGATTCGGCAGATTAATGGAAGCACAGCAGGCCACAAATTTAGAGCTTTTAAGCAGAACTTTGTCCTTTTACTCCTGTATTTTCATCTGTGGTATTTCTGTCATTGTGAAGTACTATTTACTAAAAAGGAGAAGCAAAACATGATTGGCTTTTATGATTACACAGTAATATTAACCTATCTTTCACTTACATCAGCCGGCATTGGTATTATGATTTCTTTAAGCGGAAAAGGTCATCCATATTTCGGCGTATTTTTTCTGTTATTTTGCGGTTTGTGTGATGCATTTGACGGTAAGGTTGCACGGACAAAGAAAAACCGGTCTGATATGGAAAAAAACTTTGGTATACAAATCGACTCACTTTCTGATGTGATTGCTTTTGGAGTACTGCCGGCATGTATTGGTGCGGCGATGATACGCACCTCTCCCTTTTTGATAAATACCCTGAAAATCAACTGTGGCATATGGTATGGCACGCTGATACGGTTTTTGCTTTTTTCCATACTGATTTTATATATTCTTGCAGCGCTGATACGGCTGGCATATTTTAATGTTACAGAAGAAGAACGGCAGAAAAAGGAATCCTGTGCAAGAACAGAATATACGGGACTTCCTGTTACTTCGGCGGCTCTTATTTTTCCAATGGTTCTGCTCTTGCAGTATATTATTCCTGCCGACGTTACTCTTTTATATATTCTTGCTGTACTTTTTACCGGCGTTGCCTTTGTCTCAAAATTTCATGTTAAAAAGCCGGAATTAAAGGGCATTTTAATTATGGTGGCTATTGGAGTGATAGAATTTATTTTATTAATTGTTTCAAAAAAATTTCTTCACAAGTAATACATAACCCAATTTACTTTTGACTGTTTACATAGTCTATATTGATTATCTGAATAAATTTTATTTTAAATAAGGAAAGAAAAAAATATGACAGATATAAAAAAAGAAGAGGATAAAGCTCTGAAATTTCTTTATCATACGGCTTCTGGAAGAATGTTATTGAAAATATTAAGCAGCAGATGGGTGTCGCGCCTATGTGCTGCCTTTCTCGACTCCCGTTTTTCAAAGCCCTTAATCGGATATTTTATTCGTAAAAATCATATTAACATCGCAGAATATATCTGTGACAATTTTAAATGCTTTAATGACTGTTTTTCAAGAAAAATAAAACAGGGACTGCGTCCAGTTGACCAGTCCCCTGAAAATCTGATTTCTCCCTGCGACGGTCTTTTAAGCGTCTATCCGATTACAGATAAAACGGTTCTTCCTGTCAAGCAGAGCCATTATACAATAGATATGCTTCTTAAAAATCAACGGCTTTCCAGCCGTTATCGAAATGGCATCTGTCTGGTACTGCGACTTTGCGTTCATCATTATCACAGGTATTGTTATATTGATAATGGTATAAAAGGAAAAAATTTTTTTATTTCCGGAAAGCTTCACACTGTCAGACCAATTGCGCTGGAAGCTGTTCCAGTATTTACACAAAACTGTCGGGAATATACAGTTATGAAGACAGAAAATTTCGGCAGAGTGACACAGGTAGAGGTAGGAGCCATGCTGGTAGGCAAAATCAAAAATCATCATGGCAGTACCGCGTTTGTCAAAGGTCAGGAAAAAGGCATGTTTCTTTATGGAGGCAGTACTATTATTCTTTTGTTTGAAAAAGATAAAGTCAAACTTCCCCAAAGCTTCTTTGATATGACAAAACAGGGAAAGGAACTTCCTGTAAAGATGGGTCAGAAACTGGGTGAAAGGCTGGATAGTATGTCATACTAAAGACGTTTCTCAATCTCATGAATCACGATTTTTAAAGCCTTGATTCTGGCATATTTTTTATCATTTGATTCCAGAACATGCCATGGCGCAAAGGAGGTATTTGTTTTTCTTAACATCTCATTTACTGCATCTTCATATAAATCCCATTTTTCTCTGTTGCGCCAGTCCTCTTCTGTAATCTTCCACTGCTTTTCCGGCGTATTCTGACGGTCTGTAAAGCGTGCAAGCTGTGTTTCATTATCTATCTGCACCCAGAATTTAATAATCACTGCGCCCCAGTCGTACAGCTCCTTTTCAAATTCGTTGATTTCATTATAGGCTCTCTGCCAGTCATTTTCACTGCAAAAGCCCTCCAGACGCTCCACCATAACACGCCCATACCATGTTCTGTCATAAATCGCAACATGTCCCGTTTTTGGCAGACGATTCCAGAAACGCCACAAATAATGACGCGCTTTCTCGTGAGGTTCAGGGCTTGCGATTGGATGCACCTCATATCCGCGCGGGTCCAGCGCTCCTGCAATTCTTTTGATATTTCCACCCTTGCCCGCTGCATCCCAACCTTCATAGGCAATAATTACCGGCACTTTTTTACGGTACAGCTCATTGTGAAGCTCTCTCAGCTTCTTTTGATATTTCTGAAGCTGCTTGGAATATTCTTCGGCTGACAGTATCTTATCTAACGGAATATCCGCCAAATCTGCAATCGGATTTATCGGGAACAGATTTTGCAGTATATGAACTGCATGGCTGGTGTTTGCAAGAGCAATATCAATATTTTTTATCAGAGTTTCAAGCATTTGAAGCTCTGCCCATTTTTTGTTTTTGGCATCAATAAAATACCATGGAGCCGTTCCCTGATTTGTATCATCCAAATATTCCTCATAAAGCTCCATACAGCCCTTGTAGTTTCTATTCTGCCACAAATCGTCTTCTCCTACACGCCATTTTGTATTTTTGTCATTCATAAGAAGCTCAAGACGCTTTTTCTGTTCTTTTTCATCAATCTGAAAGAAGAATTTCATTAAAAGATATCCATTATCTGTAAGCTGACGTTCAAAACGCTTAATGCTCTGAAGTCTTTTCTTGTATTCCTGTTCCTTCAATTCACCCTTAAGGTATCCTTTTGTCACCTCATCCATCCAGCTTCCATCTAAAAACATAAATTTACCGGCTTCCGGTATCTTTATAAAATAGCGATACAAAAATGGTTTTCTTAATTCCTCTTCTGTTATCTTGTCCATTACAGCTACTTTAAAAAAACGAGGGTCCATATTGCGGATTACTTTTCCAAGTACGCTTCCCTTCCCTGCCGCATTCCAGCCTTCAAGAACTACCAGTACCGGCAGATTTCTTTCTTTAATCTCTATCTGCTTTTTGGCAAGCACTTCTCTTGCGTCACGCAGGCGTTTTTCAAGCTCCTGTTCTTCCGGAGCTTGTATTTTTTTCCAATCTTTCAACATAGCACTTTCCTCCTTATCTATTTTTCTTTTTGTATAAAATTTTGCTTATTTATATTTTTCCCGTTTATATTTTTTCCTTATTTATCTTCAT
>ERZ778516.2100-NODE-2100-length-13923-cov-11.273868_pt1 | contig 13923 bp, 16 predicted proteins | sample MGYA00510342_ERZ778516 | MGnify/ENA primary metagenome ERZ778516 (study PRJEB29527, sample SAMN07138961) | mouse gut metagenome | material: feces | host: mouse | place: China:Nanjing | collected 2016-01-25 ...
ACTTTGCAATGAGCAGGCGGCAGTAGGTACGGTTGCTAAGATCACAAAGAGAATTATACAGCGTTTTATCGAATCGAAAATCAGACAGCATATATTGTCCGTGTGCTATACGGACGGAGGAACTTTATGCAAATCCTGTTCGGAGAGCCGGGCGACCACTAAATACTACTTAAAAGAAACGAATCGTCATCTGAAAGGGTGGCGATTTTTTCTACTAAAAGAAAGGCGCATTTAATGGAAGTAAAGATTAACCGTGAAATCAGAAATTACACGGAAGCGATGTTTTGCGGACTGTCTCTCAGACAGTTCATTCTTTCTGCCTGTGCCTGTGCGGTGGCGGTAGGATGATATTTCCATCTCAGCTTGTAAAGGCAATGGGTAGCGAGGTCATACACATTTTCGCCACTTCCGCAAACCATATTAACGCTATGGATATGACAAAGGAATACGCAGACGGCGCAAACCTGGTTATCCTGAAATCTGAGTTTATTATGTCGCTGTGCGAGCAGCTTATTGGCGGCACAAACTTGGGAGCAAAGCAGAAATCCATTATTGACCGTTGTACCGCTTCCGTATACCGCACGCACCTGTCAGCAGAACGACTATTAGGGTGAAGTGCCTACCTTGCAGGATTTCAGAAACGAGCTTTTGAAGCAGGACGAGCTGGAAGCAAAAATTGTACTCGGGGACGGTTTTATCATTTGAATCAGAATATAAAAGGGTGTATAATAATTGCACCTATTATATTTTTATGGCAGATGTATGAATGTGGATGTTTACACTGAAATTTATATAAAATGGGATAAAGATAAAAATATATACCCTGTCAGCAATGAAAGGAAGAAGTCTATGTCAGAAACAATGTATTCACTATTAGTCCAATACCTTGCAGAAATACAAAATATGTTTGGTTCTCATCTGAAAAGCGTATTTTTTATGGGTCTTACGCCAGGGGCGAATATACGGAAGATTTGGATATTGATATCATGATTTTGGTAGATTTAATGAATGAAGAATTAAATTCTTATTTAGATTCAGTTTCAGAAATTGGCTTTCAGTATAAGCGAGGTGAATTTATATGTTGCATATAGCAATTTGTGATGATGACGACAGCGCGGCTGCGGCGCATAAAGCGATTGCAGAAGCCTGTCTGAAAGAATCTGGCAGTCTAGGAAAGATTGTGGTGTATACGGCAAGCAGCAACCTGCTTTATGATATTACAGAAGATCGTTTTTTCTTTGACCTTATTTTGCTGGATATTGAGATGCCTGGGAGTACGGGTATGGAGATTGCGGCTAAAATAAAGCCGTATCTGCCGAATGTAAGGATTATTTTTATTACTTCTCATATTGAGTATGCGATTGATGCGTTTGAGCTTTCTGTGTTCCGGTATGTGCCGAAAAATGATATTGACAGGCGGCTGCCTGCTGCGATCCATGATGCGGCAAAGCTGGCGCAGCTAGAAGAGGGAAAGGCGTATACGATTCAGACGAACAGCCGGTTGGAGAAGATTCCCTATCAGGATATCTATCATATTGAACGGGACGGCAAAAATGCAGCGATTTCTGCTGCTGGCGGGGTGTCCAAAGTGCGCAAAAGCTTGCAGCAGGTGTTTGAGGAATTGGATGCGGAAGAATTTATTTATATTGACCGAGGATGTATTGTAAATATGATACATATTATGCAGATTAAGGATGGTGCCGCTATTTTGAAAAACGGAGAGTCGCTTCCTGTCAGTCGCGGCCATTTGCAGGAAGTAAAAGCACAGATTAACCGATATTGGGGAGCACACATATGACGGGCTGGCTGCTGTTCTTTTCAAGTGCCGGCGCAGGTATTGTGCGAAGCGCTGCGTGCCTGTTTTTGATTTCATGCCTGCTGGGCTGTCAAAAACCGGGATGGAAAAGCCTGCTTGCTGGCGGCGCAGGAAGCGCTGGATGTGTGCTGCTTATTTTGGCAGCAGAGCTGCCGGGCTATTCTGGTATTTTGCTGGAAACGCTTTTGATTGTTGCATGTGCCGTACGGTTTTTAAAGGCGGATCTTAGAATGAGCCTGTTTCTTAGTATATTTTATCAGATTGCCGTTTCGTTCTGGCAGTTTTTAATTGCCGCATGGCTGGGCGTGCTCTTTCATTGCGCTGCGTTTCTGCGCCCTGAGACGGTGAACGGACAAATCGCAGTATGGCTGCTGCATTTGCTGCTGGCGGCGCTCGCAGGATATCTTTGGCGGGATGCGGTTCAGTTTCCAAAATCACAGGCGTTTCGGTTTGCGTCTGTGATTGTACTGGCTGGATTTCTTGCAGTAATCACGTTATCTGAGCAGACAGCGCTGCGCATTGCGGACGATACGCTGGATATGTGGACGCTTCTGTCGGTTGTTTTGATGATGTCCATTCTCGTGTTTCATATCAACCGGCAATACGAAGCGGAGAAAGAACTGGCAAAGCTAAAGTCTGACCAGGCAAAGCTGCTGGAACATGACTATATGGCTTTAAACCGCGCTTATGCCGTAAATGCAAAACTGTTTCACGATTTTCACAACCATATCGGCGTGCTGCGGCAGTTATTGTCACATGGGAAAGCAAACGAAGCTGTACAGTATCTGGACGAATTGCAGGCGCCTGTTCAGGAAATGACGGATACGATATGGACAGGCGAAGAAACCGTAGACTATCTGATTAACAGCAAATCAGCAGCAGCCAGACAATGCGGCATCGCGTATCAGGTGCAGGTCGAATTTCCCCGCCATACGAACCTGCAAAACGCAGACTTGTGTGCTGTCCTCGGAAATTTACTGGACAACGCCTTGGAAGCGGCAAAACAGGTGCCGGTCCCTAAGCAGCGTTTTGTCCGTCTGACCATACGCCGCATCCATCAAATGTTAGTGATAAAAGTCGAAAACAGCTATGCGGCTGCGCCCGCTGTACAAGACGGAGCGCTCAAAACCTCAAAAGAGCCAAACGGGCTGCACGGCTGGGGACTCAAAAGTGCGCAGACTGCCGCGGAAAAATATGACGGCATGATACAGACATCGTATTCCTCCGGTACGTTCCAGGCAGTCGCTACGTTATCGTTTCAAGGCGTCGCTGTACCGTGAGTTTTCTTTTTGTGGTCAAAAACCTGCTGTTCGCGGACATTTTCGCACAGCCTCCTTTTTTCAGTTATGATTAAGCTACAACAAACAAAGAACATTGCAAGGAGGTCATAACTATGCGTCATGTATGGATTCGTATTATTGGTGGTTTGATTTGGGTGACAGCGGCTGTAATCAGCGGTTTTTCAGGAAAATATGATTTGGCTGGACTATATGTGGTTTTAGGCTGCGTATTCCTCTATTCTGCTTATGCTGCCTGGAAAAAAGAACAGGACGAAAAAGGAGGCAGGTAATATGGGAACGACGCTTCTTCACATCGATCGCTTAAATGCATGGTACAACCGCGAAAAAATGGTATTATCTGACTTTTCGATCACACTTGCCGAACATGAAGTGACGGGGCTGATCGGGCTGAATGGAGCCGGCAAAACAACGTTTTTAAACGTGTTGTCAGGGCTGCATCCTGCTTACCGCGCTGCCGGCATCCACTTTCACGGACATCCCGCAAAACCGCGTCATAAGAATTTTAAGCTGTGCCGCTATACGGTATTTGCAGAAGATGCTTCGTTTCAGTATTTTACGTTCAGAGAATATTTGTCCTACGTATTTTCTGCCTATCAAAAAAAAGCAGCGGATGTATCCGAACTGATACAAGGGTTTCATTTTGAACCGTTTGCCGATGTCCTGTTCAAAGACCTGTCAACGGGCAACCGCAAAAAAGCTTATTTAATTACTGCATTTGCACTGAAACCGGAGCTGCTTCTTTTGGATGAGCCAGTAAACGGGCTGGATTTTGAAAGTACAGAATATTTGTATCAGCAGATTGCCGGATATAAGCAATATGGTACTGTGCTTTTTTCTTCGCATATTCTGGAAAGCATCACGCTTACGTCTGACCGCGTATTTGTCCTGGAAAACGGACAGATCCGCCAGACATTCGAAGGCGGGCAGATTCACGCCGCAAAAATCAGGGAGGCGCTGCACTATGAACATGATGTTTAAAGCTTTTTTCAAAAAATTGTTTGGTGCAAAATATGAACGCCTGGCAAGAGCACCATTCCTTTATCTGATTGTGTATTTGGGTTTGGATCTGGCAGATTTTCATATAACGGTCGCACCGTTTATTTTATATCTGATCGTAACGACGTCTACTGCCGCCGTGATGTGGCAGGCACTTTCTTCGCAGGAAAATGCTGCCGCGATCCAAAATATGTGGATGCTTCCTTTTGAGAAAAAGCCATTCCTTGTATCCTATACTGCCGTGCTTGGCATCTATACTTTTCTGACAAAAACAGCAGCGGTTCTTGCCGTCTTGCTGGCAGTAGCGGACTGGAAGATCGCAGAAGTCCTAGGAAGCATTGTCTGTGCCTTACATGCGGTCGCTGTCACTGCTGCTGTATTTGCCTGGAGAAATATCTGGCACGCGGTATGCGTCTGGATGGCTGTCCTGTTTTCCGCCGTTTTCTTTTTCGCAGATCTGCCGTGGTTTTTGCCGATGATCGCAGCAGACAGCGCCTTTGCTGTTTTCCTGCTGCTAAAAGCGGACGGCTATTGTTTTTATCAGCCAAAAAGCAGCCAGAAGAAACTGCGAAAACCGCACAGACATTTTACAATGCTGTTTTACTTTTTCCGGTATCTAAAAACGCATAAAAACTATCTGGCAAATACGCTTATGATGTGGTGTATTGCCTGCGTGCTGCCGCTGTTTTTCAGACAGACGCAGACTCTGTTTGCTGTTTTCGCCGGGTTTGCCGTCCTTTCCCTGAACACGCCTGTCTGTATTTTATTATCCTGCGATCCTGCCCTGGAACAGGCGGTGCGTTTTCTGCCAAACCAGAAAAAATTATTTTTTGCCCCTTACTGCCTCTTTCTTTTTTTAAGCAGCCTTATTGCAGACGCAATTTTCCTTTGCAGCCTGCAAATCCAGTTTGGCGGCGTTCGTATGCCGCTGGCTGCCGCTGCGGTTGGTTTTGCCCTGCAAAGCGCGCTCTGCTCCGCCCTTTTGGAATGCTTTTGCCCGGTCAGGGGCTGGAAGATTGAAAGCGACCTGTGGCATCATCCGAGAAAATATATTGTGCCGGCAGTCATGCTTTTATTCGCAGGGGCTGTTTGCAGCTTCCTTTCGCAGATCCATGCTATTCATTAAAAAAGCTGTCGGCATCAAAGGTTTCCATCTGCTTTGCTTCTCCATCCAATGCTTTCAGATCGGTATCCTGCATAAATTTATTCGCCTGGTACATGACCATAACGTCCGTGATTTCTGTTTGTTCCGCTAGAAGGTCACGGACGTTTTGTTTGCTGTATCTGCAATCAACCATCCATATTTTTTCATAATCCCCGGCAAGAAACGGCACGAAGCAGTTCGCATAGGAATCCTTTACGAGCAGCAGGCTCCTCCCTGTCTTTGCTTTCGTCGTTATCTCAATGCTGGCTGTATTTTTGGACAAAAAGACGTTATAACGGTTAAATCCTTCGACTGCCGCCTTTTTAAAATAAAAGGAATCCGATACGGCATCCCCGTGATCGATGTCAACTTTTACCCCGTCCTGATTTGGATGATAAAACAGCTCTACGCTGTCTGCCGGTACTTTGCTGTGTACTTTATTGTAAGTCGTTCCATAAAAGTCGTCAAACAGCACCGTTCGTTCATAATCGGCAAGCTTTGGCGCTTTCCGCTTTGTCTGCGCCGCCCATGCGGCGTACGCGTAATAGGCGCCAAGCGTCGTCCAGTGATGATCGCTGCGGTAATAAATATATTCGTCCTGGTGGCTTAGAAGCTGCGTTCTTGTATCAAGCAGGATCCCGGGCTTGTGCAGGCTCTGTGCAAGCTGCGCGGCCGCGGACTTTACTTTTTCGATCCCTGTTTTCGCGTATTTTGGAAGCTTGTCCGGCATCGCGTCTGACTTATCCGGCACAAGCAGGCAGGAGACATGCCGGGCGCCATACTGTTTTACGGCATCGTTTAAAAAAGACGACAAAATGCGGATATTTTCTTTGATCTGTGCGTTGTCAAAATCCGACGCACTGTATTTTTCCAGCAGGTAGCCGTCCTTGCCGATATAGACGCCGTTGACTTCCTTTTTGCCCGCCGTACGCTCGATCGCCGCAGCAAGCCCGACCCATCGGTCGCGCAGAAACATCTGGTCATTGAGATACGTCTCATAATGTTCCTGGTATTCCCCGCTCAGCAGATCGGCAGCGTTCCATTCCGGCTTTGTCTCCAGCGAACGGTTTTCGATATCGGAATAGGATTTTTGCGGCAGACAAAAAGAAAGCGCTGCGCACACTAAGAGCATCAGGCAAAATACTGCGATTCCAGTTATTTTAATACTTCTCATAAGACAAACACCTGCTTTTTAAAACCTAAAATATAAAAACGGATTATAAGTAGAATTTACAAGCATAGCAAGACAAGCGGCAAAAACGCCCACGGTAAAAAAGATCCCCGCAAGGTCTCTCGCTCGTTCCGACAGGCTGTGCAGCACCAAACGTTTTGCAAAAGACGTCGCGCCGACAGCGGCGATCAGAAACAAGCCTGCATTAGAAGTGGCAAGAAATGCCGTCTGCTGATCCATCCAGCCTGCTCCTCCGTTTAAAAACAACGCTCGCATATAACCTGCCCCGTCCGCCATATCCTGATATGCGAACAGGCTCATACCGAAAAATGTGCACAAAATCGTATAAATGCGCCCGCACCATGCCGGAATTTTATGTAAGATCCGCAGCAGAAAAAATTTTTCCAGTACGAGCAGTATCCCATAATAGATTCCCCAAAGCACAAAATTCCAGTACGCCCCGTGCCACAATCCGGTAAGGAACCATACAACCGCAATATTGCACATCTGGCGCAGCATCCCTTTTTGATTTCCACCCAGAGGGATATATACATACTCCCGAAACCACTCGCCAAGCGAAATATGCCAGCGGCGCCAAAACTCCGTAATCGTCTTTGCTTCATATGGATAATTGAAATTTTCTGGAAAGGAAAAGCCAAACATGGCGCCAAGCCCGATCGCCATATCGGAATATCCTGAAAAGTCAAAATAAATTTGCAGCGTAAAAGCCACAATGCCCATCCATGCCGTAGCGGATGCAAGATTATCCGTACCGATCATTGCAATCTCATTCCAGACAGCGCCGATCTGGTTTGCAATCAGCACTTTTTTGCCCATCCCAGCCATAAAGCGGATCACGCCATGATAAAACTGGCTGACGTTTTCCTTTCGGCTGTCAAGCTGGCTGGCAACCGACTTGTACCGCACGATCGGCCCTGCGATCAACTGTGGAAACAGCGATACATAAGCGCCGAACGCAATCAGGTTTTTCTGCACCTTTGCGTCTCCCCGGTAAACATCAATCGTATATGACATCGTCTGAAATGTATAAAAAGAAATCCCTATCGGCAGCGCCAGATTGAAAACCGGCATCTCTGCCCCAAATACGGACTGGACTGTTTGCAGAAAAAAATCCGCGTACTTAAAAAAAGCGAGCAGCGCCAGATTTGTAACTGCTGATACAAATACGGCAAGGCGTGCCCGCTTCCTTTGTCCCTGTTCCTGAAAAAAACCAGCCAGCCGCCCCGTTGTATAATCCACCAGTGTGGAAAAAAGGATCAGTACGATGTATACCGGCTCGCCCCATGCATAAAAGATCAGGCTTGCGATAAATAAAACCAGATTCCGAAGCTTCCCCGGCACGCTGTAATACGCAAGCAGTGTCAGGGGAAGAAAGCGGAACAGAAATAATAAACTGCTGAAAACCATGTTTGTCCTCTTAATTAAAATTTCGCTGTTTTATAGCTGCTTCTTTAACGCTGTCTGCCCTTTTTTATTTACAGCCTTGTTCGAAGACATTGCGATATACCATACATATTTTCCTTTTTTGCCGCAAAGCGCATTTTTAAATACTTTTTGTTCCGTGGAAGAATAATCGCTGAGGTAATCGCTGCCGCTGTTATGTTTTTTGTATGCTTTCAGGCTTTTTAACAGTGTGTCTGCATTGGCTGTACTGGATGCCTTTGCCACACACAGGCTGTATACTTCCTTATCATCACACAAATAAATGATAGAAGCTACTTTTTCCGCTTCGGATATCGAAAATCCGCCAAATTCATCTGCTTTTGTTGTCTGATACTTTAACTGGCTGCTGCCGCCGGTTGCTTCCAGCGCCGCCTTGCCAAGTGATTTACAGCTTGCCGCCTCTGCTGTCACCGGAAATTGCAGCATCGCGCCAAATACCAGCACTGCTGCCAGTAAAAAAACGGAAATCCTTTTCCACATGCTTTTTTGATTGCATTCCTTTTTATATAACTTTTTCATATCAACTCTCCTTTTGTTTTTCTACGCTTGCTCAAGCGATCGGTCGTAAGCTTCCAGCCGCCTTGCATATTCGCGGTAAGCCTCTACTTTCCAGTGTATGCCGTCTCCTGCCGCATAGGACGTTTTCAGCCAGCCGCTGGAATCTTTCAGAAAATCTGTGCAGTCAAAATACCGCACGCCCATGCTTTTTGCCAGCGCCTTAAGGCTTTCGTTATAAGCCGGGATCTGCGCAAACCCTTTTTGTGACGCTACTTTCGCACTTGTAACTGGTGTCGCAGCCAGCACCACAATATCTGTATCCGGCGTTCCTGCCTGTATCCGCTTTAAGATCTCCCTGTATCCTGCAACCGTATCTTCCTTGCTGCGGTAATGGATCTCATTATCACCAAGCATCAAATATACCCGGTAAGGCTTTGCCGCAATAATCGCTTCCACGCCTGTTTTTCCTTCAAATACCCGTCTTGTACGAAACGTCGTCGTATTCAGCCCAACTTCGGCTACGATCCCTTTATTGCCTTGAATCGACATTCCGCTTAAAATATTGTATGTCCGCAAGCCTACGGTAATAGAATCTCCTGCAAAAATCGTTGTCCGGTTATATGGCGCGGTTCGTATCTTCACTGCATCTGACAACGCACCGTCCATGCCCGATGCTTTTTTTGCCGCGCACGCTTTTACTTTAAAATAATAGTCGCGATTGACCTGCAAGCCGCTCACACGGTACAATGTATCCCTGGTCGTCCCCGCCAGCTTATAATCTCCCGCCGCATTGTCTGTATAGTACACTTTATAATATTTGGGCTGCTGGTTCTTGCCCGGATTCCAGGATACTTTTACCGACGATGCCGAATCCCTGGCAAGCCGCACACCAGATACCTTTGTATAAGGGCAGGTAAACGCTGCGACATTGCTATAACAGGTCGTGCCGCTTTCCATCTTGACCGCAATCCGGTAAAAATATCGATTTCCCCTTTTTACATCTGTATCCTTATACTTTTCCGCTGCCTTGCCGGAATCCGCAGCATCCACCTGCGCGATATTTTTAAATTTGCCGTCTTTTTCCTGGCTGCGCTGCACCTTATATACTGCGGCGCCCTTTACGCTGTTCCACTGGATTGTCGCGGCTTTTGTATTCTTTTTATCTTTTAATGATGCTTTTATCTGCGGGGCTTGTTCAGGCTGTGCATGATCCTCGTTCTGATTATCTGGATTTGGATTGTCTGTGTTTGTATTGTCTGAATCTGGATTGCCTACGTTTATATCGCCTGCATCTGGATTGTCTGCGTCTACGTCTGCACCACCTGGATCTGGATTGCCTGCGTTTGCATCGCCTGGATCTGGATTGCCTGCGTTTGCATCGCCTGGGATGGCTGGTGCTGGGTTGTCTGTGTCCCCTGGTGCCTGACTATCTGTACCTGGGGCGTCGGGTGCCGGATCCTCTGCGGCGCCTGGGGTTTGATCGTTGGCATATGCATCATTTGAGACTGGCGTGTCAGGTGCCTGACCATCCGTACCTGGGGCGTTTGGTGCTGCATCGCCTGCGCCTGTTGGCAGTTGCTCAGTGGTATCTGCTTCGTCTGCGGACCGCTGCCAAAAATCCGAAACAGCACTATGCTTTCCGCTTTCTGTTTCTTTCGCCAAAACGGATGTGCTGCTGCTTTGCAGTGACAAAGACAACGCGGTAAAAAATATCGTAATAAAAACTGCTTTTTCAGATTTTGTTATCCATTTTTTCATAGTCTTCCGACTTTTCCTCCCCTTTCAGCTTTCACTTTTCCTGTACATTTTCTCACAATCACAAAAGTATGTCAATGTGAAACCGTCAGCTTTCCAGCAGACGGTTCAGCAACTGTTCCCTGTGATTGATAAATATCTCTGTCACCTGATAACTGTCGGTATCTTCATAGGAGCATGGATGAATGCGTCCATCGTCAAATGTAAGAATCTGCGCACCGGGAATGCCTAATAAAATCGGTGAATGTGTGGCGATTAAAAACTGCGACTCTTCTTTTACGCACCTGTCAATCTCCATCAGCAGCGTAAGCTGTCTCTGTACAGACAATGCCGCTTCCGGCTCGTCGAGGATATACAGCCCGTTTTTGCGAAAATGCTTTTGCGCAATCGCCAGAAAGCTTTCTCCATGTGATTTCTTATGCAATTCTTCGGACGGCACCAACGCATCCCTTGCATATTCTTCCTCCTGTGTCGCTACATTATAAAAACTCTCGGCACGCAGAAAGTATCCCCATCCTTCCCGCCGGATTCCGCGGATAATTTTGACCGCACCACACAGCTCGGAGTGAGAATCATAAGTCGAAAAGCTGTAGTTTTTCGTCCCGCCTTCTGGATTAAAGCCTGCCGCAACTGCAATCGCTTCCAGCATGGTAGATTTTCCGCTGCCGTTTTCCCCTACAAAAAATGTGACCGGATGCGAAAACGTAATGCTGCGCACGTTTTTTATCGCGCTGATCTGCCTAAGATAGCTGTATCTGTCTATTTTCTTCCAATCAATCCGAATGCCCTGTATCAACTGCTCATTCATATACCTATCCCCCGATTTCTTATTACAAGCTGTGAATCAGTGAAATCATTGGACGCAGTGCGTTATAATATTGGTTTTTACTCTGCGGTGACTGCCCGATCATCTTATCCAGCGCTATCTTGATCTTCGTCAGATCTCTGTCACCATAGGACTGCACAATCTTATACGCGCTTTCTCCCAGTGCGGTGTCCAGGCTGTTTACCTGCAATACTAATGTTGTCAGGCTGACGCCGCGGCTGTAACGGTCTCCGGTACAATACTGCGAGAGCTGCTCGCGCATTTGCATATCTTCTTTGAACTTTTCATACTGTTTTCTGCCTAACGTCTGTCCAAGCACATTCGTAAGGGCACAATACCAGCCGTTTAAATTAGAGATCGGAACAGATTTTGCAATCGCTGTTATATAGTGAATGGTGTCCGGCTCCACTTGCATATTGCCCAGCAAGCTGTCTGGGCTGATAAATCCATTGACAACTGTTTGGCTATCCTTGCTGTTGTTTCCAGTCATTACGGTTTGAGTGTCTGGGCTGCCGCTCCCATTTGTTACAGTTTGGCTGTCTGGGCTGGTGTTTCCATTATTTTCTAACTGTCCGCCAAGACTATTTTTTCCATTGTTCAACAACTGTCCGCCAAGATCATTTTTTCTATTGTTCAACAACTGTCCGCCAGGACTATTTTTCCCATTGTTCAACGACTGCCTGCCAGGGCTGATATTTCCATTATTCACTGCCTGTCTGACCAGGCTGCTGCTTTCATTGGCTTTTGACGGTTTGCCTTTCTTTTTTGTCTTCTTTTTTTCTGCTTTTTTTACTTTTTTCTTCTGGTCAGAACCTTTCAGACTGACATGGATTCCCCTGCTTTCCCAAAACTCTGCGGCTTTGGCGTATCCTTTGTCATTGGAATAGATGCAGTAGGAGGCTTTCGGGTGCTTTACAATTAAATATCCCAGCACTCCCATCAACTGGTAATCCAGTGCATTATTTCCAACCGCACATTCCATCCAGATAATCTGGGAATTATTTACCTGCCTGAGCAGAAATTCACGCAGGCGCTTGGAATGATGCTCGGTATAGAAGGTGACAATCCGGTCTTTTTTTCGAATCTTGTCCAACAATCCGAACCATTTATCACCTACATTTTCGGTATCAACTAAATAGTATTTTCGTTTCAAAATGCATGTCCTTTCATTTTTCCTCTGATTTTTTCGTCTAAATTTTTACTCTGTCTTCACATGATGCCGCATATGGCTCATGTTCACTCATCCATTGTCTCTTTGATTTGCTGCATCTCCTGGTTAATGTCTGTCACAGAATTGGTCAGATGCGCTAACAGCACCCAGCATCCTATCGCCGGAACCAGGACAAACGGCGCCAGCAGCTTGAACCCTCTTGAAAAAAAACACAGAATCACTGTAACACTCCAAATACATGCCCACACGAACACCACGATTTTGATTACAATATACGTAATCCTGATTCTTTTCAGATTCCATAAGGCAAATGCAGCTCTCCGCTTTTTTACATATTCCCCGTCCCGCTCCTGATGCCGCTCACATGCTCCATATTTTTTTCCAAAGCACAAACTCTTCCTCCACAACCTTTCTTTTGCTGTCTTTACAGACGGGCACTGCCTTTCCAGCGAACAAACATGGACAGAAGCATGGCACTTATACCCAAAACAAGGTAAACGCCTGCATACATCACAAATGCCGGTTCACCTATTGAAAAAAATGCTCCTGTTCCAAGCAAAAACAAACTTGCTGCAACGACAGGCAGGCTCCAAAGCTTCTTGACGTTTTTCCCTGCATAAATACCGGCAAAAACCATATAAACCGGATTTACAGCATAAAACAAAAGAAAACAGACTGCCATGCCCGCGTCGCTTCTTACAAAAGTGACCGCTGTCCAAGGCAGCAGAAGCATGATTACTGCCGCAGCAATCAGCCACAAAATCAAGTTACTGTTCTTTTTTATCATACGTCTCCCTCCCCTGTTTCGTTATGCTCTGTATATCCTTTGCAGACATCAATCCATGCTTCATAACCAGAGTACCGCTCCAGCTCAGGAATCGTCAGCTCTATGGCACTGTTTGAGCTGCCGCACGCCGGAAATACTGTAGAAAACCGCTTTAGCGATACATCCAGGTACACTTTTACGCCTTCATTTAACGCAAACGGACAGACACCGCCGACTGCATGGCCTACAAGCGATTCTGCTTCCCCAGGCGACAGCATCTTTGCTTTTGTCCCAAACTGCGCCTTATAGCCCCGGTTATCAATTTTCGCGTCTCCGGCTGCCACAATCAGCACTGCTTTGCCGTCCACCAGAAACGAAAGTGTCTTTGCAATTCTGCGCGGCTCACAATGCAGCGCAGCAGCCGCAAGCTCTACCGTAGCGCTGGACACATCAAACTCTTGTATCTTTTCTTCTATCCCATACTGCCTGAAATATTCCTTTACCCTATCGATTGCCATTTTTTCCTCCTGCATTGCTGACGACTTGATACGCTGTGCTTACTTAGATCTGTATATCTAAAGGAAGTATATCACAATTATACTTGTTTGAGCATAAAAAACGATAATTTTTTGAAAAAATCGGGTTTTTTTAAATGAATTGTCACCTGCATTATGAATTTTTGCAAAAGAAAAGCATCCGCAAAAGCTGAAGCTTTTGTGATGCTTTTCTTTTGTCTATTTTTTTCTCCTACATCATTGTATCGTCTCTAAGCACCTTTCCATTGCAATGGCCAATCTCGTGCCGAATAATCTGAGCCGTCCAGCCCGTATACAAGTTAAGAGCAAAACTGCGGGGTGTCCGTCCCAATTATATTATGTTTCTTCTATAATTTTAACACCCCACGCCGGAATTCCAAACTCCTCCTGGCTTTTTATCTCTGCCCCCGACAAAAGCTCTGTACTATCTGAAAATCTGTATGTAACATTCCTGCCTTCCGCCGAATAATTAAAATAGA
>ERZ778516.2102-NODE-2102-length-13894-cov-10.100658_pt1 | contig 13894 bp, 12 predicted proteins | sample MGYA00510342_ERZ778516 | MGnify/ENA primary metagenome ERZ778516 (study PRJEB29527, sample SAMN07138961) | mouse gut metagenome | material: feces | host: mouse | place: China:Nanjing | collected 2016-01-25 ...
TCTTGCTAAAGTATAGCATGTTTTTTATAATATTTTCAAAAGACTAATTGAAGAATGACATGATTAATCTTGACAAAGACACTAAAAAATAATATAATAAATACCAAAAATTGCCTAGCAAGGAGTTTTGAAAATGATAGATATAAGAAAAATTGAAGAAAATCAAATAGAAATTGAAAAAGCTTTGGGGAAAAGAAGCCCAGGAATTAAGTTAGATGAAATTGTTAAAACTAGTGCGGAAAGAAGACGGCTTATTACGAATGTTTCAAAGCTTCAAGAAGAAAGAAACAAGGTTTCAAAGGAAATTCCTAATAAAAAGAAAAATGGCGAAAATGTTGATGAACTCATATTAAGAATGCGCGAAGTTGGGGATGAAATAGCTATAAGAAATTCTGAAGTAAGAGAAATTGAAGAAAAATTAAACGACATGCTATCTGCGCTTCCTAACATACCTGATGATGATGTTCTTGCGGGTGGAAAAGAAAATAACCAGGTATTGTTGACATGGGGGAAACAACCCGAATTTGATTTTCAGCTAAAAGATCACTGTACATTAGCTGAAGAATTGAATATGATTGACTTTAAGAGAGGCGTAAAACTAGCTGGACAGGGAAGTTGGATTTATAAAGGTGTTGGGGCGGAATTAGAATGGGCTTTGTTAAACTTTTTTGTTGATTCTCATTTGAAGGATTCATGGGAATTTACTTTGGTTCCACATATGTTAAACTATGAATGTGGATATACGGCTGGTCAGTTTCCTAAATTCCAAAATGAGGTATATTGGTTAGATGGAACGTATAGAAAAGATGGAAGATTTTTATTACCTACAGCCGAGACTGCTTTAGTGAATTTGCATAGAGATGAAGTGCTTTTGGAGGAGGAGTTGCCTAAAAAGTATTTCGGATATACTCCTTGTTATAGAAGAGAGGCGGGGAGTTCGCGCGTAGAGGAAAGGGGTACCGTTAGAGGTCATCAATTTAACAAGGTTGAATTAATACAATATACTAAAGATGGCGATTCGGAAAGAGCTTTTGAAGAGATGCTTGCAAAGGCACAAAAACTTATTCAGGATTTAGGTCTTCATTATCAATTGAGTAAATTGGCTGCTGGAGATTGTAGCGCTAGTATGTGCAGAACATATGATATAGAAGTATGGATTCCAAGTATGGGGATATATAAAGAAGTAAGTTCTGTTTCTAATAGCCGTGACTATCAGGCAAGAAGAGGAAATATGCGTTACAGAGAAAAAGACACTGGAGTAATTAAGTACATGCACACGTTAAATGCATCTGGGCTTGCAACAAGTAGATTATTACCAGCTATTTTGGAACAAAACCAAATGCAAGATGGAAGCGTATTAATACCAGAGGTATTACGTAAGTATATGGGTGGTAAAGAAAAGATAAGTGCAAATTGAGTTTTTTGCTGGTTTAGTGTCGTTTAGAATGTTAATTGCATGAAATCGTTGATTTATTATTTGTAGAATATGTTTTATCGAGGCTGTAAGACAATGTGTGTATGTGGAATAATATATGCGAAGAAGTCTTGCAGCTTTTTATTGTTTGTAAGGATAATTATCTAGAGGAGGATGAGTTTTGAATTATAGAGAGATAATTAATAAAAGAATAAATGATTCTAATATTTTAGATACAATAGAGGATAGAGTGGCATATTCATCTGATGCGAGTTTATTGGAAAGTTTGCCATCAGTAGTTATTATTGTTGAAAATCAAACTGATTTTGATAATGCGATTAAAGTTTGTACGGAAAATAATTTAAAATTTTTGATAAGAGGAAAAGCAACTGGATATACAGGTGGATGTGTTCCGTTGGACGATACAGTTGTAATATCTGTAGAAAATTGGAAAGGTATTATTGAATTTGACGAGATAAAAGAAACAGCTATTTTTGCTCCAGGTACAACTATTGGAGAAATAAATGAGTTTGCAGAAAAATATAATTTGTTTTTTCCACCAGATCCTATTTCAAAAAACCATTGCAGTTTGGGTGGTGCTATTTCAGAAAATAGTTCAGGTCCACGTTGTTTGAGATTTGGACCATTGCATTGTTTTGTTGAAGAGTTTCAGTTCTATTCTGTAAATGGATTAGAACATATAGTAAAAAAAGGATGTAATGATGATATATCTGATTTCTTTTATTCAATTGTTGGAAGTGAGGGGACTTTGGGGGCCGTTGGATGGATAAAAATAAGGCTTGTTAAGAAACCAAAAGAAGTTCTTTTATTTAGCATGGAATTTAATACTTCAAAAATAATTAATACATTACTGGAAAGATGCTTTGTGTCTGGAATCCCTTTTTCGGCGATGGAAATGATTACGCCTTCATATCATACAAATATAGGGCGCGTTGGTCAATATTATTTGTTACTTGAGTATTTTTCATATTCTGATAGAGATAAAGTAGAGTTTTATAAAAAACTAAATGAATATACAAGAGGGTTACCTGTAAAAGTTTCAATGCCAACTGGTGTAATATATGATGTGCGCGGAAAGGCATATCAGATAAATAGAAGGTTAATTAATGATTTGATTCAAAAAAGACCAATTTCATTATTGGTGGATGGGGTTGTTCCAAGAACTTCTTTGGAAAATTTAGTTGAGGAAATTTATAAAATATCTGAAGAAAATAAAATTCCAATGCTTGATACATTTCATTTCAGTGATGGAAATATTCATCCTACATTCTTTGTAGAGAATAATTCAAACGGAATGAAAGAAAAAAATAAAATATTAGAACTTGTTATGGAGAAATGTGTAGAATTAGGTGGCTCATTGGCTGCTGAACATGGAATTGGATTAGAAAAGGTAGAGTATATAGCAAAAAAACATAGCTCCTATGAATTGGAAAGATTTTATCAAATAAAAGATTTATTTGATCCAGCACACTTGTTAAATTGTGGGAAAATATTGCCCCCAAATATGCCAAATAGTAAGGCGGTTAATCTCAAATTTGATACCAAGGAGAAAATTGAAATAGATAAAATCAATATGACAGTTGTTGTAGATGCAGATGTTACTCTTTTTCAGTTGGAAAAGAAGTGTAAGGAGGTCGGATTAAACATTGGTTATTTAACCTTTGGAGTTGATGAAAATGTTACTATAATAGATGAAATTAGAAAACAAAATACTAATTTATTGGTCAAAAGACATGGTGAACTAATAGATTCTATTTTAGGGATAATGTTTGAAGAAGATGGTAAAATAAAAATTTATGGAGATAGGTTGGTAAAAAATGTTTCGGGATATAATATTTGGCGCTCTATACAGGTTCTGGAGAAAAATGTAAAGAAGATTTGTCTAAGAGTATTTAATGATACAGGAAACAAATATTATGTGTTAAAAACAGTACATATTAGCGACGAATTATTATTGAAAATTAATGCTGTTTCGTTTGATTTTACTCCTGTTGTATTCTTTAAAGGCGAAAAGGAATTTGAAGTAATATTTGCTTCAAGTTATGATGAAAAAGAATTGAAGGTAAAAGGCATTGATGATGTCGTAAGAATAAACGGCGAAATAATAAAAAGGTTTCAAATATATAATCGCAAAAAAATAGAGGGGTGGCAATATGAATGTATGAAGCCCATGACTATGTATAATTATCAGAAAGGAGAAATATATGAATGTAGAAATTGACGATTTACTAAAATGTATAAATTGTGGTTCTTGCGTTACTGAATGTCCGCAGTATCAAAAATATAAAATTGAAACGAAATCTCCTCGAGGCAAGATTAGGGTCTTAAAATATTATTATGATAATAATATCAATGTAGATTTAGACGAATTTTTAGATTGTAAGGGTTGTGATAAGTGCAAGAATGTATGTCCGGCGGGGATTGATTTTGATTTATATTTTGATTCAGATGTTTTAAAGGAGTTATTTAATGATAGAAGAAATTGAATTGTTGGCTAAATTAATAGAGATTCCAAGCCAAATAGGAGTAAATAAAGAAAAAGAGATATCATTTTTTTTAGCAGATTTATTAAAAAAAAATGGATTTAGTGTCGAGATGTTTGAATTTGCTAAAGATCGACCTAACATAATTGCTAAATATAGATTTAAAAATAGTGGACCTACAATAATATTTAATGGTCATATGGATACTGCGCCGTATTACAATGAACAGAATAGTTGGGAAACAGATCCTGGTAAGGCAATTATAAAAAATGATAAGGTATATGGAAGAGGATCATGTGATATGAAGGGGGGGGATTGCGTGTGCTTTGGTAGCAATCTTTAAATGTATTAAAGAAAATTCAGGATGTGGTTCAATAGTTGTAAATTTTGTAAGTGATGAAGAAAATACTAGTATTTTTGGAACAATTCCTTTATGTAACAATAATTTAATAGATGGTGATTTTGCGATTGTACTGGAACCGACAGAATGTGTTGTGTGTCCACAACAATTAGGCAATATGTTCTTTGCAACTCGAATAAATGGGATAGGTGGACATACTGGTTTTCCAAATGGAAAAATTAATCCATTTGATATAGCCATTGATTATATAGATGTGATGAAAAAATGGGCAGATGAAAAGAAAGAAAAGAAAGATGATTTACAACCATTTATAAATATTGGGCATTTCGAAGGAGGAACTTGTAGTGGAACAATACCAGATAATTGTTCAATATTTTGGGGGACTAGAGTTTTGCCAAATGACACGTTTGAACGCTATTTGGATGAAATAAATAGGATAACAGATGATTTTAGAAAAAATTTAACAAGTCCCTGTGAGATCGAGACTGTTTTGTTTGAAGGTGGAGGAACAGATAGTTTTTCTTGTTCATCAAAATTTATTGATTTGTTAGTGGGTATAACAGGAAAAGAAAAAGGTGTTTTTCCAGCTTCATGTGATGCCGGCTTCATTAATAAGATATTAGGAATAGATTCTGTAGTCTACGGACCGGGAAGTATAAAGCAGGCTCATTCTCAAAATGAATATGTTAGTATATCTGAATTGCAAGAATGCACAAAAGTATTATATGCGTTTATAAAAGACTTATGTAAATATAATGGAGAATTGGTAAAAAATGGAAATAATAAATAAAGTGGAATTGGTTGAAAACTTTCTAGAACTACTAAAGTTTTACTTTGAGAATAATGATCTGATCCATATGAAAGAGTATGTGACATTCATTGTTGCCGGTAGTTATGCTGATTGGAAAAAAAATCCTATGGGGCGTGTTGCGCCAAGCTGGAAATCAATTCCTGACTTGAATTTGTATTTAATTATTAAAGGTACAAATGCAACACATTTGCTTATTGGAAATAAATTAGCAGAAATCTATCGAAAAATTTCCAAAGATATTGAAATTAATTTGTTGTTGGATTTACACCCTTTTTATAAAAGTTATGGGAAGGTAGATGATAATAAATTTAATTTGCAATTAACGTCTAGAGTGATTAATATGAATGATATTAGGACATATCCAGATTATTGTTGGTATGGATGGAAGTCTAATTTTATTGAATTGTGCAAGAATAATAGTGGGTTTGGCTTAGATGTTGATCAATATATTCCTAAACGTGATATTGTATGGTTGAAATATATGTATATGGCTTTGAATTCTTATAATAATGTTGTACATATGATTGTGTTGTCTGGAATGTTCGAAAAAAGAGAGTGTGTGTTTGATGAAATATATAGATATTTGAAGGAGGTTGCAAAAGATGGTATAAGTTTAGCGTTAAGTGTAAATGAGTATTTTGATTATACCCAAATAAAACAGTGGAAAAATGATTTGGTATCATTTTATGAAACAAATTATGGGAAAGAAGCGAGTGATGTAATTAAAAGAATGGAACATTATGAAAAAAGCTATTTTGAGTCAAGGCAAGATACGCCAGTAACAACAATCATAGGTGAGTTTGCAGTATTGTTTGAGGCTGTGTATAAGTTGGGGTTTTTGAGAAGAAAAGCAGAATTAGTAAAAATGAGCGAAGAAATAGATGTTCCGATTGCTCTGTGGTACTGATATTTTTATAAATATGTGGAGGCTTAGATGAAAGATATAGAAAGGCTTAGAGATAATGAAAGGATCTTGAACCATCTAGATATTATGTCAAAAAAAGAACAAGGTAAATATATACCTATAGGATTGTTAGAGTTTCACCCATATGATAGATGTCCACTAAGTTGTTTGTTTTGTACCTATCATAGTGAAAAAAGTTCTGTATATAAGTTTAATAAACTTGAAAAATTAAAAATATTTAACCCTCGAGCAATAGTTATTTCTGGTGGGGGAGAACCTGTATTTTACAATGATGGTAAGTATACATTTGATGATTTGGCGAGAGAATTACGTAGAATGTTTCCGAATGCGCAGATGGGGTTAACAACAAATGGACAATTTCTTCCGCCTGGAGCTTGGCATAAAGAATTAGATTGGGTTAGGGTTTCGATTGATACTGATAATGAAAGAACCTTCAAAATGATAAAAGATGGTGAGTTGTCAAAATCTATAGATACACTTAGAAGTTTGTTAAGGGTATCTATTAAACATGTGGGAGCAGGTTTTGTATATAGCAGATTTAATGTGAGCGAAATATATGGGTTTCTTAGGATGTTGTATGAAGATGTATATTTGAAGGAAAGTTTAGAAAATAGAGAAAAACTTAATATTCAGTTTAGACCGACCTGTATGATTGAATCGTGCGGATGCCCGTCAGAAAGTTATAGAATAACTGGACAACTTATGGTTCCAGATAAAAAAGAGTGGTGGAAAGAGTGTGTTGAAATTGAAAAGAAAAAAATTTTTGGAGGAGATCGTGCGTTTAACAATTTTGTGCTGAATTGCAGTAATCTAAATGAGTTCACTTTATTTGACTGTAATAACAGTGTACCTACATTTGAGAAATGCTGGACATCGCTTGCGAGAATAATTGTTAGAGCAAACGGTGATATGTTTCCTTGTGTTATGCGTGCGTGCAATGACGCTAAACCATTAGGCAATATATTGGAATCTACTAACGTGGAAGAGGTATATTATAATCAAATGCTATATCATAATCTGATTAACGGGTATTGTGGAGGGGAGGAATCATGCTGTAGAATAGATGGGCAAAAAAATAGCATAGTGGATAATTATGTAAAACGTAATGGGTTTCAAAACGTATATATGGATGACAATTCCGAGATAAATTATTTTTTTTAGGGTGTATAGTTGTTCTAAATAAGTAGGAGGTTTCTGAAGTGGATAATATAGTAAGGGTAGGTTTAGTAGGCTTTGGATGGTTTGGTAGACAACATTATAAAGTATATGAGCAAATGCATAATGTACAGGTTGTCGCAATTTGTGATAATGATTTGGATAGCATATATAAAACGAAATCATTACAAGATGAATTTCATAAAGATGTAAATAAAAACGATAGCATAGACTTTGACAAGCTAAAATTATATAGCAATATAGAAGTAATGCTGCAGAGCGAGAATATTGATTTAGTGGATATTACGGCTATAGAAAGTGCACATTATAATCTTGCTAAAATTGCATTAATGAGAAAGAAAAATGTAATTATTGAAAAGCCTATGACAATTAAATATAGTGATGCAAAAGAATTGTTAGAACTTGCATATTGTAACAATTGTTATTTTTATGTTGGAAATATCTTGAGATTTGATCGAAGGTATAATTCTCTTAATGAGATGTTAAGTAAATATAACAAAGAAGATGTAAGACATATTAGTTTAGAGAGAAATTTCCAAACTAAATCCCATTATGTATATGGCAGAGTCAATCCAGTATATAGCTCGTGTGTTCATGATATTGATTTGACATTGTGGTTATCAAAGCAAAGCGTTAAATCTGTCCAAGCACACGGTATACATTTCTTGAATAGGAAACATCCAGATGTAGTGGTATGCGTTTTAAAACTTGAAAATGGAGCAATGTCTGTTATACAAAACATTTGGCATATAAATGAAAAATGTCCTTATGGTTTTGAATTTTCAACTAAAATAATACTAGAAGGTGGAACATATTGTATTAAGAATGAACCTGATATTATGTGTTGGACAGGTGATGGAGTTGAAAATCCAGAGTTATTTTTTTGGCCAACTATTGAGGGGAAAATAAAAGGTGCTTTAAGTGAAGAATTGGAACATTATGTTTCATGTGCAGAAAAAAACATAGAATCAGAGAAATTAAAAATGGCTGAAGCTATTGAATCAATTAGGATTGCAAATGCGCTTGAGTTATCATTGGCAAAAAAAAGAGAAGTGTTTTTAGAGGAGGTGCAATAATTATGAAAGAAATATTAAATATGACTGTAGGACAGACTGAGATTCACCCAGTAATTAAACGTACAATAAATAATGATATACCTGTGCCTACTTATTTTACTGAGTATAAAGAAATGCAGTCTAGAATGCTTGAAAAAGCAAAAAGGATTCTAAATACCAAAATGAATGTGTATTTAAAATTAGGTATTGGTAGAGTGGGACTTGAAACTGGATTGTATAATATAATTTCAAATGATACAACTGTGTTGACAATTGATAATGGTCAATGGGGACACTTTGGAGGGCAGCTTGCAGAAAATATGGGAGCGAAAGTTACATTTTTAGTGGGTGAGCCAGGAAAAGATATAGATTATAATGAATTTGGTCGCTTACTTGAAAGTGGGGAGTATGATATTGTAACGATGGTTCATAATGAGACTCAAACAGGTTGCTTATATAATATCAAGAAAGTATCTGATATGATATATGATAAATCACCACAGACGCTTCTTTTTGTGGATGCAATATCATCGTTTGGCGGAACAGAGATACGATTTGACGATTGGAAAATAGATGTTATTGTGACAGGTAGTCAAAAGTGCTTAAATGCACCACAAGGATGTCCGTTAGTATGTTATAGTGAAAGAGCTATAAATAGGATGAATTCTATAAAGTCAAAAACATTCTATTTTAGTATGGCTCTTGAAAACAACCCAGAATATCTGTTTGTACGTGCGTTAGATGATTTGTTTACTTATATGCTTGAACGAGGGTTAGACAATATATATATGGAACATTATACTGCGGCAAAAGCAGTTAGAGAGGGTTTAAAGACACTTGGATTAAGCTATATGGCTGAAGAATCAATTGCATCTCCGTCAACAACAAGGATTGTTTTTCCAGAAGCATTACAGAAAAGAATCAATGATGATAGAGTGGAGAAAGGAATAGATCATGATATTGTAACTAAAATCATGAAAGATGAATATGGTGTGTGTATAGCAGAAGATAGAATTGGTACAATGGGATATTATACGAGGAGAGAAGATATAATAAGAACTATAAAAGCATTGTCTGCAACTTTGAATGACCTAGGGTACTCAAATAATGTAGATGATGCAATTTCTGCAGTTAATAATATCTTTGGTATCCAATAATGAAAATTATTATTGATGTTATCTGCCAACCAATGGTATTTTTGAAGGAGGGAATTGTTTCATATGGATGTAAATGAGTATTAACTTGATGATAAAATTCCCGATGATGTTTCTGAAACAGGGCTTTCTTGTGCTGTTTCTCTGCATAAGGTTGCAGAGATGTTACAATAGATGCGGTGTATACCAAGTATAAAATAAAGATGTACCTTTTTGCATCTTAATTGGAAAAATTTTCAAATATTCCAGAACCCTAATAAAATTTGTTGCAGATTCATACTAGAATGTAGAAGAAAGCAGGGGTGTTGACGACTTCTGGGTAGCGATTGAATATAAAGTTCAAGTTTAAATGGATATTCTTTTTAGTTGATATGAGAAATGCGTGAGGTTCTTTTGTAAAGGCGACAGCAGTCTTACAAAGGAATCTCTAAAGGCAATGACAAATCATAAAGTTACCATTATGGTTGATTTTATTATAAACTTTGTCTTTATCCGTTATAATGTATTTGGTTTTTTGGATAAGGTCTTTCTTAGGCGATTAATTTATGAGGAGGGGATGCAATGGATGTTTTGACACCTGAACAGCGGCATAAAGCTATGAAAAACATTAAGTCTAAGGATACATCTATTGAAATCCAGTTGCGGAAAGCATTGTGGCATAAAGGGTATCATTATAGAAAGAATTACAAAATTTTACCAGGGACACCGGATATCGCACTTACTAAGTATAAAATTGCGATTTTTTGTGATAGTGATTTTTTTCATGGAAAAGATTGGTACCAGGTACTTAAACCGCGATTGGAAAAAGGGAGCAATCCGGAATACTGGATTAAAAAAATAGAAAGAAATATGAAGAGAGATTCCGAAAATGATAAGGCTCTGCTTTTTTTAGATTGGACAGTTATCCATTTTTGGGGGAGCGATATAAAAAAGAATATAGAGGAATGTGTTAAAGTCATAGAAGAAAGTATTTTTGACAATACTATTCGTTCTGATGATAGTCTGTGAATATATGAATTAAACATTGTATGAATTTGAAAGACTTGGCAACAATTAAAACAGTTTTTCTTGTTAAATCTATCTTTCAATGTCACCATACTTGCACTCCGCATAAAATCAGTTGTATTTTATGAACAAGTATGAGTACTTCCAAGTTGAACTGCACCAAGTATATCTACGAACATGGTTTGAACTGCTACAAGATTTGAATTAGGGTGAAAAATTTTACATATTTGGTCTTGTAATGGTTATAGAAATCTGATATAGTATAATATCTGTTTTATGCACAACTCTAAATTTTCTTGGGAATAGGTAGGGCTTTTCTCAAGAAACAGTAAGAAAAAATTGATACGGAAAAAAGGCGGTGTGAGTATGTCAAAAGCATCGGATGCATTTGAATATGAAATTGTTAAGATGGTTAATTTACATAGAGGAGAATGCCTTCCCAATAATCTTCCAAGGTGGCTGACCGAAGAAGGTGTAAGACCAGGAGCAAGAATTATCGGGGCTGAAGGTATAGGAAGTAAAGATAAAAATAACAAGACGGATGTTGTTGTGTATTTGGAAGCATCAGAACCAATTAAGATTTCTGCCAAGCTTATGAATGCGGATTATTTCGGGAATTGGTATGGTCATAAGAGGTTTCTTGTAGAATTTGGTATTGATGCGTTTTACAGAATGACCGCTGCATCAACTGCCTTTGCAAATAGATGGGCAAGAACAGCGACAGCGCCTTATGTTGGGGTGAGCATTTGTTTTGGTCGAAGATCTGGGAATACAGGGCAGGACTTTACTGATATTTTTACGACAGAGGATATACTTACTGTTGCACGTGGATATGGTAATGGGGTTTCTGTTGCTAATTGCATGTATATTGCCAACGCAAGTGCGAGAGACATTCCTGACCTGATCAGAAATATTGAAGCAATAACTGTCCAGAGTGTAAATAAAGCGACAGAGAGCTTCAAAGTTGCTCATAGACCAATCAATCCGATTACAGAGGGCACAAACAGAGGGAAGAACGTGTATACCAAATTCCAACCATATGAGCGGTTAAACTCTCGTACAGTAATACGTGATCCGAAGCAATTGTTTAGATTGGGGGAATTTGTAGAGGTTGAACCAGACAGTCTCAACCATAATCATATTCTTGATGACTTAGAGGAAAGGTATAATATTGTGGTTCCGAGAAAACAAAAATAAGTTGATATCCTTTCAAAAAAGAGGTATACTCTGACTACCTAAAAAGAAGGAGTGTTCGAAAATGAATTTGATCAGTTTGTTTAGTGGATGCGGAGGTCTCGACTTGGGCTTTGAAAAAGCTGGTTTTGACATTCCCGTAGCTAATGAGTTTGATAAAACGATATGGGAAACATTCAAGGTTAACCATCCAAAAACAAATTTAATCGAGGGTGATGTCCGGTTGATTGCAAAAGCTGATATGGAACGTTATCTCCCCGGTGAGGTTGATGGGATAATCGGGGGACCTCCGTGCCAGTCATGGTCTGAAGCAGGGTCCCTTAAGGGCATCGAGGATGCACGAGGGCAGCTTTTCTATGATTACATTCGTATCTTAAGTGAATTTAAACCAAAATTCTTTTTGGCAGAAAACGTAAGTGGTATGCTTGCAAATAGACATTCTGAGGCTGTTCAAAATATTCTTAAAATGTTTGAAGAAGCAGGTTATGATGTATCACTTAATTTAGCAAATGCTAAAGATTATGGTGTTGCTGAGGAGAGAAAACGAGTCTTTTATATTGGCTTTAGAAAGGACCTTGGAATTAATTTTAATTTTCCGCATGGTTCTACAGAAGATGATTCTAAAAAAATTACACTCCGTGATATTATATGGGATTTACAGGAAACGGCAGTCCCTTCTGCGGACAAGAACCGCCATAATCCAGATGCGATAAATAATAATGAGTATTTTACGGGAGCATTCTCGCCTATTTTTATGAGTCGAAATCGTGTAAAAAATTGGGATGAGCAGGCATATACGGTTCAAGCATCTGGTAGGCAATGCCAGCTTCATCCGCAAGCCCCTAAAATGGTTAAAGTGGGCAAGAATGATTGCAGATTTGTAGAAGGTAAAGAACACCTCTATAGGCGTATGACGATTCGGGAAGTAGCCAGGGTGCAAGGCTTTCCGGATGATTTTAAATTCATTTATAAAGAAACGAATAACGCATACAAAATGATTGGTAATGCTGTTCCAGTAAATCTTGCATATGAAATTGCAATTGCAATTAAAGATGTGTTAGAAAACTAATACTTAAGAAGGTTGGCAATATTATATTTTTTCATTTAAAAACGATAAAAGAAAGTGATACATACATTTTGGCGGGCGTACCGCAGTTCACGATGAATGTGGATTGCAGTATGCCCGCCGTTTTTATCTACGGATGATAAGAAGTAGCCCCTTTAGACAGGGGGAGGTAGCAACCTAAGAAAATAAAGAACGTTACGGACACCCGATGAAAGCAATCAGGACGGTTGCACTATGCTGGGTGTTTTCTGTTGTTCAGAGAAAGGACATGCCATCCGACGGGACAGTCTGCAGGGTTTTCCCAAGGGGAGGCGCCGGCAGGGCTGCCAGGGAAGCCGGAACGAAATGATGTCCCCAGGAAAGGGGATAACATGACCATGGCATGGGCAGGGAACGGATTCCCGCCACCCGCAACAAGACATCATATTTTTTCTGTACATACCGCAGTTCCTTCCAAGGGGGCTGCGGGCTTTTTTTATTCGACACATTTCTATTTTATTCCCAGACATATTACAAAAGAATACATTATTTTCATTACGGGCGTGCCTGCCATTGTGCGGGTGCGCTTTTTTTGCGCAAAGAAATGCCTGCTTTACAGGAGCCGTGCGCCGCCATTCCAGTCTTGAAACTGTTTAACCAAATTTCAAGACTGGAGGAAATCTGAATGAAAATTGAATACAAGTTTGTGGATGGGACTGTGACGGAAATTGAGGTGGACGGAAGCCTCGGTGAATTTATGCTGGAGATGAAAAATGAAGGGGACAGGGTGGAACGGAAGGAAACGCGCCGCCATGTCCTCCTGTCAGCGGTTGACCCGGAAGACCGCTATTTTGACTCAGGGCGGGACACGCCGGAGGAACTTGCCAGGAAGGACGAGCTTGAGAGGCTCGCTGCGGCAATCAGCAGACTGCAGCCGCAGCAGAGGGAGCTTCTGCGCCGCATCTACTGGAATGGCGAGAAACAGAAAGACATCGCTGCCGAGGACGGGGTGTCGGAACGTGCCATCACAGGCAGGATGAAAAAAATCTATGCCGCCTTAAAAAAATTTATGGATTAGGGGTTCAGTTTTCCGTTTCCCGTGGCTTATATGTGAGGGGCGAAAATACAGCCCCTCGGAAATGGAGGTCATGGGCATGGAACACACATTGAGGATCAGTGTTTCAAAAGAGCCGGCTGAGAAACCGCTGACGCTGGAGGAAGTCCGGGCGGTTCTGGCGGAGAAGTCCCGA
>ERZ778516.2106-NODE-2106-length-13881-cov-5.446333_pt1 | contig 13881 bp, 8 predicted proteins | sample MGYA00510342_ERZ778516 | MGnify/ENA primary metagenome ERZ778516 (study PRJEB29527, sample SAMN07138961) | mouse gut metagenome | material: feces | host: mouse | place: China:Nanjing | collected 2016-01-25 ...
TTGGATAAAACAGCAGCACAGAATCTGAATATCATAAATAAATGGTGTTTATCCATATTAAAGCTGTTTGATGTGGGAAAAAAGATGTCGCTAAGAAAGAAACGTTATTGTATTAGCATGAATGCCAGAAAGTATTTGGAACAGATATTAAGCCTGTAAGACTTGACAATGAAGCATAATAAAGAGAATAAACATTCATGCGTTTGTCCTGTATAATCAAGGAGATTATATTGACAAATTTCGCAAAAACGAGTATGATAATAAAAGAATATTTTGGCAAAATTTTTGAAAGAAAATGACGCAAAACTATAGGGCCTGTAAAATGGTTGCCAGTTGCTTTGATTATGTAGCATTGCCGTATTCGGTAATGCTATTTTTGTCTTATTATGAGGTGAATGATGATAGAAGGTTATACAACAGTTAAGGAAATGGCTGAAAAGTGGGGACTGACATCAAGGACGGTTCAAATTTTATGTGCAGAAGGAAAAATAAAGGGAGTCACAAAGTTTGGAAAAGCATGGGCAATTCCTGTTAATGCTGAAAAACCTACGGATAATAGGGTGACTTCTGGTGAATATAAAAATTGGAGAAACAAGAACAAAAAAGACAATCAAGATGATTAGTTTAAAGTATGTGTGATTTAGGAGAATGCCATGAATACAGAGTTGATTAATAAGAAAGTTGAATATTGGGAAAACCAACTTCTCGATTTAGGAAAAAGAAATAAAATGATTTCCTTCAGAGAGACCAAGAGGGCTACTCTACGCATACTTGAACCAAGTTTTGAAGGCTTGTATGATCGTTTGGTTGTGAAAGAAGAGAAACTTACATTTCAAAAGGCTATTGATAAGGATTCAGATATAAGAGTTTATTCTGTTTTATCACTTATGGACTCTCTTTCAGCACCTGTTGAGGTTAGATTGGGAGATATCAAAGCAGCAGGAACAGTCGAAGAATCAAAAAAGACATTAAAAGATTTGCGAAATAAGGCTAGATTGTCGTTGGATGAGCAGGGTACTAATATTTTATATTTAGTGTTCGGATTTGTTGAATGGAGAGAAAAAGGAAGCAAGGATAATTGGATTAAATCACCACTAATTTTAGTTCCTGTCAGCCTTGTTTTGGAATCGTTGAATGCTCCATATGTACTTAAAAAATATGAGGATGATTTAGTAGTTAATCCTACTTTGGCATATTTGTTTGAATGTGATTATGGAATTACACTTCCAGAATTTGACCCGGACGAGAATTCTCTTGAGGACTTTATGTCTGAAATGGAGCAGTTAGTAGATGTAAGAGGGTGGAGAGTCCTAAGAGAGACAAGTTTAGGATTAGTATCTTTCTTAAAGATAAGTATGTATAAGGATATTCTCAACAATGAGGAAGAGATAAAAAATAATCCAATTATTCAGGCATTTGCCGGAGATACAACAGCATTAAATACAGACCGTATTTCGGAAATCGATTTCGATCACGATAAAGAGAAAGCAAGTGAGTTATATCAAGTTGTAGATGCGGACTCTAGCCAACAAGATGCGATTCTGCTCTCGCAGAAGGGCGTCAGTTTTGTTATGCAAGGACCTCCAGGAACAGGAAAAAGCCAAACGATTACAAACATTATTGCACAAGGGTTGGCTGATGGCAAAAAGATATTGTTTGTGTCAGAAAAGATGGCAGCGCTTGAAGTGGTACACAGACGACTTGAAGAGGTTCATCTAGCAGATTTTTGCTTGGCTCTCCATAGCCATAAGGCGAATAAAAAGGAGCTTTTGGAGCAACTCGGACAAAATCTGAATTTAAAGCATATAAAAGTTAAAGATGAAGAAATTGCAAAGCTAACTAGATTAGACGTTTTGAGAGACGGACTTAAGTGCTATGTAGAGGATATACACAAGACAATAATGCCTATTGAGATGAGTTTGTATGAAGTCTATGGAGCAATTGCTGAGTTACAGGATTTACCATTTGTTAGATTAACATTAGATGGAATTGGAGATTATTCTAAAGATGAAGTAAATAGAATGGGTCTCTTAGTTGAAAATCTTGAGATGACAAGAGGTTCGTTGGGAGAAAAGTGGTATAAAAACCCATGGCAAGGAATCACGATTTCACGATTAGGTAATGTGCAAAAAGAAGAATTAAAAGAAAAGATGAGCACACTCCAGTGGATATTGAGTCGAGTACCTAATACTTGCGTAGTTGAAGGGGAAAATATTCTTGCTATATGTAGTCTAGATAATATTGATGCATACTATCAAGCATTTTCTTTGTTGGATAGATGTTCAGACGCTCCAAGTGAATGGATTGGAAAAGACTTAACACAAGAAAAGAGATTGCTTTCTGAACTTGAAAGTACAATTGATGCAATCGGCAATAAGAAAGAGGAAATAGTACGCTCATATCAAGAGTCAATATTTGATATTGATCCAATATCATTTTTGGCAAATTATGAAGGTGTTTGTGATGTCGCAAGAGAACTATTAGGAAAGGATTATACTAATAGTGTTCTGTTTCAACAATATTCTGAATTGGCCGAAGAGTTACAAGCTTTTCAAACAGCAGTAATAGAGTTACAAGCCGTTTATGACAAAATGAATACTGCTTATTGTAATCAAAACACAGATTCTTCTTTGAAGTACATTTGTGGCTTGGTTGAAGTCTGCGGAATTTTGATAAAAATGGAAAAGACTTCTGCCCATATTAAAGAAATTGAAGCAGGTATTCTTGAAGGATATAATAGCAACATTTTTGATATAGAAGCTGTTGAAATGCTTAATCGTTTTGAAGTTGATTATGCATCGTTAATAAAGAAAATTATCGAGAGATATGATGAGACAGTCTTCGGCATAAATAAGGAGTTTTATGCATCTTTTGAGGCCGCATGTATAAATGTTCGTCATCAAATTGGAGATGATTTTTCGGATGATTCTATTTATGAAAAATATGATGATATTAGTTCTGATTTAAAGAAATTATATGCTACTTATGCGGATTTGAAGGTATATTTTGACAAAATGAATGTTGCATATATGCCGTCAAATTCTAATGATACTATTCAGAAATTACAGTTATTCCTTGATGTGTGTACGGTTTTGTTTGAGAAAACAAGATTACAAGAAGAAATAAGCAAATTAGAAAATGAAATCCTAGGTGAATGTGAGCAAAGTATATTTGAGATTGATGTGGATAATATGCTTAATCGCTTTAAAGTTGAATATACAGGATTTTTTAGAATATTCAAAAAGCAATACAGGGAGGATATAAAACAGTTACGTCTTGGATATAAGAACGTTAAAAATAAAATAACGAATGAAGAAGCTATTGCTTTATTGCAAAAATTAAGAGAAAGAAAAGCTCTTCTTGAAGTAAAGAGTAATGAACTTGGTAAAGCTGCTAAAATACTGAATGTGGCAGAGTTCAATGACATCGACTCAGTTTTATCTTTACAGGAAGTTGAGACTGTGAAGGAACTTATATCATCTGGAGAAGAATTATTAAAGATGTATTCTCCTATTAGTCATACAGGAATTGTGGCAACAATTGAAAGTATAAATGGTTCTATAAGTGCAGTGGATGAAGTAATAAAAGAAATAAAAATTATAGAGTCATGGGTTATTGGTACGAGACCATATAGTGAAATTAAGTCTGATTTGATAGAACTCCTTAATTCTCGTTATATGGAAGATGCTAGTAAGATACAAAATAGGTCTGTTAGTGCAGATAAGAGATTATCATATGAAGAAAATGTTGCTTTACTTAAAAAATTAACAGAGTGTTTGAACCTTATGGATGAGATGCAGGCATTAGAACATAGGGGAGAAGAATTGCTTGGAAAACAGTTGACAGTAACAGCGTCTGTACTGACAGAGTCAGAAGTGGATAGCACCAAGACATTAATAAATGCTGTCCGGGATTATTCAAATAAGTTTACAAATGTTTCTAAAAATGGACTTGTAGATATGAATGATTCAATTGTGGATTCACAGGGAATAATATCAGCAATTAAATCGGAAATCGCAGGTATTGAAGCATATTTGAAGGGAAATAAATCGTATACAGAAATAAAAGCAGATATGAGTAAATTGCAGGATTATAATTTGATGAAAGCAAATTATGAAACTCTTTTGAAATCTGCACGAGAGAAATTTGCATTTGCGAGTATAAATGCAGATACCAATTGGGCTTCATTGAAAACTTTAATTTCTAATTTCGAAGAGTTTGTGGCATTGCCTGAAAAAACTGGTGTTAGCATAGAATGGCTCAAATTTATTTCTAATAAGGGTAAAAGAAATGAAGTAGAAGAGATAAAAAAATATATTGCAGAAATTATAAGTAAAAAGAGTCTCTTTTATGCTTTTATCGAGTTGTTTAATGCTGATATTAAACCGGGATTTACTAATTTTGAAAAATTTGCAAATAAATTAAACAAATGTGTGGATCAGTTTGAAACTATGGATTTGTGGATTGACTATAGGGAGTGTAAAGCGTCTTGCGAACAAAATGGTCTCACAGAATTTGTTGAGCAGTCAGAAGATATTGTATTCCCAGAAGGTCAGTTAAATAGGGTGTTCTTAAAGGCATTCTATTATGCATGGATTGGAGATAGAGCTGATGATGTAAAGGCAATTGGAGGGTTCAATGCAAGAATTCATTCTGATAATGTTGAGAAATTCAGAGAATTAGATACACATCAGTTGCCTGTTGCACAAATGAGAATAAGGGAAAAATTAATAGAAGGAATGCCAGACAAGTCTATGTTCAACAGAACGGGAGATGAGATGTCGGTATTGATTCATGAATTGGGCAAGAAGAGAAAAATAATGCCATTAAGAAAGTTATTCAAATCAATACCAAATCTTTTACTTAAGTTGAAACCTTGTTTGATGATGTCTCCACTTTCTGTTTCATATTTTTTGGAAGCAGATACATATAAGTTCGATATGGTTATTTTCGATGAGGCTTCGCAGATTTTTCCGCAAGATGCTATTGGAGCAATTTTTAGGGGAGCCCAGGTTATTATTGCCGGTGACAGCAAACAGCTTCCACCAACAAATTTCTTTGCGGCTAGTACTAACAATGATTCGGATTACGATTCAGATGACGATGATTATGATGAAATCATCTCTGATTCTATTTTGGAGGAAGCTACAAACACAATACCGAACAGATCATTGCTATGGCATTACAGAAGCCGATATGAAGATTTGATTTCTTTTTCAAACAGAGAAATTTATGGAAATAATTTAGTTACATTTCCGAGCAGTAAAGTGAACGAAGCGGACTCTGGTGTTGAATATATTTATGTGCAAAATGGTGTATATGAGAATAGGTGCAATAAAGAAGAGGCAGCATATTGTGTTAAATTAATCGAGCAACATATCAAAAAACATCCGGAGAGGTCACTAGGAATAATTGCTTTTAGTGAAAGCCAGCAGAGTACAATTGAAGATGCCGTTCAAGAATTTAGAAAGAAGCATAGAGAGTATGATGGTTTCTTTTCAGAAGAAAAAGAAGAGGCATTTTTTATTAAAAACTTGGAAAACGTGCAGGGTGATGAGAGAGATACTATTATTTTCTCTATTTGTTATGGAAAGAATTCTCAAGGAAGAATGTTCATGAGATTTGGTCCTCTTGGGCATCAAGGAGGAGAACGAAGACTCAATGTTGCCATTACTAGAGCAAAATATAATGTAAAACTTGTTGGATCCATTCAACCAGAGGATATAGATTTGGATAAAACTAAATCTGAAGGTGTTAGGATGTTGAGAACATATATTGAATTTGCATCTAGAACCGTTAGAGAGTCTAGTCCTGTACAGAAGAAAAATAGACTTTATGAAACTGATATTTTTAGTGAAAGTGTAGCACTTTTCCTTGAAAGTAGAGGATATAAGGTTAAGCGCAATATAGGAACATCAGATTATACGGTTGATATGGCCATAGAGCATCCTGAAATTGAAGGCGCATATATTGCTGGTATAGAGTGTGATGGTGATTCATATCAAATGGCAAGAACTGTACGTGATAGAGATCATTTGCGTGTATCTGTTATGGAGAGAATGGGCTGGAAGATGTATCGAGTTTGGTCTACTGAGTGGATTCAAAACGAGCAGGTGGCAAAACAGAAATTAATTGATTTTATCACAGATGCATTAAAGAATTATTCTGAATTTGAAACGATAGAGCGAAAAAATGAAGAGATTAAAGTTGAGACAGAAGAAATTTCGTCAAATAAGAATGTTCAACCTATTAATCAGAATAATCCATATAATCTTGATAGGTATCAAGAAGGTCATTGGTGGGATGTTACAACATACAGGGCCAATGATAATGAATCAAGAATTGCTGACAGAATGCACGAAGTGATTAGAGTTGAGCAGCCAATTCACTTGGAACTTTTGTATAAGAGAATGGCAGGTTGCTTTGGAAATGAGAAGGTAACTGCCCCAATCAGGAATAGTGTTGATTATGTTCTAAAGAGAAAGATGTCAGGCGAAATAAAAATTGACAGAGATAGTTTTATAACGCTTTCTGATTTTTCTCGAATAAAAGTTAGACGTTCTCTTGCTGGAAGTCCAGATAGAAATATTGAATATATTCCGTTAAAGGAAATAGAAGAAGCAATGAAATTAGTTTTATCAGGTGCATTTGGCGTTGAAGTACCATCTTTGATTTTGGAGACAGCGAGAATTTTTGGATTTGAAAAGACGGGCGCTAAGATACGTCAAAGAATGCTTGAGGCAATCGAATCATTAGAAAAGCAGGGAATCGTTAGGGTATCTGATGAACGAGTACAGCTATTGGAGGGATAATAAATGGCAAATGTAACAGAAATAAATAAAAATATAAAATCTGGAAGTAATGTCACTATGATTAATAGAAATGTTAATCCCTCTAATGGCAATGCAACTGTAATTAATCGAAGTGTTTCTGGAACACATATTTCTGTGGGGACAGTTCTGTGCGAAAAATATGTGGTCAAAGAAAAAATGCAAGTTAAATCAGGAGAGGCAGATTTATACATATGTGAGCATGGTAATAAGAAGTATGTAGCAAAAGTGTATCGAAGAGAAATGTCGATAAAGCCGGATGTAATTGCAAAATTGAAGAATATTTCTTCCCCATATGTCGCACCAATATGTGATATGGGTGAGTGGAATGGGACAACTGTTGAAGTAATGCCATATTACCCAATAGGAAGCCTGCAAGGAAAGAAACTAGAATTAGATCAATTAAAAAATGTGATAATCCCTTGTTTAAATAATGGACTTAAGGCTATGCACGATAATGGAATCATTCACAAAGATTTGAAACCTTCAAATATTATGATTACCGAAGGTGGAAAAAGCATAGCGATTATAGACTTTGGTATAAGTTCAGCTGTTGAATCGGGTAGCACGGTAATTGTTACTAGAACTGGTATGACTCCACAGTACTCGGCACCCGAAACATTTAGAGATTTATTTTTGAGTGAATCCGATTATTATTCTATGGGTATAACCATTTATGAATTATATTGTGGAAAAACACCATATGATAATATGCCACAAGAAGAAATTGAAAAATATGTTTCAGTGCAAAGAATTCCTTTTCCATCAAATATGCCACAAGAATTAAAGGAACTCATAATTGCATTAACATACTATGATATTACTAATCGTAAGAACAAAGAGAATCCTAATAGACGATGGGGCTATGACGAAGTAAAAAAATGGTGCAGTGGTATTAAACAAACTATACCCGGCGAAGGTATTGATAGGAAGGAAATACCTCCGTTTGAGTTCAAAGGAAAGAAGTATATAAAACGAGAAGAATTAGTTCGAGCTCTTGTTGAGAATTGGGATGATGGAAAGAAACAACTGTTTCGTGGTAACTTTTCACAGTATTTTGGAAGATTTGATAAACCAGCTGAAAATATATGTAGGAAGGCCGAAATGGATGCAACTAGACAAAGTGGAAAAGATGATATGATTTTTTGGTCAACAATGTACGCTTTGAATCCAAAAACCACAGAGTTTTATTGGAAAGGTCGAGTGTATCAGAATCTTCCAGCATTAGGGAGAGATTTGCTAGAACATTTATGGAAAGACGATAAAAGCTTAAATTCATACGTTACAGAAATCTTTAATAACTCTATTTTCTCTGCATATGTTAGACAGTTTGATGCAAAAAATACACAGATGCTTAAAGCTGTGGAAAGTCTAGAATCATCATTTAGAGCCTATACTAGCGGGCGCGATAGAAGAATTAACTTGTATATGACAGGATATATGCTTTCTGGCCAGAAACTTATGCATATTGGAGACAAGGACTTTAGAACAGTTGGTGAATTAAACGAGTTTATGAAAAAAATGGTAGATGAGTCTTTTGATGATTTTCAAGAACTCTGTCATAGTCTTGTTGATTATGATGGTAATTTAGATTGTCAGTTCGAGAGTTGGCTTGTTGCCCTGGGTAAGAGAAAAGAAATAGAGCAATGGAAACAGAAAGTATTAAATTAGGAGGGAAAAGATATGAGTGGTCCTAAAACTTCTCGATATACATTGACACCCGAGCAGAGAAGGATTTTAGCGGAGCAGAGACGAATTCAGCGAGAGATTCAAAAAAATACGGTTATGCTAAAGCAAAATGTAGCTGGGTTAAAAGAGATAGTTTCAAAGGTTGATACAGAAATTGCACAATTCAGAAGAATAGTTTCTGAAACTGGAAAAAGTACTTTTGAAATAGACACTCTTGAATTGGTAAGAAATAAGGCTATGCAAATCCTAAATGATGCCGGAACTGTTTCTGAAAAAAGTGGATTGTCTGTGATGGAGTCTACAAATAAAAAATTAAAGGAAATGACGAAGGTGTTGTCTGATGGCGAAGTGAAAATGTCATCCGAATTAAGAAAGGCAGATGAAGAATTCAGAGAAGAGATTAATGCTGCAATTTCTGAAGGATTCACAATTTCATTTATAAGGATAGAGGAAGAACTTCCAGCGGTTAATATGTCGGATTATACTTCGAAAATTGATGCAGCATTGGAAGAAATTAGAGGATTTCAAATTTCTAATGAATTAAGAGCTAAGTTCATAGTACTAAAGGAAAAGGCTGCTGAAATAGATAGTATAGATTTTATAGAGAATTATTATGCAATGTCAATTATACCGTTTTTGAAAGAGTGCCAAGCGTATAATTCCCTATTTTTAGAGTATGGAGCGAGGTTTGAAGAATTATGTGCAGAGTATGAAGTACTAGTTGGTGAATTGGGTGTTCCTAAAAAGCAGTTTTCCTTTTCTTTAGAGAGCATTGAAGAATTAGAAAAAGAAATTCAGGATATGCAAAAAATAATTCAAAGAAAAGAAGAACAAGAGTACATAAGTGAATGTGTTGATAAAGCAATGCAGGAAATGGGATACAAGGTCATTGGCAATCGTGAAGTTGTTAGAAAGGATGGCCGAAGATTTACAAATGAATTGTACCTGTTCGATGAAGGTACTGCTGTAAATGTTACGTATAGCGATGAAGGACAGATTACTATGGAATTAGGTGGATTAGATGATCAGGACAGAATTCCAAGTGAAGCAGAATGCCAAAGTTTGGCACAAGATATGGTTTCGTTTTGCGATGACTATTTAAAAATTGAAGAAAAACTGAGGGCAATGGGTATAGTAAGTCATCGTGTGTCTATTTTGCCACCCGAAGCACAATTTGCCCAAATAATAAACACTTCAGACTATTGTATGAAAGAGGATGTGGTAAGCTATGAGGCTAAAAAAACTCATAAGTCAACTGCTACCCAAGGATATTTAAGAAAGGACGAATGATAAGATATGGCAAAGTATAAAATATGTCCTGTGTGTGGAGAACATAATGAACCATATATGTTGGAATGTTCGAAGTGTGAAACTGATTTATCAAGCACACGTGTTTTAGATGAAGACACAGAAAAAGCGCAATCTGAACAGAATTCAAAAGAAAATGTTTCTTCTTCTACAGCTAAGATGATTCGTCTGTGTGATTGTGGTTTTAAGAATCCTGTACAAAGTAGAAAATGTCAAAGCTGCGGAGAGGATATTTCGATGGTTGTTCCGTCACCAGATGAGGCGGAAACAGAAGAAACAAACAAGTTTATTATTTCTAGTTTGGATGGATCTTTTGCTTATGAATTCGTCTCTGAATCAACCGTTGTTGGACGTGAGAATGAACTTCAGGATTATTTGGGAGATAAGTCATATGTCAGTAGAAGACATGCGGAATTCAAAATTATAGATGGAAAGTTGTATGTTTTCAACTTTAGCAAAACAAATTATACATATATTAACAATGTAAAAATAGAAGATGATAATCCTAAAGAGTTAAAAGATGGAGATGAAATAGGATTAGGAGGTAATTCACAAAATGGACAACGTCAAAATGAGGCTGCATATTTTGTGATTAGAATTGGTTCATGTACGTAGCAAGATTGTTGTATCCAGTAAAAGTTTTAGGTCCGGGCAACCGTGTAGGTATTTGGTTCAATGGGTGTACTCATTTTTGTAAAGGTTGTAGTAATCCGGAATTGTGGGAATTACAGGATAGGTACAAGGTCTCTTTAGAAAATGTCATTAAGTTAATTGAAAGAATAACAGAACATCATAAGGTTGATGGGTTTACAATTACAGGTGGAGATCCTTTTGAACAGGCAGAAGATTTGGAAAAGTTAGTAAATTATTTATCCACAATTACTCAAGACATAATTATATATTCGGGTTACAAATTTGATTATTTGAATGATAAACATCATTCTATTTTAGAAAAAATAGCAGTTTTAATCGATGGGGAATACATCGAAGAAAAAAATGAGAACTGTTTTATGAAAGGTTCAACTAACCAAAATATCATTGTATTAAACCAAAGTTATAAGGATATGTATGATAACTATCTTATAAATGGAGAGAATGAGATACAAAATTTTACAACAACTGACGGTGTGATTTCTGTGGGAATTCATAGACGGGGATACGAACAGGAACTAAATGATTTGATGAATAAAATGGGATTGGAGGAGACAAACAATGGGTGATTTTATTCCGAAGTGGCATAGGGAATTAGAAATCTTTGATAAGATTAAACCTATAATCATTCTTGAAGGAAATGTGTTGGATAAATACCAATATCCAACAGATGGAAGTGTTCAAAAAGGTAGCATATTAAGGCTTGTTGAATATCTTCATTATTATTTTAAGGATGCTGGATATCAAAATATTGCATTTTACGATAGCATAAGAGGATTCTACAACAATTGTGAGGATGGCTATATTCAAAATTTTGCAAAACTGGTTGGAGGGAGTCTTGAGGATCAACATATAAGGGCCGATTTTAAGGGACGAAATGGCACGGCTTCAAATATTGTTAAGCAAGCTATCTCACAAGCAAATGAAGCTACAGCTGTGGTAATGGATTTTGCATCTAGATATATTGCGTCTCCTAGTAATATGGAGCAGTCGGAAATTGATAGTTTTACAATTTTATTACAGGCCTCTATTGAAGGAAAAGATGTCAGAACCCAAAATGGAATACTAAAAAATGTTGTGATACTTCTTGTTAATAAGATTAACGATTTGCCAGCTTGGTTTTATTTGGACAATCCAAATGTAAAAACGATTTTGCTGAAAACTCCATCAAAGGAGGAACGTGAGGCTTTAGTTAAAGGAGCCAATTTCCCTAGCTTTTTTGCAAGTGATATCTTTGTAGAAGAAAATGCTTACTATCAAGAACATCCAGACGAACTTGAAAAAATACAAGATAAATTTGTCGCATTAACAGAAGGATTCACTTTTACTGAACTAAATGGATTACGAAGATTATCAAAAAATCAGCAAATTCACATCAAAAATATGTGTGATGTTGTAGATTTGTATAAGTTTGGAATTAAAGAGAATCCATGGAATACACTCAAATATCAAGAAATGCAGAATGCTCATGCTGACTTCGAAAAAAGAGTAAAAGGACAGGAAATAGCATTAACAAAAACATTAGATGTAATAAAGAGAGCTATGACTGGAATGTCTGGGATGCAATCTTCTGGTAAGCCCAAAGGAGTGTTGTTTTTTGCGGGACCAACAGGTACGGGTAAAACAGAAACAGCAAAAACATTGGCTGAAAAATTGTTTGGTGATGAACATAATTGCATTCGTTTTGATATGAGTGAGTATGGTCAGTCACACAGTGATCAAAAGTTATTAGGAGCGCCTCCTGGATATGTGGGTTACGAAGCGGGTGGACAGCTTACAAATGCGGTAAAGAATAATCCTTTTTCAATTTTGTTGTTTGATGAGATTGAGAAGGCTCATCCGTCAATTTTAGACAAATTTCTTCAGATATTGGAGGATGGAAGAATGACGGATGGTCAAGGTAATACAGTTTATTTTTCAGAAACAATAATAATTTTCACAAGCAACTTAGGAATATATTCGACCAATAATATGGGCGAAAGAGTCCAAAGAGTTAATCCAGATATGCCTTATGAAGAAGTGCAGAAAAATGTGAGAAAGGGTATCGAAGATTATTTTAAGCTTCAGTTAGGCAGACCAGAAATTCTTAATAGAATTGGTGAGAATATAGTTGTTTTTGATTTTATTAGACCAGATGTTGCAAAATCCATCTTGGCGGCTCAAATAGATAAGATTGTTAAGAATGTACAGTCTGAAAAGAACATTAAAATTTCTATTTCAGATTCTGCAATGAAAACATTGGAAGATGCAGCTCTTGGAAATCTTGAAAATGGTGGTAGAGGAATAGGTAACATTGTTGAGAGCTTGTTCATTAATCCTCTTTCTAGATATATGTTTGATAATGAGATTTTTGGAGATAAGGAAATAGTAATTGAGCAAATTAATGCTGAAAAAATGCCATACTCACTTGTTTGCTCGGAGAGATAGGTGATTTCGTGATAGTTACTGCGCTTGTAAAAACAGGTATTGGAAAAGAAATATGCGATGATAGTGTTTTTAATGGAGAAAATATTATCTCACAAGATGCGGTTATTGTATTTGAAAAAATTGAGAGTTCATGGTTTGCAGTTGCCGATGGAGTAGGAGGTAATGCCGGAGGGCATGAAGCTAGTACTTATTTGTTGGACTATATACAGTGTAATTATGAGAAAACAGATGATGAGGCCGCTTTAGAGTTGTTATTGAAAGATGCAAACATAAGCTTGATAGACAATGCACAAAAAATAGCCGGAAAAGAACAAATGGCAACTACATTTACAGGCGTATTTTTTTGTAATGAAGGCTTGAAAATAGCTCATTCTGGCAACACCAGATTATATGCGTTGCAAGGAAACTATTTAAAACAGTTAACATCTGACCACACAACATATCAATGGTTGATTCGTCAAGGAAATTACGAAGCTGCTGAAATGTGTAATAAAAGCGAGATTATTTCGTGTTTTGGTGGAGGGGACAATGATTTGCTTAAAATGTTATCTGTAGAAACAATTTTAATGGAGTCTATTCCAAATACATTGATTATGACATCAGATGGAATACATGATTACGTTGATATAGATACTTTTGAAGAAATACTGTGTGAACCTATACCAATAAAAGAACGAGTAGTTAAACTATGGAAAAAGGCTCAAGAACTTGGATCCAGCGATGATTGTTCAGTATTGATAATGGAGAGATAAGAATGGGATTACGATTCAGAAAAAGTGTATCCTTGTGCAAAGGGGTCAAGTTGAATTTCAGTAAAACTGGGATGAGTGTCTCTCTTGGAACAAAAGGATATCATAAAACTATAAGTACCAGTGGTAGAGTCACAACAACCGTTGGCCTTCCGGGAACAGGTATTTATTATACAGATACAAAAAAGATTGGTGGACAAAAACAAAATAGGAGTACCCAACCAAGT
>ERZ778516.2109-NODE-2109-length-13856-cov-21.100500_pt1 | contig 13856 bp, 11 predicted proteins | sample MGYA00510342_ERZ778516 | MGnify/ENA primary metagenome ERZ778516 (study PRJEB29527, sample SAMN07138961) | mouse gut metagenome | material: feces | host: mouse | place: China:Nanjing | collected 2016-01-25 ...
ATTCATTTTGTTCATTTCCAAGTAAGTTGATCAACATATCTTTTTCGATATCAGCAGCCTTTATAAAATGCTGTTCGGGACATTCTAACCCTTCCCTATTTTGTATGTATTGTATAACTTTTTAATTATACTTTCCATCTTGTTTTCCTCCACATGCGTTAAGCCATATTCGCCTCTTATCACACCCTCAACGCATTTGTCACAAATAAAGTGCTCCATCCGGTCAAAATTGACACCAAATTCCATTGGAGCTGCGGCTTTGATTCAAAATTATAATTTCTTCAACCACTTTCCAACTTTTCAAAAAAGGAAAATGACATAACGCTGGATTCAACTCAGCCCTATCCACAGCTACCGCTCCCTGCGCACCTGGAAGATGTAGAATTTAAGATAGTACGACTCATCAGCGCTCCACAGGATCGGGTGGTCCGGCGACTGTGTACGGTATTCCACCTGACGCAGACGGCAGTGAACACTCTTTGCCGCCTGTGCGATCGTCTGTGTAAAGAGATCATAGTCCATGAAATGTGAACAGGAGCAAGTCGCCAGAAATCCTCCGTCCTTCACGAGTTTCATCCCGCGCATGTTGATCTCACGATAACCTTTTATGGCATTTTTTACAGAGTTTCTCGACTTCGTAAAAGCAGGCGGATCGAGGATCACCACATCGTACTGTTCACCTGCTTCCTCCAGCCTGGGCAGCAGGTCAAACACATCATCACACTGGAAGCGGACTATATCCTGAAGACGGTTCAAGGCGGCATTTCTGGCTGCCTGTTCGACTGCAGGCTCCGACGCGTCGACACCGAGAACACTCGCGGCTCCTGCGATTCCTGCATTCAGCGCAAAGGATCCTGTGTGTGTAAAACAGTCGAGTACCCTCGCGCCCTTGCACAATCTCTGTATCGCGAGCCTGTTGTATTTCTGGTCAAGGAAAAATCCCGTTTTCTGTCCGTCCTTTACATCGACCAGATACCGGACACCGTTTTCTGTAATCTCTACATTCGTGTCAAACTCGTCACCGATAAATCCTTTATAGCGTTCCATGCCCTCCTGAAGCCTCACTTTCGCGTCACTTCTCTCATACACACCCCTGATGTGTACTCCTTCTTCACCTAGCACTTCCCGCAAACATGATACGATATCCATCTTAAACCTGTCGATGCCAAGCGCAAGTGATTCCACCACCAACACATCCGAAAACTTGTCGATCACGATACCCGGCAGAAAATCTGCCTCGCCAAATACTATGCGGCAGCTCGACGTGTCCACAGTCTTTTTGCGGTACTCCCACGCATCACGCACGCGCATCTTCAAAAAATCCCTGTCAATCTGCTGCTGTTGATCGCGCGTCATCATGCGGATGCGTATCTTCGAATTTTGATTGATAAATCCTCGTCCCATCCTATATCCGTCAAAATCGTGCACCGCCACGATGTCACCATTATTGAACGTTCCCATGATCGAGCCGACTTCATTGTCATATACCCAAAGTCCGCCCGCTTTCAGACTTCTTCCCTCTCCCTTTTTCAATGTAACTACTGCTTCACTCATATCTCTTTTCTCCTTAGAAATCCCTCGTCATTCCAAACCGACCACAACAGAATTATAATCCATTTTCATCATCCATGCAACAATTATGCTCCCTAGAGCATTTTTCAAACACGCTCTAGGTCACTATGCTCTCTCACGGACTTCGCAGCGCAGTGCAAAGTCCTGGACTGAACTGTTACACCCAATCCTCATTTCCAACAATTTCATATTGACATCTAATATTTTGTGCATTATGATATACTGGTACTACCAGTTGAGAAGAAAATTTGATTGATTGTTATGCGTGCCAACGCACGCAGGGGGATAAAAATGAAATATCTGAGACAATTTTGCATTATCCTGTTCGTATCTTTTCTCGGAGAACTGCTCCATATCCTGCTGCCGCTCCCTATTCCGGCGAGCGTTTATGGCCTGGTCCTGATGCTTGCGGCGCTCTGCACAGGAATCCTAAAACTCGCACATGTCAGGGAGACTGCCAACTTCCTGATCGAGATCATGCCAGTCATGTTCATTCCTGCAGCTGTCGGACTTCTCGAATCGTGGTCTGCCCTGCAGTCTATCTGGATACCCGTTGTCGTCATCACCGTACTGACTACGATCTTTGTCATGGCTGTGACAGGTCAGGTCACGCAGTGCATGATCCGAAGAAATCATCACCAAAAGAAACAAAAGGAGGCTGGCAACAAATGAACTCTTATCTGATCGACTCCGTTTTTTTCGGAGCGGTGATCAGTCTTGCCGCATATGAGGCAGGACTTTTGATCAAGCGGAAATTCAGGCTGGCGATTCTCAATCCGCTGCTGATCGCCACCGTCTGCGTCATGGCAGCGCTGACACTCTTAAAAATAGAATACAAACATTACAATGAAGGAGCAAAATACATCAGCTATCTGCTGACGCCTGCCACCGTCTGCCTGGCTGTCCCGCTGTATCAACAGCTTGAACTGCTGCGAAGGAACCTCAAAGCCGTTGCCGTCGGGATCACCTCCGGCGTACTCGCAAGTCTTGCCAGTGTTTTTTTGTTGGCAAAATTGTTTTCCCTGACCCACGAGCAGTATGTGACTCTGCTCCCCAAATCCATCACCACCGCGATCGGAATGGGCGTATCAGAGGAACTAGGCGGCATCTCGACGATCACGGTCGCCGTCATCATCGTCACGGGGATCCTCGGAAATGTGATCGCCGAGATCGTGTGCAGGCTATTTCGGATCGAGGAACCGATCGCAAAAGGTCTGGCACTCGGTACGGCCTCCCATGCGATCGGTACGGCAAAGGCGATGGAGCTGGGAGAGGTCGAGGGCGCGATGAGCAGTCTGGCAATTGCTGTCGCCGGACTGCTGACCGTCGGGGGTGCCTCCCTTTTTGCAAATCTGATGTAAACGGGGAAATCGCACATGAATGGAACAAAAGTATATTTTCTGGTAATTGAATACATTAAAACGCTTGTCCAACAAGGTACTCTCTCCTTCGGCGGCAGGCTTCCCTCCGAACGGCAGCTGATGACAACTCTGGGACTCAGCAGGAATTCCATACGCGAAGCCCTGCGGAGCTTGGAAAACATGGGAATCATCGAGAGCCGGCACGGAAAGGGAAATTTTCTCGTGAACCATATCGACCAGAGTCTGGACAGCATTTTTTCCCTGCTTCTGTTCATGAACGAATGCAGCTCACAGGAGGTAAGCGAACTCAGAAGGAGCATTGAAATCGGTGCATATCTGCTTGCGGTAAATCAGGCAGACGACACCGCGATCCAAGCGCTTGCCCTTTCTCTTGACCGTCTGAAAAACAGCAGTGTCAAAGATCGCGCTCAGATGGACAAACAGTTTCATGACACTCTGATCAATATTTCCGGAAACCGTCTGATGAAACTGTTAAACAACACCTTATCCCAGCCATTTGAAAATGTCATCCAGCAAACACAAACGCAGATCCCAGCAAGTCAATGGGATGCACTTCTTGCTTATCACACACGCATCTGCGAATGCCTGCTGGCACGTGATAAGGCAGCTGGCATCAATGCTATCATGGAACATTACGACTGTATCAGATAGACTTGTACCATAAAACTTTTCGGCACCAGCCGGCAGATCGTGTTGAAGATCTGCTTCTGGATCCTGGTCCCATCATGCAGCTCCTTTGCCGGAATCTCGTGTACAATACCGGTGATCAATGTCCGCTTCTACTCTGTACCCAGCAGCTGCTCCCACTGCTCCTGATCAAATCCTGGGCAGACGCCGTTTTCTGTGACCAGCAGGGGACGCTTCACCAGCATCCCGTCTGTGGACAGCAGCTGGTACTGCTCCTCCTCGCTCATCGCGGGGAGCTTGTCCTTGAGTTTCAATTCCTTATACAGATTGCCGCTAGTGTTAAAAAAGCGTTTGAGCGGCAGTCCGCTCTTTTCATGCCACTGCCTTAACTCTGCCGCAGATGGATTTTCTTCCCTGATGGGGCGAACCTGCACCTCGGTTCCTTTTTCCGCCACCCACTTTAGCGCCTTTTTGCAGGTTGTACATTTCTCATAACATAATATCACTGGTTCCATGACATACTCCTCTTCACATTTGAAATTTTTGATATTTCCATTCTACCACTGTTCTCAGATTCTGTCTAATCATTCTGCTATACTGTTCACGCCCCAACTTATTTCGGCAGCATTATAAACATTGAAGGCGTAAACAGCAAGCATTTTGGTGCATGTTTTTCACTACTTTAATGGCACTTGAACAGTAACGCCATACTCGCCGTGCACAGGCATGCGTCTACGCCCGACTTGGCAAACACTGTTATTTCTGTTATAATCATCCCATATGGTCACTGTAAGGTCATGACACAAAACAAAAAAGTCTGGCTCTGCTGTGATTGCACACAACACGAACGGAGGGATCACAATGGTACATGCAGATGTTCTCAGCCTATTGGGAGAATAGGCTGAACAGACATATTCTCCTTTTTTAACCTGTATTCATATACTTTAGGAAAGAGAGAATAACAATGAATTCAATTCAATATAAAACGGATTGTCGTGATATACACCGGATGGCATACCCCATCCTGCTCAATTATGTGCTGTCGAGCGTATTTGAATTGTTGGACAAGGCGATCGTAGGGCATTACTCGGTACGGGGATTTGCGGTTGTGGGCATCGCAGCCTCCTTCACATTTGCCATAACGGGTGCGCTTGGGATCTTGTCGGCAGCCTTCAACATCGTTGCTGCGGGGGAGAGAGGCAGTTGTAATGAACCAAAGTTCGAGTCCGCTTTTGCCGTGAGCAAATCTCTGGCACTCCTCATCGGTACTGTTTTCTTCGCGCTGAGTCTCCTGGGGGGACGCTTTTTCTTCCGTCATGTGTATGGGATCCGGGGGGACGACCTGTCAGAATTGCTGTCGTACTTCTATCCGGCAGCATTTACCGTCATCCAGAATATGCTGATCTTTCAGTACTCCGCGTACTTTCGCAACCGGCTGAACACCAGGATTACACTCTACAGCACGATCGTCTCCACAGGCGTAAACCTGTTTTTCGATTATTCGCTTGTTTACGGCTTCTTCGGTATGCCGTGTCTTGGGACTGCCGGCGCTGCCTGGGGAAGCGTGATCGGATTGGCTGCCGGGCTGCTGGTGTATCAACTCACATACTACCGCACAGGGCTGCCGGTTAAACCGGCTCTAGGGCACACTGCAAAGGAAGCTGCGGGCAAGATCCTGCGCCTGTACCCTTCACTTTTCGGGCAGGAAATGCTGGAAAGCACGATCTTTGCGTGTATCGTTTCAGCTGTGGTCGCAAGGCTTGGCACGGAACAGATGGCGGTGTACAATCTGCTCGACACGGCAGGCAGTGCCATCGGGCTCCCGGTGTACGCTTACGCGGCAGCCACACAGACCTATTCATTGCAGAGCCGCTCTGCCGGGAATATGCGCGCTGTCAGACGTTATCTGAAAAGCGGGCTGTTTCTGACATCGCTTGTGATCGGTCTTCTCTGTATTTTTTGCCGCATTTTTGACCGACCGCTGCTGCAGCTGATCGTGACAGACGATCATATCATACAACAGGCGCAGCGGCTGCTGGGACTTGCTTTCCTGCTGCAGTTTGCCAGGATCCCTTACCAGATCTACATGAATTATCTGCAGGGCATCGGCAGGGAAAAATATGTGCTGATCGGCACTGCCGCCGGAACCGCCTGCTCAGGCATCGGTGTCATCATCGCCGGAAATGCCGCCGGGCTGACAGGACTTTATCTGGTTATGGCTGCAGAACTTTGCATACTTGGAACCTGTTACATATTCCGGGTGCGCAAAAGCCTACTCAACCCCCGGTAGTTCCGATCATTGACAAATCATAACGGAATGCTATAATTAAGACAACAGATCAATCTAAATCACTTTCTGCTTTTTACCAGCAGGCATAAAGAACATTAAAAGCAGAGAAACGGAGGAACAATGAAGAAAAAACTACTGATCACAGCGCTGGCTGTCATGCTCCTAGGAAGCAGCTTTCCTGTATATGCTGCTCCGGAGTGCATGGCCGACGGCAACATTTTTGATGCAGAATGGTATCTGGATCAAAATCCTGATATCGCTGCTGTGTTTCCGGCAGATGTGTCTGCGGAAGTACTCTACCAGCACTATATCGCATACGGAGCCCAAGAAGGCAGGGCACCCTATAATGCAGCTGCCTTTGATCCTGCAAACATACTGCCGGATCCGGGTACGTCAAACAACGTTCCCAACACTACAATACCATCGAATCTTTTACCTGCAGTCTCCCGCAACAGGGATATGCAGAACTATAGCTACAATTGGGCAAATACGATCAAATCCTACCTGTACGAAAACCAAACCGGCGGTCTCACGCGTGTAGAGTTTATCAACGGTCAGATTGTGGTGGAAGACTATGACAGTGATTTCTACCTGCGCTCAAACCGCACGATTCCGATGGAGCTATCTATATGGGGCGGCTTTTATGCCGGGGACAAATACAATTTTGTGGTCTTTGGGCAGGAAAATCCCTCTCAGGACAACGGCAAAGAGGTCATCCGTGTAGTGAAATATTCCAAGGACTGGAAGCGTCTGGGGCAGACAAGCCTTCGCGGCGCCAATACTACCGTACCGTTTGCCGCAGGTACGGTGCGGTGCGCTGAATACGGTGATTACCTATATATCCGTACATGTCATGAAATGTATGCATCTTCACGCGACGGAAGGAATCATCAGGCAAATATGACGCTAGCCGTGCGCCAGAGTGACATGGCACTTACCGATTCCTACCACATTGTCATGAACAGCAGCGTCGGTTATGTCAGCCATTCCTTCAACCAGTTCGTCCTCATCGACCAGAACAAAAACATTGTCACCCTCGACCACGGTGATGCCTATCCGCGCAGTCTCGTACTGATGCGCTATAAAGGTGCCAAAGGCGGCAGCGACAAATTCAGCGGAGGTGTTGAGAACAGTACATTAGTTGCTTTCCCCGGGACAATAGGCGACAACTACACAGGTGCATCCGTCGGCGGTTTTGCCGAGACTGCAAACGGTTTCATAACTTCATTTAACTACGATGGCGGAAACCATGGTACGCGCGAGATCTACATCGGATATACCAGTAAAGCAGGTCTGAACTCCACAGTGACCAGGATTACAGAATCTGCCGGGATGCAGACACCGATCGTGGTTCCGACAGGACTTGACGGCGGGTACCTCATGTGGACAGACGCAGTGGGTACTTTCTATTACACCAGATACGCAGACGGCGGCACGATCGGCGCGATCGCCACGGCTGACGCAGCGTTGTCCGACTGTCAGCCGATCGTTCATAACGGGGAAGTTGTATGGTATGTTACCGACAATTCGATCCCAACATTTTACAGGCTAGATGCCTCTACCATGATCACTAAGACGACAGCAAACGGATTGTAATAAAAGAACCCATTGACTGGACGACAGCCAATGGGTTCTTCCATTTTATATTTTTTAATCACCAAAGCTGATGCCGAGCATCTTCGCCTCCTTGATGATCGTAGAATCCGGATCTACCATCTTGAGCTTGCCAGCCACATCCGCAAGGGGCACCTTCACAACCTCCCGGTTCTGATAGCCGACCATGTAGCCATACTCTCCCTTGAGGATCAGCTTGGACGCCTCCGCACCAAGTCTGCTTGCAAACACTCTGTCATACGGATCCGGGCTGCCGCCTCTCTGTGTGTGCCCGGGAACCGTGACACGCACTTCCATGCCGCTCTTTTCCTTTATCTTATCAGCGATCTCATAGGAAACACTCGGATATTTGTAGTCTGCCATGTATTTCTTGAATTCTTTCTTGGAAAGAGCAGCTACCTCTTTTGAGATCGCGCCCTCCGCCACTGCGAGGATCGTAAACTTGCTCCCCCGCTCGGATCGCTTCTGGATCGCTTTGATGATCTTGTTGATATCATAAGGGATCTCCGGAATCAGGATAATATCTGCACCGCCCGCGATACCAGCGTTCAGTGTGAGATAGCCTACCTTGTGTCCCATTACCTCCACGATAAATACACGCCCGTGCGATGCAGCTGTCGTGTGGATCTGGTCGATGCACTGTGTCGCGATATCGACGGCGCTCTGGAATCCAAATGTCATGTCGGTTCCCCACAGATCATTGTCGATCGTCTTTGGCAGTGTCACGACATTCAGCCCCTCCTCGCGCAGAAGGTTTGCGGTCTTGTGTGTTCCGTTACCGCCAAGGATCACCAGACAGTCAAGGCTGAGTTTGTAATAATTGTGCTTCATCGCCTCCACCTTGTCGAGTCCGTTCTCGTCCGGATCGCGCATATTCTTGAACGGCATACGTGAACTTCCGAGGATCGTACCGCCCTTTGTCAGTATTCCTGAGAAATCTGACGGCGCCAGCATCTTGTACTTGCCATAGATCAGTCCCTTGTAGCCGTCAAGGAAGCCAAAGAGCTCCACCTCCTTGCCCGCGTTGAACAACCCCTTTGCCACGCCGCGCATTGCCGCATTGAGCGCCTGACAGTCGCCGCCGCTTGTTAACATTCCGATTCTTATCATGGGAACCTCCTTCTTCGCATTATTACCTGCGCATTATTATTTCTATTTTATATGCTGTCCTGGTCGTGTCAGAACGACCCCGCCATGCATCCACATGGCTGCTTATAGGACATTATAAACCTTTTTTCTGATACAGACAACTTGATATCCAAAATTTGTATCGATCATTTGTCACAGTTCAGCCCAGGACTTCGCACTGCGCTGCGAAATCCGTCAGTAAGCATGGTGGTCTAGATGCATCAAGCCACGGTACATGGCTTTGACATCCGCAAAGCGGTTTTTGCATGGCTTGATGCCTGTAACAGGAAGCTGAAAGCTGAAGTGTTACGGTCATTTTGAAGCCAGTGTGAACTGATCCACCAGCTGCTTTAGTCCCATCGCCTCGGCGGAGAGCTGTTCACTCGCCGCTGCGCCCTCCTGCGCTGTCGAGCTGTTGCTCTGGACGACGAGCGCCATCTGATTAATCCCCTCCGAAACCTGCCACACGCCCTCCGACTGCTCATTGGAGATCGTGGCGATCACATCGATGGAATGGACCACAGACTGGATGCTGCCAACAACCTCTGATAAAGTCTGTGCCGTGTGGGCAGCGATCTCTGAGCCCATATGCACCGCTTCAGAGGATTGACCAATGAGTGTGGATGTATTTTGGGCTGCCTGCGCAGATTTGCTTGCAAGCTCGCGCACCTCCTGCGCCACCACCGCAAATCCTTTTCCGGCGGCGCCCGCCCTGGCTGCTTCCACTGCAGCATTCAGCGCCAGTATATTGGTCTGGAACGCGATGTCTTCGATCGTTTTCAGTATTTTCTCAATCTCGTCAGAGCTGTTCTGGATCTTGTTCATCGCCTGCATGAGCGTCTGCATCTGCTCATTGCACAACGAAACTTCCTCCCCCGCATGGTGTGTCTGATCGCGGAGTTCCACGGCACTCTCGGCAGTGTGCTTTGCCTGATCGGATATCTCAGTGATCTGCGATGCCAGCTCCTGTATCGAACTCGCCTGCTCTGTCGTCGCCTGACTGAGATCCTGTGCGCTTGCTGAGAGCTGTACACTGGCAGAAGAAACCTGTTCGGCAGAACGGTTGACCTGGAGTATGACATTGTTAAGCTGTGTTTTCATGTGGTATACGGAGTGCAGAATGTTCTGGAAGCTGCCGACATAAGCCTCCCTGTGCTGGGTCTGGACATCCAGATCCTGCTTCGCCAGCTCCTGCAGCAGATAACCCAGATCGTTGATGATCGTGCGCAGTCCCTCCACCAGCGAATTCGTGGACTCCATCAGCATGCCTGTCTCATCCTTGCTCCTGGTTCTGGGCATGGGTGTCTCCAGATCCCCTTCCACGAGGAGTTTCATGCGGTCTGCGCAGGCTTTCATCGGTTTGCTGATACTGCCTGCCAGGATCATGGCGACCACAATGGAGATCAGTGTGGATATGATGATCACGATCACATTGATCACGATGTCATTGTATGTAGTGCTCAGATAGTTCAGCTTCGGCGCAGTGACTGCAATGCTCCATCCGTCCGTATCTTCCACGGGAGCATATGCCGCAAACATAGCGCCGGATGTGCTCTCGTAACTTCCAAATCCGTTCTCCCCGCGGCGCATCGCTGCATGGACTGCAGCCAGATCCTGCATGGAAACATCGCTCTGTGCCTGCTTTTCGACATTTTGAACCATGATCGTATCAAGCGTGACGTCGGCGATCGTATCGCCGGACTTATTGATCATATAAGCCCTGCTGTTTTCCCCGACCTGAATGGAAGAGACGATATCATTTAAGAACGTTTCGTGTGGAACAAAATAGATGACGCCTGTAATGGCCGAACCATAGATCCCATCCGCATAGATTGGCGCCGCGACCATGATCGTCAGTTCCCCTGTGATCTTGCTGATCAGCGGCTCCGATACATAGACATTGCCCTGCATGGCCTGTTTGACATATTCCCGGTCGGAATAATCCTTCCCGTCAAAGATGCTGATCCCATCCACACCAATGACATTTCCGCGCTGGAAATCGTGCATGGCGGCACGCTCACTGACGATGGACTGTTTCTCCTCCAACGATACCGCCGGATCGGACAACTGCGGGATGCAGCCTGTATCCATGGCAACATTCTTGTAAGCTGCCAGTTCGTGCTGAACGCGTCCTGCCGCCTGGACTGCCGTTTCGCTCATCATCTGCTCCACTGTGGAGAGTGTGCTTGTATAATTTGCTGCAATACTGAACATTCCCACCGCAAGCAGCGCCACCAGGACAGTGATGCTGAGGCATAAGTTGATCTTTAAGCGTATGCTTTTCATTTCTTTTCCCCCGTTTACATTCCGAAAATATTGGATCCTATTCCCCACATATAATTATAGGAGGTATGGTTGTCACTTGTCAATAGTCTTGCACAGTCTCTTTGTCGCAGTAATGTCTCTGGTCAGCTGTCGCTCACGCCTGACAGTTTTGGTATCTATGTAATGAGCCCCCCTCTCATCACACACCACTCACCACCCGGACAGCGTACACTCTGTCGAGATAACGGGACAACGTTGTCAGCTCATCTTCCAGCGGATCCATACAGACATACTCCCCTTCTTCTGTCCCCACGATCAGCACATAGTGAAAACTGCCCAGTCCCCGCACGCGCACCCGCACGATCGGATAATGACCGTCGGCAAGACACTGCGCGATCTCTGTCTCTGATACCTCCCCGAATATTTCCGCGTGATACCCTTCTATCTTGTCGATCGCCGCCCACTGGATATTCCCTTCATTGTCATAGACATGATATTCCGAAAAAAGTGTATTTAACACGCCCGGAGTGATCTCATTGCCTGTCTCCATGCTGACTGCAGACGCGATACAGGTCACAAGGCATCCGGAAGATCTCATGGTAAATCCTGAATCACCGAGCGTGTCATCAGCCCAGATCTCATTGTCCTGGCGGTATGCCGCCGTCTCTTCCACAACCAGTTTGTCCTGACTTGGTTTCACGACAACGCTTCCCCGCACACGCAATGCTAAAAATCCTGTAACGAAAATGCTTCCTCCAAACAGAATACAGCATAAAAACTTCTTCGTTTGTCTCAATTTGTGCTCCTGCTTCATTTTAACCGTTTACCTCTCCGCTCTAAGCAAATCCTAATATCAATATTTTCATAAACTGCAGTTCCAAACTCCGCCAGGATTTTCTGCGCAAGTTTTATCCATAATACACGAGCGTGTCTGAAATAGTTTCAAACACGCTCTGTCAACAATTTATGAATTTCGCTGCTTTCAGCTCTCGGAATGCGCTTCTGTTCCTTCCTCCTCCGCGATCCGGATATGCACATCGCGCAGCTGCCGCTCGTCCACGGCTGCAGGTGCGCCCATCATCACGTCCTGCGCAGTCTTGTTCATCGGGAACGGAATGATCTCGCGGATGCTCTCCTCCCCCGCGATCAGCATGACCATGCGGTCAACCCCCGGCGCGATGCCGGCATGCGGCGGTGCCCCGTAGCAGAACGCATTGTACATTGCAGGGAACTTCGCCTTCACGTCCTCCTCGCCAAGTCCCACGATCTCAAACGCCTTCACCATGATCTCGGGATCGTGGTTTCGGACAGCTCCCGATGACAGCTCCACACCGTTGCACACGAGATCGTACTGGTATGCGAGAATGTCAAGCGGCTCTTTTGTCTGCAGCGCTTCCATGCCGCCCTGCGGCATCGAGAACGGATTGTGGCAGAACTCCAGCGCACCCGACTCCTCACCGATCTCATACATCGGGAAATCGACGATCCAGCAGAACTCGTAGTTTTCCTTCTTCATATAGCCGTCAAATGTATTCGCTAGCGTCTTTCTGATCACACCCGCCGTCTTCTGCGCCGTTCTCAGATCGCCCGCGGAGAGTGTGACAAAGCTTCCGTTCTTCAAGCCCAGGGCTTCGATCACGGCATCCTTCTTCTCCTGCACAAACTTGGATATGCCGCCGACAAGCTCCCCGTTCTCGTCAAGACGGAACCAGTATGTCTTCTGTCCGCTCACGACCTCGATATCCGCACACATCTTGTCGATCTGTTTTCTTGTCCCTGTGAAATCATCCGCAGCGACCGCCTTCACAGTCTTCCCCGCAAACGGCTCAAAACCGCAGTCCGCAAGTACATCCGTCGCGTCCTGCACCATAAGGCTGATGCGCAGATCCGGCTTGTCCGAACCGTAGCGCTCCATCGCCTCGAGATAGGGGATCCTCTTGAATGGCGGCGTGGAAGCCGCCTGGTATATTCCGAATTTGGCAAAGATCGGGGGCAGAACGTCCTCCATGATCGCAAACACATCATCCTGGCTTGCAAACGCCATCTCCATGTCAAGCTGGTAGAACTCTCCCGGCGAGCGGTCCGCCCGCGCATCCTCATCGCGGAAACACGGCGCGATCTGGAAATAACGGTCAAAACCGGAAGCCATCAGCAGCTGCTTGAACTGCTGCGGCGCCTGCGGCAGCGCATAGAATTTCCCCGGGTGGTTCCTCGACGGCACGAGATAGTCACGCGCGCCCTCCGGGGAAGAGCATGTCAGGATCGGCGTGGTGATCTCCATGAACTCATGACCGATCATCGCAGCGCGCAGCTCTGCAACGATCCTGCTCCTGAGCACGATCTTAGATTTCACGTTCGGGTTGCGCAGATCCAGATAGCGGTATTTTAGCCTGGTGTTCTCGTCCGCCTCCTTGGAGTGGTCGATCTGAAACGGCAATTCATTGTACCGGCATTTGCCCAATACCGTGACCTTCGACGGCACGATCTCGATATCACCGGTCTCCATCTTGGGATTCTTGGCACTGCGCTCGCGCACCGTCCCCACGATCTCAAGCGTCGACTCATTGTTGACGGCGCCAAGCTGATCCATGATCTCCTCCGTCTCGACAACGATCTGCGTCTTTCCGTAAAAATCCCTCAGAACCAAAAATCCCAGATTTTTGCTGACCTTGCGCAGATTGTCATACCAACCGACAAGCTTTACTTCCTCCCCGACATTTTCCAGCCGCAGCTGGCTGCAATTATGTGTACGTCCCTGCATGATGAACCTCCCTACAGTATCTCTTCGTTTAATTGATTTCCAATAATTCTGTTTGCTGTTTTTAATACTAGCATTATTAAAAAACCGTGTCAAGGAGAATCGTTTTCACAGACTTCGCAGCGTGGTGCGAAGTCCCGGGCTGAACTGTAACAAGCATCAAGCCATGCAAAAACCTCTTCTCCGAACAGTATAGGCTTTTCTGCCAATTTCATTATTA
>ERZ778516.2110-NODE-2110-length-13848-cov-13.151526_pt1 | contig 13848 bp, 11 predicted proteins | sample MGYA00510342_ERZ778516 | MGnify/ENA primary metagenome ERZ778516 (study PRJEB29527, sample SAMN07138961) | mouse gut metagenome | material: feces | host: mouse | place: China:Nanjing | collected 2016-01-25 ...
TGGCGCCAGCCTGCGATTTTTTTTGAAACGGGACGCGCTTTACCAGCGCGCCGCCTCTGTGATTGGCGGCTATGCGGACGGGTGTTTTTCCTGCCATCTGCCGCAGACAGGCGAAGGGGCACTTGGCCAGATGTTCTCCGCCATAGACAAGCTGGCGACAATGCTTCAGGCGCAGAATGAAACAGAGCGCGCGTCCAAAATTTTTTTGAGAAATACGATCTCTGACATTTCCCATCAATTGAAGACGCCTCTGGCTGCACTGTCCATGTATCAGGAGATTATGGAAAATGAACCCGACCAGCCTGATGTGATACGCCAGTTTGCTGCCAAGACAGGCACTGCGCTCAAGCGCATGGAGCAGCTCATTCAAGCCATGCTCAAGATTACACGGCTCGACGCGGGAAATGTCCTGTTTGAGAAGCGCCCATGCAACCTGTGCAAATTGATAGAACAGGCAGTTAGCGAGCTGACGACACGCGCAGCGCATGAACAGAAAACGATAACGATAAAACAGGCTTCTTTGGCGGCTTCGCCCGCAGAAAGCATCTTGTGCGACCCTGCTTGGACCACTGAGGCGGTTGGCAATCTCGTCAAAAATGCGCTTGACCACACCCACGCTGGCGGCGTGATTGTCATTTCATGGGAAGCGTCGCCGCTCAGTACAATCCTTCGCATTTCCGACAATGGGGACGGGATTGCCCCAGAGGAGCTTCATCATATTTTTAAGCGGTTTTACCGAAGCAGCCAGTCCTCGGACACACCGGGCATCGGACTGGGACTGCCGCTTGCAAAGTCGATTGTGGAGGGGCAGGGCGGAACGATTGCGGTACAAAGCACTCTGGGGACTGGGACTTGCTTTACAGTAATGTTGCCCAAAACCAACGAAAACTCTGCACCTTACAATTCCGTAAGCTAAAATTCACCTCACTGTAATCTGCATTTGTTATGATCATGATACACCATTTCACGATACAGGCATTCGGCTGCAATGGTGCAAATGCTGAACAGAAAGGAGTCCTCAAAACAACATTATTATGAAAATCTTACAAGTACAAAATTTATGCAAAACTTACGGAACGGGCGAGACGCAGGTCAACGCCTTAAAAAATGTCTCTTTTTCACTGGAAAAAGGAACCTTCTGCGCGGTGGTCGGTGAATCCGGCTCAGGAAAGAGCACGCTCTTGAACTGTATTGGCGCGCTCGATACGCCCACCTCGGGAGAAATCCGCATCGACGGGCACAATCTTTTTGCCTTGAAGGAGAAGGAGCGCACCATCTTCCGGCGGCGCAATATTGGATTTATCTTCCAGTCCTTCCAGCTTGTCGCCGAGCTGACAGTGGAACAAAATATTATCTTTCCACTGCTGCTTGACTACTGCAAACCCGATCAAAGCACCGTGGAGGAGACTTTGGAAATCCTCGGCTTACAGAACAGGCGCCGCCATCTGCCAAACCAGCTCTCGGGCGGCCAGCAGCAGCGTGTCGCCATCGGGCGCGCCCTGATCACAAAACCCAAACTGATACTGGCAGACGAGCCGACAGGCAATCTCGACAGCCGCAACAGTCAGGAGGTGCTCGACCTGCTCGTCAAGGCGTCAAGACACTACCAGCAGACCATTCTGATGATCACGCACAATCCTGCGCTGGCGGCCGCCACGGACAGTGTACTGCACGTGGCAGACGGCTGTCTGTGCGGCTACAGCCAAGCCAAGCTGCACAGTACGGACAGAGAGGGGGTATCCTACAGAGATGAAAAATTATCTTGAGCTTATTCCACTCTATGCCAAGGCGCACCGGAAACAAAACCGCATGTCGGTGCTCTGCATCTTTTTGTCCGTGCTGCTCGTGACAACAATCTTCGGCATGGCAGATTTGTATGTTCAGAGCCTGCTTTTGAAAACCAAACAGGAGGACGGAAACTGGCATATCATGATCAAAAATATCAGCGACGCAGACGCAGAACTGATCGCGGCGCGCCCGGAAGTAAAAGTACTCTCCTGTTATGGCACACTCAATTACCAGCTCGACAAAGGGTATCAGATTGCGGGCAAAGACGTCGTCATCTGCGGGAGTGACGCGTCATATCTTGAGGAAATCTTCGCCGGCACCATCTCGGAGGGCACATTTCCAACGACAGGGCAGGAAGTGCTTGTGAGCGGCAATGTCCAAAAGGAACTGGGGCTTTCGATCGGCAGTCCGGTCTCCATACAGAACAGTGATGGCACAGAGACATCGTTTACGATATCCGGCTTTTCAAAAGACCTGCCGATGATACTGAACAAGGATATTTACGGTGTTTTTATGAACACTGCTGCCTACCGCACCTTTTATCCCAATGTGACAGACGGCATGCCAAATGACTATGGCAGTTGTTTTGTGGTTCAGTTTCATGACCACCGCACCCTCCGCAGCACAATTGATGACATCAAGACACAGTTTGGACTGTCAGACGAACAGGTGAGCGAGCAAACCCTGCTGCTGGGACTTCTGGGGCAGAGTGACGAAGGAAACCTATTTATGATGATGATTTACACTGCTGCCGCCATTCTCTCCTCACTGGTGCTGCTTGCGGGTGTCCTGATGATTGCTGGAAGCCTCAACAGCAATATTACCGGACGGACGCAGTTCTTTGGCATGCTGCGCTGTGTGGGCGCGACGCCGGGACAGATTATGTGCATCGTATACAGAGAAGCGCTCAGCCTGTGCACCTTTGCTATCCCTGTAAGCATCTTTTGCGGCATGGTCATCATCTGGATTCTCTGCGCGGTGCTTCGCAGCCTAAGCCCCCAGTACTTTTCCACGATGCCTGTTTTTGCAGTCAGCGCACCAAGCATTGCCGCCGGCGTTCTCATTGGCATTCTGACAGTGTTGATTGCCTCCCGGACGCCCGCAAAAAGGGCGTCCAAAGCATCGCCGCTCGCTGCGGTGTCGGGAAATGCCTGCCAGCCATCACCTGTGCGCAATGCCGCTAACACGGCTTTTTGCAGAATAGAAACAGCGCTTGGCATACACCACGCCAAGGAAAGCCGCAGAAATCTTCTGCTAGTCTCCGCCTCCTTTGCCCTGAGTATTATCCTTTTTTTGTCCTTCTCGACAACGGTGGACTTTATGAAGCATGCAATCAATGCACTAAATCCGTGGACACCTGATCTTTCTATTACAGCAAGCGCTGACGACAGCGCCCCCTGCACCCTTGAGCGCTCTCTGCTCAGCGCATTGCAAGAGCTTCCTGCGGTGAAACGCGCCTACGGGCGCATGTTTGCATACAATGTTCCAGCCCTCACAAATGGCATAGAACATACAGTCGTCCTAATTTCATACGATGCACAGCAGTTTGAATGGTCGAAAAAATACCTGATAAACGGCTCCTTAAAAGAACTTCAGACACAGACTGGCACTGGGCTCGTGGTATCCTCACCCGAATACAATAGCCAGCAGCAGCTTCACACAGGGGATACGGTCGCGCTTACGCTTCATGGGCAGACTTTCGAGCTTGCGGTGACGGGCATGGTGTCCGAATGCCCTTTTAACACGCTGGCAGGCAACATTATTCTGTGCTCGGAGGACACCTTTCGCCAGCTTACAGGCGAAGATGCATACACGGTTATCGACCTTCAGTTAAACCGCACAGCGTCGGATTCTGATGTAGCGTCTATCCGTGCACTGGCAGGCGCAGACTGCACAGTCTCTGACCAGCGCATGAACAATCAGAGTGTACTGGGCGCAACGTATTCCTATCAATTGTTTTTGTACGGCTTTCTGGTTCTGATTGCTTTGGTGACAATCTGCAACATTGTCAACTGCATTGTCATGAGTGTCGAGGCACGTATCAAACAGTACCGTGTGCTGCGCGCTGTTGGCATGAGCGACGGGCAGCTTGCAAAAATGATTACTGCCGAAACAATCACCTATGCAGTGTCAGGCGGCACCAGCGGAACAATACTGGGGCTGTTTCTGAATAAAAAGCTGTATGAATTTCTCGTAACGTACCGCTGGAATGACCCGTGGAAACTGCCGTTTGGCGAACTCTGCCTGATTTTGGCAATTGTTGCGGTATCCGTTTTATGCGCAATATACCACCCTGTAAAGAAAATTCAAAAGATGAGGCTGATTTAAAGCCCCATCTTTTTTGTCATTTCAGATTACTTCTGATACTCCGCGATCATCTCCTCCAGAGACGGCAGAGACTCCAGCTCGTCCATCATTTTGTTGTAGCCGAGTCTGTCCAGTTCCGCCAGATACTCGTCCCATGTCGCATCTACATCAATCTGTCCCAGGAAAGCCTGCGTCCGGTAACTTGCCACATACGCGTCCAGATCGCCCCTGATTTCCTGATAAATCTCTTCATATTTTGTCTCATTTGCCAAGTCCTTCTTATAGGGCCTGTGCTGCCATTTCAGCCATGAGCCATTTTCTGACGCTGTCCAGTATTTTCCTCCTGCTTGGAAGAGCGGCTCCTCGCCAACCCATCTTGACACTTCCTCTGTCTGGCCAAACTGGCTGAAACTCCATGTTCCCTTGTCGCCGGAATTTAGATTATTCATCTTAATCGGTGTCTCACCTGTCTCGTCCCACTTCCAGTCTACATCTTTTTCTCCGAACATCAACTGGGCTGTAACCTCTTTGTCCCCAGCGCCAAAGATCGTATAGTTAAAAAATTCTAAGATCTTAGCAAGTTTTTCATCGTCCACATTGGCGTTGACAAAGAAGTTTCCATACGCCGGCGTCGGGTCCACAACAGCCCTCACCTCACCGCCGTCGGGTCTGAGACCGGGTGTCGCCAAGATTTTTGCATTGGGATCACGATCGAGCAGTGTGAGCGGCGGTCTGTCCATAGCCCAGCTATTGAGTGCGTTGGTCGAACTAATCCAGTATCCTGAGGCACCTGTATTCACCTTGTCCCAGCCGAGTGTTCTGTCATTGCTGATAATCTCCGGGTCCAGCAGATTCTTCTTGTACAACTCCTGAAAACCTTTCAGAAATTCCTTGTATTCTTCCATCGCGTAACACTGCTCTGCCCTGCCGTTTACATCGTTAATTTCCTTCATAAATCCATACGCGCTATAAAATTGTCCAAGCTGCCCCACTCTCCAGTCAGGCGCTGTCGCCCCAATCGTATCGTTGACGCCATTTCCGTCGGGGTCTTTGTTGACAAACGCGTCCATAATCTCGATAAATTTGCTCAGCTCGATGCCGTCAGACGCCACATACAGCCGGTCAGAAACCTGCTCTACCTCGACGCCCAGATCAATGCCCAAGTTCTCGATCCAGTCATACCGATAAAAATCTCCGGGAAGATAATAATCTACAAACTGAAATGTCACACCCGCCAGATACATAAATTCATCTTCATTTTCTGGATTGAGCACCATCTTATATATCAATGGATTTTCATTATAGTACTCTATTATCTGAGGACAATATTTTTCCACCATGGACCTTGGAATCGGGCGGATTAACTCCTGCTCCTGCATCCATTTCGGCGTCTTTTCCTGTGTCCACATGCAGTCCGGCATCTCCCCCGAAGCCAGCAAAAGATCAATGGTGTCTGTCGTCTCTGCCTTCTCCACGGTGATATTGATATTGAGTGCGTCTTCGATTAACTTTTCTGCAAAAGAACCATCCTCATAATCAGAATAGCACCAATATCCGGTGTAGGAAATATCATAGGTCTTATCCGGGTCGGGCACTGCCTCATTGTTGACCGCAGCGTCGTCTCCTGCCGCGCCAGCACACCCTGATATCATAAGCACGGTGCACAATGTCAGTGGAAATAACTTTTTCATCACGAACCTCTTCTTCATATACTTACCCTCCTTAAAATGTTCTATATCATTCAAATGCGTCGCTCAGCTCGTCCCAGCCAATCCTGCGAATGCGTGTTCTGGCCAGACAGCTTCTGTCCTCAGGCCCTCCGGCATTATATGCCAGCAGCATCGCATCCTCCAAGAAATAAATGGCACAATAGCAATACCCGTGATCTTCTTGTGTCTCAAATGCCACCTCTCTTGTAAAAGTCTCTCCGTTGTCCCTGCTGACTGCGATTACATACGGCGTGCGTCCCCCTGTGAAGATATCTGTCTTTTTCTCACGTCCATTGTACTCTGGAATCGGATTCCAGACTGCCCAGATGGCGCCCGTATGATCCCGCTTCATGCTCAATGGGCTGTTTGGTGAAGTAAACCGTGAGGGCTGTGCAGCCGTCCATGTATTTCCGTTATCCAAGGAGTACATCTCATACTGTCTCCCCAGATCAGTCCTTGCAAATCCCCATAAAATTCCGGGATTTAACTCGATTACACCCGGCTCCTGCAATCCCGAGGTGCAGTTTTTCATGCTGGGCATACAGCATTTTCCCTCCGCAGCCTGCCATGTATATCCATCATCATCAGAATAAAAGAACACGACTTCCGAACAGTAATCCATAAAATTTTCTTTGGTCTCACCCAGACGTCCAGTCCTGTGCGCGGCAGCCGGAATCAAAATCCTTCCGCTTTCCAGACGTACCACCCGGTCATTGTTGACCACAAAGAAATCCTCCTGCGGTGTGCACAGCACGCGGTCACTCCATGTCTCGCCCCCATCTTGTGAACGCCTCATATACATCTGCATCATGGTATACGTATGGCGCACCAGATAAAACAGACCAATATCACCATTTTCCATATCCAGCAAAGACAGTGACATAATATTGACTGCGTTTTCCTCCTCGCAGGTCAGAACCGTCCGCTCCTTACCAAAACTTCTTCCGCCGTCTGACGAGATGACTGCACAGATATCAGAGATTCCCCAGTCCTCACAGCCCTCACCTTTAAAACGGCTGTACACAAACAAGATATTGTCATTTTCCAGCTTGATAAATGCCCCCTCGCTATTGCGCGGATTCTTTTTTTCCATTGATGGGATAAACTCCGCCACAACGGTACCAAGTTCTCTTTTTTCCATTTTCTTCTCCTATTCTATCACCACTAACCCTTGACGGCGCCCACCATAATGCCCTGCACAAAATATTTCTGCAAGAACGGATACACGATTACAATAGGCAGTACCACCAGAATCGTCGTCGCTGCTTTGATCGTATCTGGATTCGTATCCACCATCGTGCCAATCGCTTCCACCCCTGACGCACCTGTTGCGGTTGAAGTTGAGGCTGTCAGACTGTCAAGCATTCTGCGCAGCAGATATTGCAGCGTGGTCAGGTTTGCCGACCTGCGGCAGTATACCATATTGTCAAACCATGCATTCCACTGTCCAACCATCTGCCACAAAGCCACTGTAGCGATAACCGGCTTGGACAAGGGCATGATAATTGATGCAAAAATCCGTACCTGAGACGCCCCGTCAATCGAGGCTGCCTCCTCCATCCCTTTGTCGATGGAAAAGAAATAATTTCGAATAATAATCGTATTGTAGATCGAAAATCCTGTCGGCAGTACATACACTAAGAAATTGTTCAAAAGTCCTAATCTCTTCATGTTCAGGTATGCAGGAATCATGCCTGCGGAGAAGAACATCGGAATCAAAAGGATTGCTGTGATCACTCTCCGAAAAGGCATCTCTGTCCTTGTCAGGGAATACGCTGCCATACAGCACACAATCACATGAATCACAGTACCGACTATCGTTCTCAACACAGAGACGGCGAAAGCCGTGATAATCTCATTGTCCTGAAAACAGTACTTATATGCATCTAGTGTCCAGACCTTCGGAAACAGATTGATATGCATGTAGGAAATATCCTGCGCTCTGGAGAAGGACCGTACTACAACATCCCAGAATGGCAGAATGATGGTAATGCAGAACGCAATCATAAATATCGTGTTGCAAATGTCAAACACACGGCTTCCGACAGACTGTTTCATCTTCATCTTATTCTCTTTCTCACGCGCCATAACCATTTTCTCCTTTCAATAGAATTATATAATTTTATACTCTGGATTTGCCTTGCGCGCAAACCAGTTGGCAATGATCACAAGCGCCAGACTGACTACATTTTGAAACAGACCGATGGCAGTAGAGAAGTCATAGCGGCTCTCAACCATACCTTTTCTGTACACATAGGTCGAAATCACGTCCGCTGTCTGATAAGTCGCATCGTTATACAGGTTGAATACGGGGTCAAAGCCTACGCTGATCAGACTTCCGATATTCAGAATCAGCATCGTGCACATTGTGGGGAACATCGCTGGGAGTGTGATATGCAAAACCCTGTGAAAACGGTTTGCCCCGTCAATCGAAGCCGCCTCGTACATCGAAGTATCTATGCCAGATATGGTCGCCAGATAAATAACAATACTGTATCCCGTTGATTTCCACAGATTTGTAATCAGATAAATTGGCAGGAACATATCCTTCTGTGCCATAAAATATATTGGCTTGTCGAGTACTCCCATTCTGATTAGAATTGCATTTACCACACCGCCTGTAGGAGACAGTAACTGATACACAAAAGTACCTACCACAACCCATGAGAGAAAATGGGGCATATAGGTGATGGTCTGTACCACACTCTTAAACCGGCTGTTCAAAATCTCATTGACCAGAAGTGTGAAGATAATCGTAACCGGAAACGTGGTAAGCAAAGTAAAAATACTGATTTTCAACGTATTTCCAAGTACTCTGTAAAAATTCGGGTCTGTGAACAACGCCTGAAAATGTTTCAAGCCTACCCAGTCACTGCCTTCGATTCCCCGTGCCATTCTGTAATCCTTAAATGCTATCATAAGGCCCTCCATAGGCATATAGCAAAACAGAATCACAAGGATAATTGCCGGAAGCAGGAATATGTAAAAAGGCAGATGTTTTTTCAAATCTTTTTTCAAATTCCCTGTTCCTGATGTCATTGTTTTACCCATCGTATCCTTCCTTTCTTTTAATAATATTTTTATGATAAGATAATCTATCCGTATTTCAATGCGTTCAGGCGTCGTTTCCCGGATTCTGCATGCTCACTGCGCCTTGTTTCAATTGATAGTTTTATTTTATTAAAATTCTGTAAATTCGTCCATGAACTGTATTGGACAAATTATGCACAAAATGATACCCTTAAAAATAATCCCCACAATTTGAGGGATATGTGGTATACTATACAAAATAAAATATGAATTGGGAAGATGATCATAATAAAGATGAAGAAAGGATGATTTCAACATGGTTTTTGAATTTACACAAGACTGTATCACAGGCATCGACACGATAGATGACGAGCACCGCAATCTCTTTGCCCTGCTCTCAAAAGCGTATAATCTCGCCTCTACAGAATACCACAGTGACTATTATCAAGAGGTTAAAAATATTCTCGCGGAGCTGGAGGAATATGCGGATACACACTTTACCCACGAGGAGGAATACATGACACAAATCCGCGACCCAGAGATAATCCGCCAGCGCGCACAGCATACCTTTTTCCGCGACAAGATACGGGAATACGAATTTGTGAATATCGACCATGAGGAGGAACAGCAGCGGGTACTCACAGAGCTGGTCCGCTTTCTTGCCAAGTGGCTGTACCGCCATATTTTAAGCAGCGATATTCTGATCGGCAAGCTGCCGCCGCTCGAAGAGTGGATGATCCGCGAAAATCCCTGCGAGTTTACAGAGGATTACCTGACCGGCATAGCGCTTGTAGACGCAGAGCACAAGGAATTGTTCCACATTGTTGACAAGGCAAACAAGCTCGTGAAATCTTTTGACGAGCTGTCGGGATATGACAATATCATCGAAATCTTAAATGAATTAAAAGAATACACAAAAGAGCACTTTACCGACGAGGAGGAGTACATGGAAGGCATTCAGTACGAAGGGCTGAGTGCGCAGAAACGTGCCCATGAGGCATTTATCGACAAACTTGAAAACATTGACCTAGACCAGATTGACGCCAATCCGCAAGAATACTTACAAGAGCTTCTGGAATTTCTGCTCGGCTGGCTGATTAACCATATCCTGTATACCGACAAGAAAATACCGCTGCACTAAAAATTTACTTACATATCCAAAATGAGCGCTGCCCCCTGTGACAGGGGGCAGCAATCTATATCGCACTATTTGATCTCGATAAGCAATAATCAAGAAAGATACAAGCTGACTAATAGACTTCGTCTATAGACACTTGTATTCTACTAATATCGACTTTGATTATCAAGCTTTTTTAAACACAAACAAATATTCATGAGCTATTAGTAAAAAGTTATATTTCACACTATTCGTTTTCCAGTAGCCTGTAGCTTTGCAGTTATGCTGTTCTTTAATAATCAATTCTTTCAAATTAAATCCAGCATCTTGAAATATTTTCATCACTTCAAATGACATCGGTATCATGTGACCTTTTTTTCGGGTATCTCCCATTAGAACCACACAAAACTTATCTTTTTTCAGAACCCTATAACTTTCAGAAGCCACTGACTTCATTTCCTCTAAAAAATCTTTCACTTTTAGCAAGGATAAATCTTCCGATATGTTCTCACTATATTTAATAATATCAGCATATGGTGGGTGCGTACAAATTAAATCAACACTTGCATCGGGGATAAAATCTAAATCCCTTGCATCTCCTTTGTGTAGATATACCTTTCCGTTAGCTCCGTCATGCTCAAAATTTATTTTCTCTTTACACCTTTCTAGTGCTGCATCGTTTACATCAACACCAATTATATTCCTGTTAAGCAGCTTTGCTTCCACAAGTGTCGTTCCACCACCTGCAAACTGATCAAGCACCAAATCATCTTCTTGTGAATATCGTAGTAAGATGTTACGAGGAATATAGGGTGACCAATTACCTCTCCACTTTGCATCATGAGTTGCCCAATCTCCACGTTTTGGAAATGACCAATGCGTAGTCATTTCCAATTCAAAATCTTCTGGCTCCCATTTTGTTATTTTTTTAACCATTAATTAAAAACCTCACCAATTATTCCCTCTTCCAAATCTTTTATATTATAGATGTGTTGCATTACATCAAATGTTTCTTCAAGATTGTTACGAGCACTTATCCAGCCTTTGCCATCTGTAAACCATACAAATGTAAAACCATCTATTTCTTCTGTTTCCCAAGCAAGTGTTTTATAGCTGCGTGCGGTTTCATTTAATTTGCTACCACCACTGCCATAAAAATTCGTTTCAATACCATAAATCATATTCGGTGTTTTAACTACAAAATCAAAGCGTTTTTCCATCTTACCCTGATTGGAAATCGCAGACAAATCAACATTCCACTTATCTGTAATTTGATGAATATACATTTCTTTAAAATAGTTTTCATCTTTTACAAAACCTGATTTTCGAATAAAGCTTTCCACCAAATCTTCCATAAGGTGTCCTCCACGATTCTTACGACCATTTGAATCAAGTCCTGTTTCTACACCTGTTACATAATCAACTAAATTGTTGATAATATGTTTTTCTAGTAAATCAAACAGACCTGTTTCTCTCATGAAATATTTATATCTTTCATAATGCGCATGACTATTAGACGGATATTTGCGAAAATCAAATTGATATAAAAATCCACCATTTTCATCTTGGCAATAAATCTCGTCTGCTCTTACTGCCAAAAGCAACGGAATACACTTCATTACTTCAGGATATTTTCTCATCAAACTTTCGAAGTCGGCTTCAATATGCTGTGATCCAATAAGTGAATTCAAAATATTTAATTCTACTTTTATTGTCTCAACATTTCTATGTACTTTTTCAAAATCTATGTAATACCCATAATCGGCTATACTGTTGCGAAAACCTGATAACCAAACAGTAAAATCTCTTGACATTACTTATTCCTCCTCACTATTAGGTGGTACAGGCAATCCTAATTTTGTAAGCGGTATATACTCAAAATAGTAGTGACACCGCATACTGATGATATAATCCAAAACATCTTTATATTTAGGATCTTTGAACCAATCTGAAAGCAGATAAATGTATTCTACATCAATATTGAGCTGTGCCATCAACTTCTGATACTGTTTTCTTTTGAAATCGCAAGTTTGCAGCTTTTCATCAACAGAACCTGCAACCTGCTGATACTTACATTCGATAATAAAAAGTGTGTTATTAATGATTACATAAATACTGTCATCCGGCAACAGTTTTTTGGAAATGATCTTTGTCCAATCAACACCAACTTCTTTTAAAAATTTGTAAAATCCTTGCTTCTTGAATATACGAGCAACTTTTTCATCATTATAAAACACAATATCATCTGTCACACGATATCCATCTTGATTGTTTAAGAAAGTCGCTAAATCAGTATTTCCCTCAAAAACAAGTCCCGTTTTTGTGTTTCCTCCGCCTTTTCCATTCTTTATCACAATATTTCTCCTCAAAACTATTCTATTGAACCTTACAAGGTTTTCCAGCTTCACAATGAGCCGAACGACATTCACGGCAATTTACACAACAAGGACATTGTGCATATTCTCCATATGGCATATATAAAACCTCCCTAAAAATTAGATATAATCAATTCTTTAATTTTGCCTCTTGATTCTCCATTGCAATTAATCATTCTTGTTGCTTCCACTCTTTTAATCTTATGAGCCGAGTAAATATCATCAAAGAAATTATCCTCTATATTTGAATTTTTAGGATCTGAATTGCTCACTACAATTTTTGCTCTCTTTTTATTCAATTCGTCAACGTAATTTGCCAACTCTTTCTGACAATCATCATTAAACAAGTTTTCCGTATATGCTGTAAAACTTGCAGTATCTGTAAGCGGGCGATATGGCGGATCAAAATAAACAAAAGTATTTTCATCAATAAAATCTTTTGATAATCTATAGTCTCCACAAACAATATGAACCTTTTGTAATTTCTCAGATACTGCTCGAAGATTATTTTCATCACAAATCATCGGATTTTTATAAGAACCCATCGGAACATTAAACAAACCTTTTTTATTAACACGAAATAACCCATTAAAACAGGTCTTATTAAGAAATATCATTAATGCTGCTTTTTCTATATTTATGGTTTCCTCCCCATTGATTTTTAATTCATTAAAGTGCGTTCTCTTTGTCATATAGTAAGTTTTACGTTTATCGGTATCCATCGGTATAAACTCATCTTGCATAACTTGTAGCAAAAAAACAAGTTCCTCAATATCATCCCGAATAATACGATATGTATTGACAAGCTCAGCATTAATATCACTGATATAAACTTCTTCTATATCATATTTACTTAATATGTCAAAAAGGACTGCCCCACCACCAACAAAAGGTTCCGCATATTTTTTGATATTTCCTTTTTCAAAAGGGTAGTACTTTTCTATTTCTCTAAGAAGTTGTCCCTTACCACCAGCCCATTTTAAGAATGGTTTCATCGTTTTTTCTTCCTTTTGATTGTATCGGGTGCTTCTTGCATCTATTGGCTTTTCAGCTCTAGTAGGAATAATCCACATATTACCTACTATAGTTGCATTGTCAATCCTGCCCTCCGAGCAAAGCACAGCAACTCGCCTTTGTGAAATCCCCCACTTATCAGCTGCTTCTTTTGCGGACATATACTCCATCGTGATCCCTCCATTTTCAGTAATTTTATTATATTCTAATTCTCGAACAATAGCAATGTCAATATAATGATTTTTCAAATTTATGGCAGCAGATCTTTAAACTCCTGCCACTGTTATTTACAACTGCCCTAAGATTGATAAAGACGAAAAACGCCCTTAGCTATAAGTTCCTACCCAAAGCTAAGGGCGTTTCTAATATAGATTTACTAAACATTTTATTTATTTGATCTCATTCGCCATTGTATAAAAATGATAATAAATCCCTTCCAGTGCCATCAGCTTCTCGTGATTTCCCTCCTCGACAATCCCCTCCTCAGTCAGTACCAATATTCTGTCAG
>ERZ778516.2113-NODE-2113-length-13819-cov-7.848373_pt1 | contig 13819 bp, 16 predicted proteins | sample MGYA00510342_ERZ778516 | MGnify/ENA primary metagenome ERZ778516 (study PRJEB29527, sample SAMN07138961) | mouse gut metagenome | material: feces | host: mouse | place: China:Nanjing | collected 2016-01-25 ...
CTGTTCGTGCCATGCAAATATCACCTTCTCTTTTATGCCGAAACTATATTTTTACCCAAAAACCTGGGCTTTTTCGATAACAGTCCGTACGGGAATCGAACCCGTGTTTCCGCCGTGAGAGGGCGGCGTCTTGACCGCTTGACCAACGGACCATGACCATAAGTATAGTAGCACGTCCAGAGAAAAAATGCAAGTGTTTTTTACAATTTTTTTCAAATTTTTTTTGCGGCTTAAAATCTGCGTCCATGCGGGAAAACAGGCGTTTATCCCAAGGCTTGGGACAGCCGCCGCCTTGGGATGTAATATTATTATGCGTCGTATCCGTTTGGATTGTTTTTCTGCCATCTCCAGGAATCTTCGCACATTTCCAAAATTCCGTTCTCCGCTTTCCAGCCAAGCTCTTTTTCCGCTTTGTCTGCATTTGAGTAGCAGGTCGCAATATCTCCTGCACGGCGCGGCTTGATTACGTATGGGATCTTGATATTGTTTGCTTTTTCGAAGTTCTTTACAATATCCAGCACGCTGTAGCCATGCCCGGTTCCAAGATTGTAGACGCAAAGCCCTGCATTTTCTTCGATCTTTTTCAGTGCCTTTACATGTCCGACTGCAAGGTCTACGACATGGATATAATCTCTGACGCCGGTACCGTCCGGTGTGTCATAGTCGTCGCCAAATACGCCGAGCTCTTTGAGTTTGCCGACTGCCACCTGCGTAATGTATGGCATCAGGTTATTTGGAATGCCGTTTGGATTTTCACCCATTGTGCCGCTCTTATGGGCACCGATCGGGTTAAAGTAGCGCAGTAAAATTACATTCCACTGCGGATCTGCCTTCTGGATATCCATCAGCACCTGCTCCAGCATCGATTTTGTCCAGCCGTACGGATTTGTGCACTCGCCTTTTGGACAGTCTTCGGTAATCGGGATCTGTGCCGGGTTGCCGTAAACCGTTGCCGAGGAAGAAAAGATGATATTTTTGCAGTTATGGCTGCGCATGACGTCTACGAGCGTAAGTGTGCCAGAAATATTGTTGTTATAATATTCCCAAGGCTTCTGCACCGATTCGCCGACCGCCTTTAAGCCTGCAAAATGGATACAGCTTTCGATCTTATTTTCTGCAAACAGCTTGTTCAAGATTTCCCTGTCCAGAATATCTCCTTTGTAAAACTTAAGTTCTTTTCCTGTGATCTGTCTGACCCTGTCAAGTGATTTTTCGCTTGCGTTGCACAGATTGTCCAGTACAACTACCTCATATCCTGCATTTAACAGCTCTACACATGTGTGGCTGCCGATATATCCCGCGCCGCCTGTTACTAAAATTGCCATATTTCATGCTCCTTTCTGTTGCCTGGTATACGAAATAGCTGCTTCTGTATCCGTACGCCGGCATGTGTTTTTTTGTATTCTGCTTTTCTGCATTTCCTGTAACCTTAGTGTATCCCTGTTTTTCAAAATTGTATAGAAAAAAATGTATAATAAACATGCAATTTTGTTGCGCAATGACAAAAAATGCTATATAATTCTATAAGACGACATTTTCAACTCAGAAAGGAGTACTGTTATGAACGAAAATTACAAAAATTCTTACAAATCCACAGAAAAAGAATTGGTATCCCTCGCCGTGTACAACGTCGGCTATCAAAAATGCAACCCAAAATACCAGTGGGGCCCTGGCATACGCGACCATTACCTGATCCACCACATTATTGCTGGAAAAGGGCGCTTAAAAGTAAACCAGACCATCTATGACCTGGCAGCGGGTGATTCGTTTTTGATTTATCCAGATACGGAAGCTTCCTATACTGCGGATGAATCCGAGCCTTGGGAATATGCCTGGGTTGGATTTAACGGGTCGGATGCGCCGATTTTACTAAAAGCGACTGACTTTGCGCCAGCTAACCCTGTGATTACAAACACCCCTTACGGAAAAGAAATTACGCACCAGCTTCGCCATATTTATGAAGTGCGCGGCAACGATTTTGAAAGCGCGGTAGAGATGACCGGGCGGCTGTATATGGCGCTTGCGCTTTTTGTAAAAGGCGCGGAGCATAAGCCGGTGCAGAACAACTACTATACTTATGTGCAAAAAGCAGTCGAATATATTGCGGCACACTACTCTTACCAGATCACCATTGAAGATATTGCCGCCTACGTAGGGTTAAGCCGCAGCCATCTGTTCCGTTCTTTTGAAGCAGTCTTGCATCTTTCGCCAAAAGAATACCTGTCGCAGTTTCGGATCAAGCAGGCATGTTACCTGCTGCGCCATTCCAGCCTGTCCATTACGGCGATCGCCAATTCCGTCGGGTTTGAAAGCAGCCTGTATTTTTCCAAAGCGTTTAAAAAGGCAAAACAGATGCCGCCGCGGGATTATAAGCAAAAATACAGTGAATGCAAAGATCCCCACCAGGAATGATGGGAATCTTAAGACATGCGGCTGTTTTACGGACGTAAGCCCATGCCGCCTTCCAGTGTAAGCGTCTCGCCTGTCAGATACTTGAAATCCTCTGAAGCAAGCTGGACGCATACTCTGCCGATTTCCAGCTCCGAATCGCCGTAATGTCCAGCCGGAGGCATCTTGACATTTTCTTTAAACGCATCCGGGTATGCTTTTTGGAACTGCTCAAGCTGTGCCGTCCATGCCAGCGGGCAAATGATATTGACATTGATCCCGTCCTTTGCCCATTCTGTAGCAGCAACGCGCGTCAGCCCGCGGATGCCTTCTTTTGCAGCAGCGTAGGCGCATTGCCCGAAATTGCCAAATAAGCCTGCGCCGGAAGCAAAATTGATCACCGTACCTTTCGTTTCTTTTAAATGCGGATAACATGCTTTCATATAATAAAACGCCGCATACAGCCCCGAATACACGGCAAGGTCAAACTGCTCCGTCGTATGGTCTGCGAGCGTAACCCCTGACGCAGACGCCTGCGCATTGTTAATTAACACGTCGATCCTGCCAAATGTATCCTTTGCCTGTTTTACTACATTTGCCACGACAGCCTCATTATCCGCGCCTGCATTGACGTCTGCCTGCACCGTAAGCACTTGAATGTGATACAGGCGTTCCAGCTCTTCTTTCGCATCTGTCAGCTTTTTTACATTCCGCCCGGTAATCACAAGATTTGCCCCTTCTTTTGCGTAAGCCGCTGCGATCCCGTAGCCGATCGAGCCGCACCTGCCGTCACTGAGCACTGCCCTGCCTGCGCCGGTAATAATCGCTGTCTTTCCTTTTAAAAAGCTCATAGTAGTACCTCCTCATTGATTATCATACCTTTATTGTATGTCATTTTAAAAAAACAGGCAAGCCTTACATATGGAGCACGCCTGTATCCAGCAATTCCAAAAACTCCTTTTCTTCGCGCAGAAAGTCATATTCCGGGTCGTTTTTTAACATCGTAAGAAGCGGCGGCAGCAGTTTTTCTGACAGGCTGACTCCTTCTTTTGGCACCGTTTTTTCATACAGCAGATAATACAGCGGCGACTGGTGCATCTTCCACGGTTTTGCCGCAGCGCTTAGCATCTGCTTGATTACCGCAATGCTTTCTTTAACGTGCTTTTGTTTTCTCGCTACCGCTTCTGTGCCGATCAGCCCCATATAACCCCCAAAGTCAAACACCTCCGCTGCCTGCTTCACCTTTTTTGCCACTTCTTCTGCTGTATGTTCTTCTCCACGCGCAAGCTCAGCCTCCACTAGCCTGCTTAAAATACCCATCACACTGTTTGCTGTCTGCAAAAGGATCTTTTCTAACAGCCTCACCGCTTCCTCTGCCTGCCCCTGCTTTAGAAAAAGGTCTGCCTCAAACAAGTGCTTATTAAGCTGGCATGGCTCTGGCAGCCGGTCTAAGATCTTTTCTGCTTTCTCATAATCGCCGCTTTGCAAATATTGGGAAGCTGCCATAAATCCAGCCCTGTTTTTTACTTCCTCATCCTCGCAGTCCATAGCACGCTCATACCACGCAGTAACAAGCTGTCTGTACATCTCCTGTTCTAAAAACTGTTCACCGGACATTATAAGGCTCCCCTGTACGACATTTGCCATGCCTTCTAATAAAGCGCCGCAGGCTGGATACTCCCGAATCTTTTCTTTCGCCAGCGCAATCCCCGCGTCCATTCCATCGTCTTTGATTTTCGTAATAACTTCTTCCTGGGCACGCTGGATTTCCTGGCTGCTTAACGTTTCCTGAAAGCAAAACAGTGTATTAAGGTCTGTTTTTAACAGCCTTGCAAGCTTTGGTACAAGCGTAATATCGGGATAGGTAGCCCCTTTTTCCCATTTATGGACTGCCTGTGCGGACACACCTACGCACTCCGCTACCTGCTCCTGCGTCATCCCAAGCGCCCGGCGCCTTTCATAGATGATATTGTGCATTGCCATTTGGTTTTCCTCCTGCTTTTCTGTATTTTTGAAAGTTTTTTATGAACTGTGTTTACTATAACAGACGCAGGTTTTGTACACAATGAAGCGGTTGTTAAAAATAAGGTAAAAAAATCAACCTGGGGTTTTATCTATGAGTTACAGAACCTTGTTTTTTCTTCTTTTTTTATTTCATCGAAATCATAAACCTTTTGTGTACTTTCCAGCAAAGCCTGTCCGTCGTCGTCTTTGGAGCGTTCCCCCAAAGTACTGTATATTTTCGATTCATCCAACTGCATGTCTAATCCCCTGTCATAAGTATTCCAACGGGCGATATAACCGTTCATAAATTTGATCTGTATGTTCTGTTACATCCCGTGTCTGAAACAGATTTTTACCCGCTTCTTCCATCAAATAATAATGTCCGTTCTCTTTTAACCGTTCATCCGCCATTTTTACTTCCAGTGCCCGGATGAAATACGGGCTGTGCGAGTTTACAATAGAACGGATTCCCATATGTTTATACAGCAAGACCAATATTTCTGCAAATTCCAAATGCCACTGCGGATGCAGGTTTGTCTCCGGCTCATCAATCATTAAGATGCTGTTTCTCTTTAACTTTCCTTTTTCAATTAAAGACTGGATGACAAGAAAATTTTTCATCCCTGAAGCCACATTTCCAAGATCCACAGACTGATGCAGAACTTCATCCTGAAAGAAAATTTTTCCAGAAGGCAGTTTTTCCAGCTTTCCATGAAGCACCTCTTCCAAAATCTCCTTTACGAACGCTGTATTTTTTTCCATTTCTCTGTGTTCTTCTAAAGACGGCTCTGTTTTTTGCGACATCAGTGCGGATTGCAGATCGGATTCTGTAGAATGCGTTACTGATGCAAAGGCAGGCTTATTCACCAGATCCAGTAAATGATACGCAGGCAGGTAAAATACCTCGGGCTCCTGGTTGACTGAGTATCTGATCTTGGCGACTTTATTTTCCCGGATATCCATAAAATAGTTTTCCATGCCAGATACAATCTCTATCGACGTGAAACTATTATTATGCAGGCTGTTAATCTGTCCTTTCCATAGATTACGCAAATACATTTCCGCTATATAGATCAAATCCTCTTCTACATCCCGTACCGCAATTTTTTGAATTTTCTCATAAACAGGTTTTAAAATGTCGTCTGAAAAAAATTCATTCCTTCCTTTCGTACCCGTAACAAAATCCTGATATTCGTTCCACGTTTCCTTAAATATATTTTTTATCAGGCCAAAATCGTCCTGCCGCACATTCATAAAGCCAATTAAGTATTCCTTCATTTTCAGTATAATTTCTGAAAAAAACTCTCTTGGCAAATAGTCATATCCATGCTGCCCCAAATCATATCTCAAATTTTGAAAATAATCGCTCAAGCTGCGTACGCGTACTTCTCCTGCCTTATATATCGGATTTCGAAACGTACGGAAGGTAAGATAGGCTGCTTTTAAAATCGTACTTTTTCCCATATTATTATAACCAGCGATAACTGTCAGCCCGTCCAGCATAAGATCTGCTTTTCGTACCTTCGCTGCATTTTTTATATTAATCTGCATTTCTGTCCTTTCTGTGTCAAAGTTTCTACTAACTGCTTGATACTCCAATATCAGACTGCCACACACGCCGCGCCTAACACAATACAGACAACACCCAGGATCTTTTTCTTCGTAATCGTCTCCTGCAAGATCCGATACGACAGCACCATCGTCCATATATAAGTGACTGATGAAAGCGGCAGCACGACGGAATAGTCCAGATACCGCAGTACAACAATATTAATCGCGGCGGCGGCAAGGTATAAAAATCCGCCGATATACAGATTCCTATTGAGCAGAAGCTGCAAAAATCCGTCGCTGCCTGACGCTCTTTTCAAGAAAATGGAAGCGACTGCTCCCATCAATGTCATACACAAAATCATCGCAAAGTAAATCATTGTGTGTCTCCTCCTCCAATCAGCACGACACCTGATGTAATAATCATAATCCCTGCCACCTTTAACGGTGTGATCGCTTCTTTTAATACGAAAAATCCAAGTACGGCGCTCAGTACATAATTGGTGCTTAACATTGGCTGCAAGACCGATACGCTTCCATAGCGGTAGGCGATCAGCATAAGCAGCGCGCCAAGCCCGTACAGCCCGAACCCAAGCAGCAGGTACAGTATTCCGTTTGTCACAGACAGCTTCCACAATAGCTGCCCGACGCAAGCCAATACCGCTGCCACAATCATCAGCAAAATCCCTTTTTTATTTTTTTCAAATGACTCCCGCATATTTCCTCCCTGTGCACGGATGCATACAATGACATACAAAATACCCCCGCAAACAATCCTGTTTACGAGGGTCAAAAAGCTTGTCCATTAAGCGGCTTTTTCTTTTGCGATTGCCGCTAATTTTGCAAAGCCTTCAGCATCATTTACTGCCATATCTGCTAACACTTTACGATTTAAGTCAATGTTTGCCAGTTTTAAGCCATGCATAAATTTGCTGTAAGAAATGCCGTTCATTCTTGCAGCCGCATTGATACGTGCAATCCAAAGGCCGCGGAACTGTCTCTTTCTTTCTTTACGTCCTTTATAAGAGGATGCCAGTGCGCGCATCACAGACTGTTTTGCAACACGGTACTGTTTGGAACGCGCGCCTCTGTAACCTTTTGCCAGTTTTAATACTTTTTTATGTTTTTTCTTTGCGTTTAAGCCGCCTTTTATTCTTGCCATGTCTGATCTCCTCCTTCATTTATTAAATGTATGGTAAAATCTGCTTCATGTTCTTTACATTTGATGCGTCAACAGTGGTTGCTTTTCTCAGATTTCTCTTTGTCTTTGGAGACTTCTTTGTTAAAATATGTCTCTTATACGCTTTATTTCTTTTTAATTTACCTGAGCCTGTCACTTTGAAGCGTTTAGCGGCTGATCTTTTTGTTTTCATTTTTGGCATGATTTATGACCTCCTTATAATTAAGTTATCCCTATTTCACTTTTTTTCTGCCAGCACCATGCTGATTGCGCGTCCTTCGACTTTTGGTGCTTTTTCCACTACTGCCACCTCTTCCAGCTCTTTTGCAATATCATCTAAAATATGCCTGCTGGCCTGCATATGCGCCATCTCGCGGCCGCGGAAACGAAGCGTAATCTTTACTTTATTTCCTTTTGTCACGAATTTTCTAGCAGCGTTAATTTTGGTATTCAAATCATTTTCTTCAATATTGGGCGAAAGACGTACTTCCTTAAGCTCCACTACCTTCTGCTTTTTTCTGGCTTCTTTTTCTTTTCTTGCCAGCTCATAACGGTATTTCCCATAATCGATAATTTTGCATACCGGCGGCTTCGCTGTCGGAGCAATCTTCACTAAATCAAGTTCTGCCTCCTGCGCAAGCTTCATCGCTTCTTTTGCGGACATGATTCCAAGCTGCTGCCCGTCTTCACCAATTACACGAACTTCCCTGTCACGGATATGTTCATTAATCATTAAATCACTAATGGTTTTACACCTCCAAAAAAAATAAAGTGGATCGGCAGAACATCCACTTTCTAAGACACCGCCCGGCAGCCCGGAGCGATATTGTCGTTATAAACGCTTAGTCACACAATTATGCTAAGGTGAGAGTGGATACTCTACTTTGTTTTTACAACGTGTATAGAATAGCATACCTTACGATCGGAGTCAATACTTTTTTGACCTAATTTTCATTTTTATACAAAGTACCATAATCGCAATCTAAGTTGTCCATCATCTTTACAAACCACTTTTTCGCATCATCCAGCGCCTGGTTGTATATGATCGGCGCCATTTTTTCTTCAAATAAATTTAATATCTGCATCTGCTCGATAATATTGACTTCTTCACCGCGTTCATCTATATAAAACGCCTTTATTTCATCCTTTAGCTGCTGTTTTTGCGCATCTGACAGATTTACGCACAAAAGACGTTCTTTCTTTTTCATCCTATGCTCTCCTTTGTCAGGTCATTGATTTTGAAAATAATTCTTGAAAACTGTCTGCGTCTATGGTATATTGTTTTCATTAAGAGAGCAACCGCCAATAAAGTGGTTGACCTCCAAGACTTAGAAAAGCCTACTGAATCCGGTCAAGATTACAAGGTAGGCTTTTTATTTTCGCTTGTTGTTCCTATCTATGTAGGCAAGCAGCGCGATCAGAAAGTTACCGCCCAATAGTAATAGGCTCAATACTTGGTATGTGTCCATTCGCACCACCTCCCTTCCTTTTGAATATCAGGAGGCTTACCACCTTGTAATACGATTGCTCTTGTCTGACAATATAACATATTTTTCTAAGCGCCGCAATCCCCTCTTTTTAAATCTTGACTTTTTCACCGCACCCCAATATACTAATGTGGTCACAATAGGAAACAGATCAGGCAGACTATGGAAAGGAACCATGCAAGTCATGGCAATACGACAATGAACACAACCACAAACCAAACAGCAACTGCACCAAATGCAGACACACGTATCATCGACATGCATGTGCATTCTTCTGCATCCGACGGCACATTTTCTCCGAGTGCGCTGCTTTTAGAAGCAAAAAAGGCAGGGCTTGCAGCGATGGCATTAACAGACCATGATACGATGGACGGCATACAGGAAGCCGAGGCGGCGGCAGCAAAGCTTGGGATCGAGCTGGTTCCAGGCGTAGAAATTTCCACTGAGTACCACGGGCGCGAGATCCATGTGCTTGGCTACTATGTATCGCCGGAATATCCAAGGTTAAAAGCTATGCTGGAAGAATTTCGTGATTTTCGCGCGACACGCAACGAGCGTATGGTCGAGCGGCTTAGGGAAGAAGGCTTTTCTATTACAATGGAAGCGCTTGTAAAAAAATTCCCGGACAGCGTACTGACAAGGGCACATGTAGCAAGATACTTATGCGAGACAGGACAGCTCCCTGATATCCGCACGGTGTTTGCCGAATACCTTGGCGAGAACTGCCGCTGTTATATCCAAAGGCCAAAGATTTCCCCTGTAGAAGCCGTTACCCTGATTTTGGAAGCAGGCGGTATTGCCGTACTCGCCCACCCGGTACTCTGCAACCTGCCGGAAGAGGAACGAAGACAGATGATCCAGGAAATGAAGGATGCGGGCATGTGCGGGCTGGAAGCGGTTTATTCTGAAAATACGGCTGAGGATGAAGCACATATGCGCAGCCTTGCAAAGGAATACGGGCTGCTGTTAAGCGGCGGGTCAGATTTTCACGGCAGCAACAAGCCGGATATTAAGCTTGGTGTCGGAAAAGGGAATCTGCATATTCCGTATGCATTTTTGCAGGGATTGAAGGATAGGAGATAGTTTTTTTACTTGTGAAGGGACGCTGGGAGAGGGGATAGGCACGCTCTGACGGCGTCCGTTACAGAATGGTAAGAATCCCTATGCCTTCTGCTGATACGCTGTGGCTGTGCACGGTCGCGGCACCTTGTCCGCTTCCGGCTGCCCGCCGTAAGCTATCGGTGCCGCTTGGCTGCGCCCCTGGTTTTTCGGCAGAAGGCTAAGGGCTTCTAACCATTCTTCCAAAGCCGCCGTCAGAGCGTGCCTATCCCCTCTCCCGGCTGTTCTTCGTAAGTGTTGCGAAAACAATTGTGTATGGCTTGTTTTAGAAGAAAACACTGGGATTGTGTTATAACATATACAAGCCAATCTAATGGTAAGCCTGCTGTTAGCAGGTTGCTCCGCCAATTACTGTCTTTTTCAAAATCTGCTGTTTATCAATCTTGCTGTTTAACAGCTTGTCCTGCACATAGTCAAATCCAAGCCTTGCGATCGTATCTGCGAACCGCTCGCCGGAGATGCCTTCCTCGCGGAAACATAAAATCGCACGTTCTACAACGTCAATTACTTCTTCTTCGGTCGTAAATATTTTTTCCAATGCACGTCCTTCGGCAACCTTTTTTCCCCATCTTCCGCCAATATATACTTTATAGCCGGCTGTCGCTTCTGTGACTGCGCCGAACGGGCATTTGTCTACGCAGCGCCCGCAGTGGTTGCAGCCTGCTGCATCGATCTGGATTTTCCCGTCTGACATCGCCGCTGCCTTGATTGGGCAGTTGTTTTGTACCTGACAGACGCTGCATCCTTTGCATTTTGACAGGTCGATTTCCGGTACCCGCTGGCCGATGATCCCAAGGTCGTTTAAGTCTGGCTTTACACAGTTGTTCGGGCAGCCGCCGACTGCGATTTTAAACTTATGCGGCAGCGATACGTCATGATAGCCTGTATAATACAAGTCATGCAGCTTCTTGGATAATGCGAACGTATCAATCAGCCCATACTGGCAGGTCGTGCCTTTGCACGATACGACCGGACGTACTTTGGAGCCTGTGCCGCCTGTTTCAAGCCCTGCTTCTTCCAGAAAGGCAAATAGCGGTTCCAGATTGTCGTACGATACTCCCTGGATCTCCAGCGTCAGGCGGGTTGTCATCGTTACCTCGCCAGAGCCGAACTTTTCAGCCGCCTGCGCGATTTTCATCTGTTCCTCTGCGGTCAGCTTTCCGTTGCGGGTAATTACACGTACGTTAAACACATCGTCGTAACGCTTGTCCTGCAAGCAGCCAAGCCCTTTCACACGTTTGATCTCCTCTGCGGCAAGTTTTTTCCCGCTGCGCGGCACTTTGACATCGTTGAAAAACACGCCGCCCTCCAATACAAGCGTATTTGTGTAGCCAAGCGCTTTCAGTCGGTTTTGCAGGAAATACCCTCTCTTTCCTTTTGTACATACAAGCAGCAGCTTTGCGTCCTTGTCCAATCCTTCGATCGGGGCATTTACGGATGCAAGCTCGATAAAGCGGGCATTTGGAATTGTCGGAGCCGGCTGCACATCCAAAACCGTATAGCCTTTTGCCGCGCCCTGCATATATTCCGCCGGAGTCATTGAATTAAGGATTCCGTCGATCTTATTTTCCAATATATAACATGCCGTTACAAATGGATGGATTGCCGTGGAAAACGGCGGTGCATAAGCAAAATCCATTGTATCAAAATCGTCCAGGCGCATTCCCTGCGCAATGCCCACAACGGCGATATCCGTCATTTTATCTACTGCGCCTGCCCCAAATACCTGGATGCCGAGCAGTTTTTTGGAAGATGCTTCTGCAACCAGTTTTACGACAAACGAAGATGCTCCTGGATAATAATGTGCTTTATCATCTACGACACAGACTGCCGAAACCGTCTGAAAGCCAGCCGCCTTAGCCTGTTCCTCGGTCAGCCCAGTACGCCCGCCGTTCAGATCAGAAAGCAGCCGCACAACGCCTGTGCCCAGACAGCCGCCATAGCCGCTTCCCATGCCGTTAACTGCTTTTGCCATCGCACGCGCGGCAAGGTTTGCCGTGGAACCCATTGCAGACCACTGGTTCTGCCCGGTCTGTGCGTTTTTTACCATTGCACAGTCTCCGACGGCATAGATATCTTCCAGGTTCGTCTTCATCTGCGCATCGGTTAAAATCGTCCCCTTAAACATCTCTATGCCGCTGCCTTCCAAAAAGGCTGTTGCCGGACGCACTCCAATCGCAAGGATCACAAGCTCAGCATCCAGTGTTCCCTGATTCGTCACGACTTTTTCTGCCTTTTTCTCCCCTTCGATGCCTTTTAGCTCCGTGGATGTCAGGATACGCATACCTGCCGCTTTCAGCTTTCTCTTTGCATAATCCGCCATTTCTAGGTCAAAGGCATTTGGCATCACCTGGACAGCCGCGTCAATCACCGTGACCGCAAGCCCTTTTGCCATCAGATTTTCCGCCACTTCCAGCCCGATAAATCCGGCGCCGCATACGACTGCTTTTTTACAACTATGTTCTTCGATATAAGCGCGTGCCGCAACAACGTCATCCGGTGTGCGCACACAAAATACGCCAGGCAGCCTCACGCCGTCCACCGGCGGTACAAAAGGCGCTGCGCCGGTCGCGATCACCAGCTTGTCATACGTCTCTGTAATTGTCTCCCCTGCCGCCTTTTTAATCTGTACCGTTTTTTCCGCGCTGTTTACCGCAGTCGCTTCCCATCCGGTAAATACCTGCGCTCCGGTAAGATTCGCATATTTTGCCGGCGTATTGACGATCAGGCTTTCCCTGTCCGGGATATCGCCGCCAATATAATAAGGAAGCCCGCAGCCGGCATAGGAAATGTCCTCCCCCTTCGTAAAGATCTTTACATCCGCGCTCCTGTCGCAGCGCTTTAGCTTCGCCGCCGCTTTTGTACCCGCCGCCACGCCGCCAAGAATCACATATTTCATAGATTATGTATCTCCCTTCGTTAAATTAGATTGCATCTGTTTTCATTATAATACTTGCCATCCATAAAAGAAAATCGTAAAATATTATTGAAATAATTGGAAAAATCTATAGATAAAGTTATTTTATGGAGAATGTATATGACCATCCGTCATTTAAAAATATTTATCGCCGTTGCGGAAACCGGACTAATGAGCGCCGCAGCAAATCGGCTCTACCTTACACAGCCGACCGTCAGCCAGGCGATCCGCGACCTGGAAGACCACTACCACGTGCAGCTTTTTGAACGCCTGCACAAAAAACTGTATATTACAAGAGAAGGCGAACAGCTATTAAACCTCGCGCTTATGACTGTCGGCAGCTTTGACCATCTGGAGCTTTCCATGCAGCGCTTAAAAGAGCACCTTACGCTTCGCATCGGCTCTTCTTTGACTGTCGGCACCTGCCTGATGTCCAAGGTGATTGCAGACCTAGAAGCCGAATGCCCGAACCTGGAGCTGTATTCTTTTGTCAGCAATACTGAAGAAATCGAGCAAAAATTGCTGCGGCACGAGCTGGATGCCGCGGTCGTAGAAGGCACGATCGAATCCCACGAGCTTGTAAGCATCCCGATTGTAGAAGACTCTCTCGTACTTGTATGCGGGAAGACACACGATTTTTATCAAAAAGACATCGTCTATGCGTCCGAGCTGGAAGGCAGAAAATTTGCAATCCGCGAAAAAGGCAGCGGCACGCGGAAACTGTTTGAGCAGTATTTATCCGCCCACAACATCCATATCCACGCTGCCTGGGAAGCAAACTGCCCGCGTACGATCTTAAACGCCGTCATCTACAATGACGCCCTCGCCGTAATGTCCCAAAGGCTTGTAAAGCACGAATGCATCCACCATGCCGTAAAAATCTTCCGCTACGAGACAAGCGAATGGGATCGCTACTTTAAGCTTGTCTGTTTAAAACGCGGCACCGAAGGTACACTCCCTGCTGCCTGCATAAAAAACGCTCCGCAGTCCGGGATCGAATGCCTGCGCACCGTACTCAACCGCTACCGCACGTTGAAACTGCCGCAGGAGATTCCTGCGTGTGTGTTTAAAAATGATATGCTATAGCCGATCTAATTGGGTGGGATATCATTGTCTTAGCTAAAGAAATCAAACTCATCCACCGCAAAAGCGATGTCAATCTGGAATGGCTCACGC
>ERZ778516.2116-NODE-2116-length-13798-cov-16.256421_pt1 | contig 13798 bp, 15 predicted proteins | sample MGYA00510342_ERZ778516 | MGnify/ENA primary metagenome ERZ778516 (study PRJEB29527, sample SAMN07138961) | mouse gut metagenome | material: feces | host: mouse | place: China:Nanjing | collected 2016-01-25 ...
AATGAATCATCACCGCTCTTACCCGCAAGCGTACTCAAGACATATCTGATCTTTACAGCATGAATTGTTAAAATACACACTAATTAGTACCATACTACATGACAAATGACTATATGTTCTGCGCAGTTTTCAGAAAATTTCAAAAAATCTCCCGGGATTTGTCAGTTCCCTGCCCCATCTAGATCCCGAAACGCTCGACGTGGAGATCACAAACCTGATCATTCTCGGGTGTCATTGCGAATGAGAAAGCTGAACTTGAGCATAAATGTAATGATCGCAGACCAGAACGGTGAACTTGAGAATAAAGATGCCGTCATCGCGAATAGACTGATACAGCAATAAATGCAATAAAATATTCATTACAAATAATAACAAAAATTTAGAATAGTTGATCAAAATGTCTTGACATGTCAGAGACGTAGTGATATCATATGTATTGCAGATGCGGAAGTGCTGGAATTGGCAGACAGGCAAGATTAAGGTTCTTGTGTCGGATTCGACGTGTGGGTTCAAGTCCCATCTTCCGCATTGGTTAAGAGTATGGGAAACCTTGATTTTCTAGGTTTCCCTATTTTTATTGTGTATCTGCCTATCAATCCATGTTTTTGATCTTTATCAATAAGATTCTCTAAATATTTTTCCTCGTATAATATGCTTTTCATCTAAGCAGCGTATTCTTTGGATACATTCTTACTCGCAAGGCTGCTTTGAATTTTTCCGGGTGTTTGAGAAGCATAAGAAAGGAACATTCCCATGTAAAAATTTGCGCAGTTTATCGTACTAGCAAAAAATAATACTCTCAAAAGTTATATGATTTCGTATGAAAGTATGCTATAATCAATGATATAATCAAATCGAGATTCAGGAAGAAGATAAAAATGACAGATATGGAGATTTTAGAGAAGGCGATTGCAAGGATTGAGGCCTCTATTGATGAATATGATGAGGCAGATACATCTGTAATATATGACAGCGTAGATGCTATTGCGAATGCGGGCTACAAATCGGAAGCAATTGAGGCACTGTTACAGTTGTTGGAGCGTCATCCACTAACCTATTTTGGAGATCCCGGCGCGATCGTGCATTTTATCGAACATTTCGGCGGGGAATATGAAAACTTTCTTGCAGAATCGGTAAAGAGAACCCCAACCAATACAACAGTCTGGATGTTAAACAGATGTATCAATGCCGGAGAGCGCACAGCGGAATTTATGGGCATATTGAAAGAAATCGCAGGCAGGACAGATGTTGATAAGGATATTAAAGATAGGGCGCAGGAATTTATAGACTTTCAAGCAAATCAGTAAATCGATTTTTTACAAATTCCGTTAAAGATGTGTGAATTGGTTGTCAGAAAATCTGTATTCAATTTTTTATCGGAAAAGGAAGGAAATGTTTTGTATGGAAAATAAAGAATGGGTCATGCCGACACATATCATTGCCGGAGCAGGGATCGTAACAAATGAGAGAGATGAGGTCCTCATGGTAAAAACATATAATGCAGGCTGGGTATTTCCCGGAGGACAGGTCGAGGTTGGGGAAAATGTGATCGATGCTGTAAAACGAGAGATCATGGAGGAGTCTGGTATTGATATTGAGGTTGGAGAAGTGTTTTGCATATCTTCCAATACCAGGAAGCATCCCGGTTATAACGGAGTCAAAGAAGTGCCGACCAAAATCATGCTTGACTTTATATGCAAAGCAAAAGGCGGAGATCCGAGACCATCTGACGAAAATTCCGAATCTGCGTATGTGCCAAAAGAGAAGGTGTTGGAATTGATCCAGGCACCCGCCATTGTCGAACGGTATAAAGCATACTTGGAGTATACAGGCAGACCAATTTATTTGGAGTATGTTACCAAGCCATCGTTTCAGTTAAAATTGAAAAGGCTGATCTAAGCCACTGTTCCAGCGTCCTTGATATCATATGAAGGCAGAAGGAAGTATCGGCAGTTTATTAATCCCAATACCACTTCTGCCAAATGAATTGCATGCTAATTTCTGTCTGGATGGAGCATCGGTCACGCAACGACAAACTTCTCAAGCTTTAACATGAGCTCTGCCCGCTCTTCCATCCCGGCATGGATGTCGAGAAGCAGTGGTTTCCTGCAGTCGCAGCTCAGTACGCCAAGCAGTGATTTCGCATCGAGATATGTACTTCTACCACTGATCAGATCGATATCGTACGGTGCACTCCTTGTGATATCGATAAAATCCCGAACCTTGTCTACTGAATCAAGCAAAACTTTTACTCCCATGATTAACTCCTTTTCTCCCCATCTGCCTGGGCATCTCTGATATACACATTTCCATCAACAGTTCGTCCGCTGTTACAGTTCTTATTATCGTTTATTTTCACCCTGTATGCAAGTATTTACTTACTTTTCTCTTTTTTATCGCATTTTAGACTATATGTGTATTTCAGTTTTGTGCATATATCACATGAAAAATCACGATATATCCAGTTATGCCCATTTATTTCTGATATTTTCGCACGCTTATGTGTTATCATGTTTTTCATTTCGCTTTGCAGACCTTGCAGCTGCTCATTCATCTCACGCAAAATCAACCATTTATACCGCTTTTACAGATATGCTTTCAACGCTGTGATAACTTCCTCGTACTCTGCGTCTGACAGTGTTTTCCTCTTGGGGTCCATGGCAAATGTGCTGCCCCACTCAAACGCATCCTCCTTGTATTTGGGAACCAGATGAAAATGCAGGTGGTGTCCGGTGTCCCCATATGCGCCATAATTCACCTTATCCGGCGAAAATGCCTTGTGTATCGCTTCCGCCACATGATTCACATCGCGGAAAAACGCGTTTCTCTCCTCCTCGGAGAGCTCAGTCATCTCACTCACATGATGTCTGCTCGCCACGATCACCCTTCCCCTGTGGCTCTGCTCTTTGAACAGATACACCTTTGATGCCTCCAGCTCACAGATCTTGATGCCGAACTTGTCTACAAGCTCCCCCTCCACACAATATGCACAGTTATTATCTACCATAATGATATGCCTCCTCTATCCCTTGGTATTCTTTAATTTTTCAAAATGCCGCTGCAAAAGCGCCACAACAGCGTCCTTATCCTCCATCTTGTCCAATATGACACAGGATCCAAACACATCGTCATACTGGAAGATCAGCCTGTACGGATCGCCTTTGATCATAAACTGAGCATCGCCCTCATAAGGTTGAAAAGCCTCTTTTCCCATCTCCTCCGCCACACTCTGCACAAGCAGGCGGATCGGTTCTGACGCCCAACCGTCTGTGTCCAAAACGATCCAGCCGTCATTCTCCGTGATCATATTGATCCTATATAACATTTTCAACACTCCTTTCCATTCTTCAATGAGCAGACTCCGCTTAGGAGCTGTACTGTCCGCAAAAAGGCACCACATATCGCGTGATGCCTCTTTGCCATGCCGCAGCCCCATACAGAGAAAAGTTCCTTATTTCTGCACCAGATGAACCGCGAAACCGCCAATCTCCTCGTCGAGATAGATCGCTGTGAGTTTTCCGTTCTTAACCACCGCGGAATCCTCGATGAACTTCACATTTTTCACAGACTCCAGGTAGTTCTTTGCACGCGCCACGCTGTTTGTACCGATCGCGATATGCCCGTTCGCACCGCGTCCGACCTTCTTCATCGCCTCGACCTCGATCCCTGCAAAGATCGAGCTGTTTCCCGCTTTCCTGGCAAAACCAAACAATTCATCATATCTGGATGCCACTGTGTCTGCCGCTGCCTCATCCTCACAGTTCACACCGATGTGCCTGAGCTCAAACCCCAGCATCGTCCGCACTGCCTCCTCCGTGAGCGCCTGGATCTCATCATACTTCCCTGCCGCCACGAGGTCCTTCTTAACCATCCAGGAACCGCCGCACGCGATGATCTTGTCAAACGCGAGATACTCGCAGATATTCTTTGCCGTGATACCGCCTGTCGGCATGAACTTCATCTGCGTGTAGGGCGCTGCCATGGACTTGATCATGTTCAGTCCGCCTGCCGCCTCCGCCGGGAAAAACTTGACCACCTCGAGACCAAGCTCTATCGCCTGCTCCACATCCGAAGGATTGGAAGTTCCCGGAGTCACAGGAACACCCTTATCGATACAGTATTTCACGATCTTGGGATTCAGACCAGGGCTGACGATAAATTTTGCGCCAGCGTTCACTGCGCGGTCAACCTGCTCTGTCGTGAGCACTGTACCAGCGCCGACCAGCATCTTGGGAAACTCGCCTGCCATGATCCTGATCGATTCCTCCGCCGCCGCCGTTCTGAAAGTGACCTCCGCGCAGGGAAGCCCTCCCTTGATCAACGCTTCCGCCAAAGGCTTTGCGTCCTTTGCATCATCCAACACAACAACCGGAACAATACCGATTTTACTGATTTTTTCTAATACTTCGTTCATATTTTCCCTCTCTTTTATAGTGAATCCAATCGCTGATTTATCTGGGCTGCTTTCCAATGTATGCCAAGATCCCACCGTCAACATAAAGTATATGTCCGTTTACGCCGTTCGATGCATCGGATGCAAGGAATACAGCCGGTCCGCCCAGCTCATCCGGCTGCAGCCATCTGTTTGCCGGTGTCTTTGCACATATAAAGGTGTCAAACGGGTGTCTGCTTCCGTCCGGCTGCCGCTCTCTCAAGGGCGCCGTCTGCGGTGTCTCGATATATCCCGGTCCGATACCGTTGCACTGGATATTGAACTCACCGTACTCAGAACATATATTCTTTGTGAGCATCTTCAACCCGCCCTTGGCTGCAGCATATGCAGATACCGTCTCGCGTCCAAGCTCCGACATCATAGAACATATGTTTATAATTTTGCCGTGCCCTTTCTTGATCATGGAAGGGATGACAGCCTTTGACACGATGAAGGGAGCGTTCAGATCCACATCGATCACCTGTCTGAACTCAGCGGCTGTCATCTCGCACATCGGGATCCGCTTGATGATGCCCGCGTTGTTCACAAGGATATCGATCACGCCGACTTCCTTCTCGATCGCAGCCACCAGCTCATTGACTGCTTCCTCGTTCGTGACATCACATACATATCCGTGAGCGTCTATGCCCTCCTCCTTGTATGCCGCGATGCCCTTGTCCACAAGCTCCTGCCTGATATCGTTAAACACGATCGTGGCGCCTGCATTCGCCATTGCCTTTGCGATCGCAAAGCCGATACCGTATGAAGCGCCTGTCACCAGCGAGATCTTGCCTTCGAGTGAAAAAAGATTCGCGTTCGCCATCTTTCATTTCCTCCTATACATAAATTTCGCAGCCATGCGTTTCTTTTGTTTTCCTTTTCGGTCTAGCGCTGTACCCTGCCTGACGCGTCGCCGCCTGCAAGCGTCTCAACTTCCTTTCTCGACACAAGATTGAAATCGCCGGGAATCGTGTGTTTCAGCGCAGATGCCGCCACGCCGAATTCCAATGCCGCCTTGAAGTCCTTACCGTCGAGCAGTCCGCAGATCACACCGCCTGCAAAGGAATCGCCGCCGCCCACGCGGTCCACGATCGGGTGGATGCTGTACTCTTTTGAGTGGTAGAACTCCTTTGTATCTCTTGAGTAGATGCATGCTGACCAGCCGTTATCAGAGGCGGAATGACTGACTCTTAGCGAGGATATGCAGTACTCAAAATTGTAGTCCGCAACCATCTGTTCAAAGATGGACTTGTAGCCCGCAAGCTCGAGATCGCCGCTTGTCACGTCTGTGTTGCCCGGCTTGTAGCCCAGTACCAGCTCCGCGTCCTCCTCGTTTCCGATACACACGTCAACGTACTGCATCAGGTTCTTCATGACCTTCTGCGCCTTCTCGGAAGACCACAGCTTCTTTCTGAAGTTCAGGTCTACAGAAACCTTGACACCATGCTTCTTCGCCGCTTTCAGTGCCTCCTCCGTGAGCACTGCTGCCGAATCAGACACAGCCGGTGTGATCCCCGTGAAGTGGAACCAGTCAACACCCTCAAAAATCTTGTCAAAATCAAAGTCAGCAGCCGTCGCTGTGGAGATCGAGGAGTGTGCCCTGTCGTACACGACCTTGGAAGGTCTCATAGCCGAACCGGACTCCAGATAGTAGATCCCCAGTCTCTCGCCGCACTTTGCGATGTTCTTCGTGTCGACACCGTACTTTCTCAGAGATGCGATCGCGCACTCTCCCAGCTCATTGTCCGGCACCGCTGTCACAAAGTCAGCATCATGTCCGTAATTTGCCAGAGAGACTGCCACGTTCGCCTCTCCGCCGCCATAGTTGATGTCAAACTCGTCTGCCTGAATGAACTTCTCATTGTTGGGTGTAGAAAGTCTCAGCATGATCTCACCCATTGTAACTACTTTTTTTGCCATGATTATATTTCCTCCATTTATTTTGGAGCGCCCATATAGTTCATAGGCACTCTGTTTTACAGTATCGCCAGGTATGGGAAATCAGACCCATATGTATGAAATCAAAGTGTCACGCCCTGCTTAAAGATCGCCATATCGCGAAATCCCGCAAGCTCGCTCTTCACTTGCTTGCCGGAGGCGACCGCCACAACCTCATCGAACAGGCGCTGCCCTGTCACATCCAGACTTTCACCCTCCGCGACAACACCGGCGTTGAAGTCGATCCAGTTGCCCTTTTTGTCCGCAAGCCTTGAATTGCTTGAGATCTTCACGGTCGGCACGGGGCATGCAAACGGCGTTCCGCGCCCTGTCGTAAACAGTACAATATGCGCACCGCTGGCTGCGAGCGCTGTCGCCGCGACCAGATCATTTCCGGGTGCACTCAACAGATTCAGCCCCGGCGTGCTCACCGTCTCTCCGTAAGCCAGGACTCCCTTGACGACCGCGCTTCCCGATTTCTGTGTGCAGCCAAGGGACTTGTCCTCCAGCGTAGAGATGCCGCCCTCTTTGTTGCCCGGTGATGGATTCTCATAGATCGCCTGGTTGTGACGCTTGAAATAATGCTTGAAATCGTTGATCAGGTCAACTGTCTTGTCAAACAGTGCCTCATTTGCACAGCGGTTCATCAGGATCGTCTCCGCCCCGAACATCTCCGGCACTTCCGTGAGAATGGTCGTCCCTTTTTTGCTGATCAGTATATCCGAAAAGCGTCCGACGGCAGGATTTGCCGTGATCCCGGAAAAGCCGTCGCTGCCGCCGCACTTCATGCCGATGACCAGCTCCGAAACGCTGACCGGCTCGCGCTGAAACTGCGCCGCGTACTCCGCGAGTCCCTTCACCATCCCGACACCCTCGGCGATCTCGTCATCGCTCTCCTGCGCCACCAGGAATTTCACCCTGTCCGGATCGATCTCGCCCAGATATCCTTTCAGGACATCGATATTGCTGTTCTCGCAGCCAAGTCCCAGCACCAGGACACCGCCCGCATTCGGGTGATTGATCAGGTTCGCCAGGATCTGTCTGGTGTGCTCCTGATCGTCGCCCATCTGGGAACAGCCATACGGGTGCGGAAAGGCACACACTGCCTCGATATTTTCCCGCACAAGCCCTTTCGAGAGTTCTGCGATCCTGCCCGCCACGTTGTTGACACAGCCGACCGTAGGAATGATCCAGATCTCATTTCTGACACCTGCCCTGCCATCCTTGCGCCTGTACCCCATAAAGGTGGCATCCTCCGTGAACTTCTCCTCGATGGAATCCGGCTCATAACTGTATTCCAGCAGATCGCCCAGCCCTGTCTTTAGATTGTGCGTATGGATCCACTCACCTTTTTTTACAGCGGCTGTCGTGTTTCCGATGCTGAACCCGTACTTGATCACCGGCATCCCTTCTGCGAGATCCACAAGCGCAAACTTGTGCCCCGCCGGGATTTCCATGACAGTCGTCACCTCCGTGCCGCCCACGTTCACAGTCGTGTCCGCCGGGATCACCTTCAGCGCCACAGCCACATTGTCATTTTCAGTAATCTTAATAAAATCAGTCATTCTTAACCTTTACCATGTATCGATCCAAAGTTTTTATCCCCAAAATGTCTAAAAAGTCACGCAAAATTTTTCTCGACCGCTTTTCTCATGCCCAGCGTCCTGATATCTTCGAGATATGCCGCCACCGCGTCGGCAAGTCCGGCAACCTGCGTCAGATCCTGTCCGTGGAAGTCCGCGTTGCCGAGATACGCCTGCACAAACTCCGCTGAGGGCTTTGCGCTGTTCGCCGCAAAAAACGCGAGCACCTCCATGTCATCCATGATCTTGTACTCCTGCCCATCCCGGTGTCCGATCAGCGCCTTCTCCCGGATCTCGCTTCCTGTATAGAATGCCATCAAAGCCGCGATTGAGAATGTCAGGCGCCTCGGAAGCTCGCCTTTTCGCTCCACATATCCCAGCAGCGACGGCAGGCATCTCGCCCTCCACTTCGATACGGAATTCAGTGAAATGGACAGCAGCGCGTGCTTGATATACGGATTCCGAAACCTGCCGTCCACTGCCTTTGCAAAGTCAAGCAGATCCTGCCTGGGCAGATCAAGTGTCGGGATCACCTCATCGTAGATCGTCCTGTGCATGAATTCACCGATCAGCCCGTCCTCCATGGACTCTCTCACATAGTCATTTCCCGCAAGGTACGAAGCCAGGACAAAGGATGTATGTGCACCGTTCAAGATACATACCTTTCTCTGCTTGTACGGCTTCTGATCATCTGTAAAGATAACCGGGCAGCCCGCGTCGGGAAGCGGAAACTCCCTGCTGATATCCCTCGCGCTCTCGATCACCCACAGACCAAACGGCTCCGCCGTGACGACGATATTGTCGCGGTATCCGAACTCCTCCCAGAGCTCCTGCGCGTCGTCCCTCGGATATCCTGTGACAATGCGGTCAACCAGCGTCGACGTGAACACACACGCCTCGTCAAGCCATGCGAGGAAACCTTCCTCGAGATCCCAGCGCTTTGCAAACCGGACAACACACTCTTTCAGACGGATCCCGTTGTCGTCGATCAGCTCTACCGGGAGCATCACAAGCCCCTTGTCCGCTGCACCGTCAAAATGCTTATATCTCGTATAGAGGAACTTGCAGAGCTTCCCGGGATATGTTTTGGGCGGCTCTGCCTCAAACCTGTCCGTATCATCATACACGATACCAGCCTCGGTCGTGTTTGACACGATAAATCTGAGTGTATCTAATTTAGCATACTCGCTGTACTTTCCGTATTCTTCGTAAGCATCTGCCACGTCCGCAACGCTCGTCACGACTCTCCTGACCATTTTGCATTCGCCGTTAACCATACCCCGCAGGCACACCGTGTACTGGCAGTCCTGATCGTGGAACATGTTGAGGATCCCGGCGCCGTCGATGGGCTTCACCAGCACAATGTCGCCATCGAATCTGCCCTGTTCGTTTGCGATATCGATAAAATAATCAACAAATGCACGCAAGAAATTGCCCTCGCCAAATTGAAGTACCTTGATCGGTCTTTCTCTTTTTCCGCTCCTTGCCGCATTTAATAATTCCATGTCACTTTCTCCTGTTAAATTCTTTATCACCAGTCGCAAAAATATTCGGCGCGCACCTGTCTCATTATTCCGCTCACAGCCGTGTTGTAAGCGCTTACAATTTGTATTGTAAATCGTTTTTCATAGAAAGTCAACAGCATTCGGAATTCTTTTCCAGCATTATTTAGAAATCTGATCATTTTTATGAAAGCAGTTACATTCTCAATGCTCCATGCGCTGTCTGATCTTATCAACTGCTTTCCATCGCCGGATTCGTTCCTGCTGGTCCCGTGCAAGCACTTCTATCACAAATCCGCCAATCTCCCAGAATACCTTCTTTGTCTCGTCATTCATGCCCGAGTACTCCTGCATGATCGAGTGAAGCTTTTTGGCTGTCTCTCCGCCCTTTACATTCTTTAGGTCCGTCAGCGTCTTTGCCTCTGTAACCTCTATCATCTTGAAAAGACTGTCTATAAAATATCCTACCCGTTCGATCTCCAGCGAAAATATCCATTTGTTGATGCGGTCATACAGTTTCTTGCGCTTCGGCTGCTGCGACCCCGACCGCTCAAAGTGATCTCCCTCGACACACCACGAAAAACAGACATGCTGCTGCACGCCGATCTCCGTACTTTTGATCAGCTCATAGTCCTCCTGCTGCTCCATCAACATCCCCACAAAAGATTCGTCTGGGACGATCTTTAATATTTTCTCTCTGATTCCCTCATAATCGAGCTTTTCCATAAAATCCGGCCGAAACCCCGGACCGTCCATGTTATAAATCCTGCCGATCCTGTGTTTCACAGTATCATCACAGGTCATCGCCGCATACACTGCCAGATTCCCGCCTTTGGAGTGTCCTCCCAGATAGAATCTCAGACTGCGCTTTTTGGCAAGAAGCCTTGCTACCTGGTTCACATATTCCGTACTTTTGTACTGCGCTCCCACAGGTGTTCGGTACGCCATATTAAAATCCTCTTTCCAACCGACCAGCGCATCATCTGTTCCCCTAAAAGACAGGAACGTATCCCCGTTTCCCAGCAGGAATGTCACCGCACAAAACTGCATCCCCTCATCGATATCCATCTCCTCCATCAGATAATTCACCTTTGTATTCCGATACCTGCGCGAGAAAGCAGTATTGTAGAAAAGCTCCCTGTTTTTTTCAAGCTCCCACTTTACAGAGATAAAATTGTGCCAGTCCATCTTCTGTGCCACATCGCACAGCGCGATAGCCGGCTTATTTTCGTCTATTTGGGGAACGATTCCATCAAAGATAAAATAAGAAAGATGAGAAAGAACCAGTCCGTCAATTTCACAAAAGGGCTTTTCCGTAAAGGTAAAGCCCCCAAATTCATATACGTATGAGATGATGTCTCCCATATAAAAACCTCCAAAACTCAATACAATTTTCCATCATAGTATGCCAGCAATTGTCCTACAACGTTGTTGTACTGAAGGATCCCTTCCTCCACACCGTTCAATTTCAGTGTTGTATCCATGAGCGTATCAGAAACCTTCTTCACCGTGGAGGTCTTCACAACTGCGGTTTTCTCAACCTCCTGCCAGGTTTCCCTTGTCAGGAAAACATTGTCACTCGCTACGCCGTCACTGATCCGCACATGGCTCTTATAGATATTCTGACTCTTTCCAATCGAGTCATAAAAATCATTGTTTACATAGCTCAGCACACTGAGATAACCACAATACTGCAAAAACGGATCCTCCGAATTGATACATGCCAGATATCCGATCATATTTGCGTCATCCTCGTAGATAAACCCCTTCGTGTGTGCAAGTTCATGACAGATCGTCGGCGCCACATTCGTGATGTACATGACAGAATTGATGTTTGCCTCCAAGGAAAATGGAAAATAGTAACCCATTATGTACTGCTGGCTGAAAAAATCAGAAAAACTTAAATATTTCGGCGTGACATAGAATCCGGAAAGCTGATCATACTGCTCGCCAAGCCTTATCATCGCCTGCCTTGATGCCTCCACCAGATCACCTTCATAGTATGCGTCGCCGCTGTCATCATGGGGAATCACTTTCTCCAGTTCATTGCACTTTTCAACGATATAATCCCTGAGTACCACCAGCTCTTTCTTGGTGTAAGCCCCCTCATTTGACATCATGTCATTTTTGATATGTACCTGTGCCACTGCCTGATCCGAGATACTCGCAACCATTCTGTCCGATTCCATGCGCCTTTCAAGATATTTATCCGCAAAGCTCGAACTGTGATACAGGATAAAACAGTTCAACGTCATCACATAACAGACTGCCAACGCTGTCCACGCATAAAATTGTCCAAATCCCCTGACTGCCTTTTTATATCTCTGCCTGCAGATCAGATCCACAAGCCAGAACCCGATTCCAAATACTGTGACTGCCACTGCCATGATCAGCATGATCTCACCGACGCTGAACGGCACTTTGCTCGTAAGACGTGCATATGTATTCAGCCAGACGGGAAATATATTCTTGATATACCAGTCGCTGAATTCCACACTGCGCCATGACACTATATTCAGCATAACAGCACCGACCACCCCAGATGCATACGCAATTTTGTGCATTTTTACCTTGTGATTCGCTTTTTCTCCTGTATTATCCATATTTTCTCCTCCAGCAAACGCTTTATCCTGCTATTTTTTATACAGAATACCACATTATTGTTATGAAAATATAGATAAATTGTGAACAATTGCCAACTTCAAAAAACCATTTTATGGAAGCACCATAAACTCCTGATAGCGCGCCGCGTCTATACGGCTCACATTCGTGTTCATATATACTCCGTCCTCGCGGTACTCTGTCCTGTGCACCACGGCATTATCATTGAGATATGAGACGATATCACCTCTTTTATACGGTATGATAAACTCACAATCCCTGTATCTTTCCGACAATTTTCCCATGATAAGTCTCAGCAGTGTATCGATACCATTGCGCGACTTGGCAGACATATACAGCTTATCATTGCCCTGTACTGTCGCAAATGTCCCCATTCCACACAGATCTGCTTTATTATAAACATATATCATCGGAATCTGGGCGGCATCGAGTTCTTTCAGGGTATCTTCTGTCACCTTGACATGTTCCATATAATTCTCATCGGAATAGTCGACAACCTGAATCAGCAGATCAGCTTCCCTGACTTCCTCCAAAGTTGAGCGGAAAGCTTTCACGAGATTATGCGGCAGATTGGAGATAAATCCCACTGTGTCAGACAGCAGAAACGCATTCTGGTCTGACGGTGCTATCCTTCTGACTGTGGTGTCCAGTGTCGCAAAGAGCATATCCTCCTCGTAGACCTTTTTTTCCTCATCACCGGCACAGGCTTCCAGCATAGCGTTCATGATCGTGGACTTTCCCGCGTTAGTATACCCGACAAGCGCCACTCGCGGGATTCCTGACTCTGCTCTTTTTTTGCGCTGTGTCTCCCGCTCATCCGCGATACCCTCCAGCTCACGTCTCATACTCGTAAGCCTTTGTTCAAGCTTCCGCCTGTCCAACTCCAGTTTCTTCTCCCCAGCTCCCTTATTACTCATGGCACCGCTTGCACCGCCCTGTCTCGACAGGGCATCGTGAAGTCCCACCAGGCGCGGCAGCATATACTGCAGCCTCGCCACCTCAACCTGCAGTCTCGCCTCCCTGGTCCTTGCCCTCGCGGAGAAGATTTCCAGGATCAACGTCGTTCTGTCCATGACCGGGCACTCCAGTTCCCTGCTCAGATTCCTGAGCTGTATTGGCGACAACCCATTGTCAAACACTACGATATCCGCCTCAAGTGCCCGAGCCATCTCCCGAACCTCGCCAACTTTACCTGCACCGATATATGTGGCGGTGTTCGCAGACTCCATATTCTGCTCAATGCGCCCCACTGGTTCCATATCGCACGCCTGTACCAGACTGACCATCTCGTCCATAGCAAGATGAAAGCTTTCCCTTCCCTTGTTTCCATTTGTATTTGTTGTGATATTCATACCTACGATCAATGCTCTGTCCATACATATACCTCCCCTCTGCCAACATGCATCCTACCGAAACCCTACCTCTTAGAATTCCCTCCTGTTTCTGAACAGTATAGGGCATAATCGCGAAAATGTCAATTCATGCGTTTAGTAGGCACGACATACGCATGAATCTTTTTTCCATCTCTATTTCCGATGTTACTGTTTACTCCGTTCCAGTAACAGGCAAAATTCCAACGCATACAAAAGGAAAGTATTTTTCACCAAAAATACTTTCCCCTTAAAATCCGTTCGCACAGGAATTGCCTTATTCAATTTTTTCTTAAATATATACCAGCCGCAAAACGGCTATATTTATGTGGCTGGTGTGTATCATACTAT
>ERZ778516.2119-NODE-2119-length-13784-cov-7.105252_pt1 | contig 13784 bp, 7 predicted proteins | sample MGYA00510342_ERZ778516 | MGnify/ENA primary metagenome ERZ778516 (study PRJEB29527, sample SAMN07138961) | mouse gut metagenome | material: feces | host: mouse | place: China:Nanjing | collected 2016-01-25 ...
TCCAATCCGCTCCGAAAGCAAAGTCAGGACGGAAAGCACCCGAAGGCTTATTCATAAGTGACTTCATGGAGACGACCTCTACCTTTACGTCAGTTCCGTCTGACATGCTGAATTCCCCGCCCAGCAAAATACCGGCGGACGTGACATCCACGTCCGCCTTTTTTATTCCGCAGTCTTCTTTTGCAGACAGTTCATATCTGTACCTGTTTCCGGATGAAGATGCATTCCGGACATAAAACAACTCATCAAGATGTACAATCAGCAGCGCAGGATTCCCCAAAGCCGCACCTGTCACGTTTTCAGCAGTCTCCACCACAGCCTCCAGTGCATCATGGTCAACAGTCCAGACTGATTCCCCGTCACAGAAAATATCCAGTCCGTTCCCTGACATGAAATAAGAGTCCCCCTGCACAAGCAAAGTGGCCTCCCCCTTCAGCAAGGTCTTTCCGAACCTACCTTCATAGCTGAGCACAAGTTCCACGCAAGATGATGAAAAAGCATTGTACAGCCTGTCCAATGGCGATTGGGCAAGAGCAGCGGCACAAGACAGCACCGCCACAAAAGCCGTCAGCACAATTTTTTCCGCTATTGCCGCCATAACCGTCATTGCTGCAGGAATGGAGCCATAACCTCTTCAAGCTCAATAAGGTCGGCGACAAGCACCTGACGAGGCTTCGAACCTTCCTGAGGGCCTACGATTCCGGCTGACTCTAGCTGGTCCATCACACGTCCCGCACGCGCATATCCCATTCCCATCTTCCTCTGCAAATCTGAAGTAGAGCCTTTTTGCGTCTGAACTACAAGACGGGCCGCATCCTCGAACAGAGGGTCAAGATTCTGCATGTCAATCATGCCGCCTCCTGACTCACCGTCCTGGGACACAGGAACAGGGAGATAATATGGAGTATTGTAGCATTGCTTGTACCCTGTCTGCTTCTCGATGAAGCTTGTTATCCTGTTTATCTCCTTCATCTCCACAAGGGCGCACTGCACACGCTCCATATCGACACCGGCATAATACAACATGTCTCCGCGTCCGATAAGATTCTCCGCTCCGCTCGTATCAAGAATAGTGGAAGAGTCAATCCTCGACACCACCCTGAAAGCGATTCTGGTCGGGAAGTTAGTCTTGATAAGACCTGTAATCACGTTGACTGAAGGACGCTGCGTAGCTATTATGACATGAATGCCGGCAGCCCTTCCCTTCTGTGCAAGACGTACAATTGAAGCCTCTATGCTCTTGGCCGCCTTTCTCGCCTCAGGACCAGTTCCGCCTGCCATTGTAAGGTCGGCATACTCGTCTATGACCACTACCAGATAAGGCAGATACTTGTGTCCGTCTGTAGGCAGCAGGTGACGGTCTTTGTATTTCTCATTATATAGCTTGAGATTGTTCACTCCGGCAAGAGCAAGGAGCTTATAACGCTCATCCATCTCCATGCAAAGGGAATTGAGGATTTCCTCCGCAGACTTAGGGTCTTTGACAATGGCATGCGCCCTTTCGTCCTGCTCGCTCGCCGCAAGAGGAAGAACGGCAAGATAATGCTTTATGAGAGACTCATATGCAGTGAACTCCACCATCTTCGGGTCTATGAAAACGAATTTAAGTTCAGAAGGATGCTTGGCATACAGGAGCGAAGACACTATCACATTCAATCCTACGGACTTGCCCTGCTTTGTCGCTCCGGCAATAAGGAGGTGAGGTGCATCAGCAAGGTCAAAAATCTTGACCCTCTTGGTAATCGTATATCCTATGGCTACCGGAAGCTCCGCCTTGCTCTCACGGAAAGCGGCATCATTGAACATCGCCTTGAGAGGCACAATGGAAGGCGTGCTGTTGGCCACCTCAATTCCGACGCAATCAGGCAGCGTCACTATACGCACCCCCTTGGCATTCAATGCCATGGCTATCTCCCTGTGCAGATTCTCAATTGAAGAAACCTTTACCCCGGGAGCCGGAACCACCTTGTAAAGCGTGACGGTAGGTCCAACAACCGCAGTGACCTTTGTAACCTCGACCCTGTAATTCTGGAGGGTCGCACGTATCATATTGTTATTAGTGTCAAGCTCCTGCTGGCTCACCTGATGCTGCCCGCCTGCATAATCGTCCAAAAGGTCAAGAGGAGGGAAAGTGAATCTCTCAAGCTCTTCCCTGTTGTCTATGCGCGGCAATTCCTTAGTGACCTTCGCACTGAAGTCATAATCCACAACAACCTCCATCTCGGACGCCCCTGCCGCATTGCCAGAAGTCCCACCCGATGCAGTTTCTCCAACGGCAGCTTTCACGGCAAGCGTTCCCGACGGCGCCGTTTCTCCAAGCGATATTTCTCCAACTGCATTTTCAGGATTTTCATCCGTCACAACCTGTACATCTCCGTCCACAACAAAGCCTTCATTTGAAGACACATAATGAGGCCCGTCCTCTTCATTCTCCCAAGGTGCCTTTTCATCCTCAGGTTCAAAAGGCGGGTCCAAGTCGTCATCATCTGGAACAGCCGCAACAGTTTCATCCGCATCATCTTCCTGTCCCGGCTCCGCAGCAGGACATGCGCCGGAACTATCTCTTTCCCCTGTCCTTGCAAACCATGCGGAAAATCTTCCGCTGACAAACAGAAGCCACACGACTGACAAGGCAAGCAGGATGCACACAGTCACAACGCTTCCAAACAGATTCTTCATACCGCTCACGACAGCATAGCCGGCATCTCCGCCAAGCCCTCCGCCGAAAACATTTCCCGAACCGAAAACAGACAATATTAGAGAGGCGATAAAAGCACCGCTCACAGTTATGAGCGAAGTTTTCATCAGCCCTATGCTCCTCTGCCAGAAAAACAGCCTGTACGCCACGGCACCCAGCAGAAAGACAAAGGCGAAGCTGCCGAGACCGAGAAAACCGGATACAAGGAAACGGCTCCATTTGTAGCCTATCTTCCCGCCCCAGTTTCCGACTTCGACTCCTGCCGCCATCATGTCCTCCTGCGAAAGCAGGCTCTGGTCAGCCTTCCAGGTGAACAGATAGGAAACTATGGAAAGGAAAGTGAAAATCACAAAGACGAAGACAGCCACGCCCGCGCACTTGAGCATGTTCGACTTCTTGTCCGGATCCATATCAGAAAAGAACGAGAAGCGCGGACGCTTCTCTTCCTTCATGTCATCACTCTTTTTTGTCTTCTTGGCGGCCATGACTATTTATGCTGCTTTCTTATTTTCTGGTTGTTCTTCTGACGCTGGTTCATGTTCTTTCCGGTTTTGACATAACCGATGCCAGGCCTGTTGAAATTGGCTCCGGAATCAATGCGTGACAGATGGATTCCCTCAGGAACCTTTATCCTGTAATCCGACAATTTCTCGATATCCTGGAATATGGTCTCGTCTGAAACGCTGTCCTTGTTCCATATCAGATACTGCTGCCTCATATAAATCGCCAGCGACCGTATCATGGCAGTCTTGTTGTCGCCGTCCTCAGTTTCTGCGATAAGGTCTATTATGCTCTCGATATTGCGGCCGTAATGATTGGCCTTTATTGGCTTCTTCTTTATCGGCACTGCCGCAGGTCTGTCATTGAGGCTCTCCGGCTCTGGCTTCGGATATGGAGAATCCACATCGAGGCCGAACCCGGATATTATGTGCAGATGGTCCCAAAGCTTGTGTTCGTAGTCCTCCTGAAGATGGACCGCAGGATTGAGAATCTCCATAACCTTGACAACGGCCCTCGCCTGCTCATTGCGCTTCTCCCTGTCTTCTATTGTCTTCAGATAATCCACCATCTTCTGAACATTTCTCCCGTATTCCGGTATATAAAGCCTTACACGTTCCGTATTGTACAGAAGCTTGCATGTATCTACTTCATTATTTTCCATATCAATAACATTTCATTTTTCATAACCTGCAAATATACAGAAAGTCGAGAGCAGAGGCAAAATTTATTTTGACTATGCCGAGACGCATCGGTATATGTGCGCAAAGCGCAAATATACCAAAAGCTGAGAGCAGAAGCAAAGTTTATTTTCACTTTGCCTAAAATTCAACATAAAATTTCAGATGCCCCGCCACGTCCTCAACACACCTTCACGACCTCTCCGTCCCGCACATACCACAATACGGCAGTCACGTCAGCATATCCCATCGCCGACCATATTCCCGCATATCTCAGAAGTTGCCTGCTGTACCGTGCGTCATGCTCTCCGGACTTATAGTCTATGATGACTACCTTGCCGTCCCCAAGCACAACCCTGTCCGGCCGGTGCAAGCTTCCGTCAGAATCTATCAGTGTCGTCTCATTGAGCACACGGCTACGGTCATCCGGAAACCATCCGTATCCTGAAGCCTCCCGGATGCGCTCTGAAAGAAGCGTCCTTATTTCGTCCGCCTCCGCAGGCGTCAGTTCACCGGACGAGACGGAAAGATCCACCGCCGCATCGAGGTCCGAAGGAACAACCACACGAGAAAGAATGTCATGCAAAACAACGCCACGGATTCTGCCAGAAGCAGAAATGCCGGCCTCCCCGTCTTCCGAAAAGAAATCCGCAGCATCGGCAGACAGCCTCAGGCGGCCCCTCTCAAGCGTACCGCCATCTCCATCATCCGCATATTCCGGATTCAGAGGTACGGACGGATACTCCCCGCCCTCAGATACAGGAAACTCCTCATCGGAATGCCCCTCATCCTTCCTGACGGCAGAAAAGTCAGGCATGTCACCGAAACGGAAACTTACCGAAGATTCATCCGAACTCCGTTTCATGCACGCGGCAAAATCCGACGCGGACACGAACCACCACAGAATCTGCGAGAAATCCGACAGGCCGGAAATTTTCCCTTCCTGGACCGCATCAAGACATTTCCCCGACGGCATCTTCGCAATAATATGCATTCCGGCCGCCGCCCTGGTCATTGCAACATACACTGTATTCATGTTATCGACTTTCTGAAGGAAGCTTTCCTTTTCATAATCCCTGGCAAAAAGCGTATACTGAGAAGACTTTGACAGGGTGACGTCATAAACGCCCTCGGCTATGCCACCAAGAGTAGTCCCCTCAAGCTCAGGAGCGCACCATCTGTTTCCGGCCTTGAACAGCGGAATGCTTTCCATAAAAGGCAATATTACATATTGGAAATCAAGTCCCTTGGACTTATGTATCGTCATGACACGCACGCTGTCTCCGGATGAAGGAGAGCTTATGGACGGGTCCTCACCCTCCCAATACTTAAGGAACCCCCTGAGACTGTTGCCATTAAGCCCCACATAGTCCTGAAGACAATCCATGAACGACTGGATATGCAGCACCTCGCCTTTCCACAGCTGCTCAGCATCATTTTTCTGCAAGCTCCTCAACAAGCTTTCCGCCATATCCACAAGAGAACTGCTCCCGTCCGGAACCGCAATGTCAAGGGACTTTGCAAGATATCCGTTCACGGTATCCGCAGGATTGTCGGCATAAGACATCAGCGACACTATCCTGCGTACAGTTATAGAGCTGCGTACCTTGAGCGAATCATCGGTCACCACAGTTATTCCGTTTTCTATCAAAAATGACGACACCGCCTCCCCGATAGCATTGCTGCGGACAAGCACAGCAATGTCCGACAGCACAGCCCCGGACGCACGCGCCTCCCCTATGCTGTCCAGAATCGCCTGGAGTTCATCTTCCTTGCCGCAGAACGTCACATTCACGCAACCTGACGGGCCGGACTTCCTGGCCACTTTCTGTTCCACATCAGAATATATGCTTGCCAAAGGCTTACCCTCTGCATCAGGCTTCCCGGTTCCGTCAACAACCACCGCCGCTGCCTTGAAAAACGAATTGTTGAATCCCACCACATCCGGAAGGCTCCTGTAATTGGTGTCCAGAACCTCCTCGACATATCCCGGGAACTCCCCGGGCACCTCGCTCTCCAGAAGATTCCAGTCCGAGCCCCGCCACCGATATATGCTCTGCTTGACATCTCCGACGATAAGATTCTCTCCTCCCTGAGAGTCGCTGTTGTGCAGAAGCGGACTGAAATTAGTCCACTGCACCTTTGCCGTATCCTGGAACTCGTCAAGTAGAAAATGCTCATAACGGACACCGAGCTTCTCATACACGAAAGGAGCATCCGAACCGTCTATTATATTGCGCAGCAAGGTATTGGAGTCGTCAATGCACAGGACATTCTTTTCACGCATCAGTTCCCCGAAAGTCTTGTGCAGTTCTCCGGCCACCCCAAGTCCATATATCTGCCCGTCCAGAATGCAGGCAGTATTATAAACCGCATATCTTTTTCCCCACAGGGCACAGAAATCATTCAGAGGAGTCTCAAGGAAAGGATAAACCTTCGGCAACAAGGTCTTTGCCTTGCTCTTTGCGAACCACTGCCCGCTGTCTGCGGCCTTTGACAGGAATGATTCCGTCGGAACGCACAAGTCTCCGTCATCCTCTGGAGCATCATATGCATAAAGCGCTTTCATGAATCCCCTGTTGCTGTCTGCCGGATTGACACCCGCCTGCTCCAGAATGTCCAGCGCAGCCCTTGCCATGAGCTTAACATCACGCCGGAAAAGTGAGATTTCATCACGGCAGGCCCGCCTTATATTCATCAGCGTCTCCTTCGAATATGCTTCCTCCTCATTTATCCCGCAATGCTCCAGAGCCTCCTGACGCTGCACGGACTTCAGCCTCATAGCCATCTCAAGCAGATTGGCATCCATGCTGTAACGTTCCCCCTGCTCAATCTTCTCGAGCACATTGTCCGTCAGCCAAGGCAACAGACTACCGTCCCCCTCATCAAGCGAATCCAGGATACGGTCAACACTCTCGGCTACAAGAGACCGCTTGTCCAGTTCCACCTGATACGAGGCAAACTGTCCTATCTCCCTCGAGAATGCCTTGAGCGTCTGCTGGAAAAAACGGTCAATGGTACTCACGGCGAAAGCGCTGTAATCATGAAGTATGTCATTCAATACCTCCCTTGCCTTCTTCTGCAGCTCCGCATCACCGGCAAAACATGAGGGAACAAAATAATCATGATATCCGGATTTTTCCGGACAAACAGCAAGAATGTGCAGCTGCCTGAGGATGCGGCTTTTCATCTCATCCGTCGCCTTATTGGTGAATGTCACCGCAAGGATATGCCTGTAGGCATATCTGTCACTGCTTTTGAGCAATATGGAAATATATTTTCTGGCAAGGCTGTAGGTCTTTCCCGAGCCGGCCGAAGCTTTCATTATCTTGAGCATATCTATTACTTTTATATCCCATGCCGGACACTAACGGCCGCATATCGTCCTGAAATCACAATAGCCGCATACGGTCCTGTCATCAGTCCGCCTGAACGGCACTTCAAGGTCATACATCTGGTCAAGCACCGTTTTCAGATGCTCCGACACGGCCTCGCAAAACGTTTTGTTGCACGGTACACTGACCGGAGGATTCTTGAAAAGGCGGGCAGTAGAATACACACTGTTCACAAGGCTTCTTCCCGCAACTTCCGGACGCGACTGCACAAGCATATCATAAATGAAGAACTGAAGCGCAATCTTCGGCCTGTCCTTCACGTCCGGGGCGAAAATCTTGTCCGCAATGGCGGTCGCATTCCCGTCATGGATATTCTCATCATCCTCCAGAACCCTTCCTGTCTTATAATCTACCACACGCGCCTGGTCCGGCCTGAAACTGTCCAGACGGTCTATGAAGCCTTTGAAACGCTGCCCGTGCAGCTCTCCTGTAACCTTTATCTCGCGGCCGAGGATTTCAAACGCATCCGTGCCCCCGGCTTCAAGAAGCTCAAGGTCGCGCCTGAGGGTCTTCATCACATATTTCACAATGACATCCGTCACAACAAGATTGCGCCCGCTCACTTCCATTGCATTCAGCTGACTGACAATCAAAGCCTTGACCTTTCGCCTTACCATATCCTCACGCGCAAGCCAGCTCTTTATGTAATCCTTGCTTATGCGTCCAAGACATGGACCTGAAAGAACAATCCCTTCTTTCTCACGGCCGAAGAAGAAGTTCTCATCCATAGCCTCCTCCGAAGTATAGACTGACCTCATCGTGTCATGATAGACAGTGCCGAACATTCCGTAGTCCAGAGACTCTGACACCTCATCCTCAGCCTGCAACCCCTGGACAGTACCGTAATAGAATTTTGCCGGACACGCAAGGTAATTCTGTAGCGCGGTCGCGGAAAGCACCGTCTCACGTATCTTCCGCACATCCGCATCAGTCTTGCATATCTCAGGAAGTGCCGCGGTCTTCATGCTGCCGTATTTGACTACATAGCGCTTGACAGGCACCCCGAAATGATATTCCAGCTGCTTGATATAGCGGCTTTCCTCACCGGACTTCAAGCCCTCCGTCCTGGAATCGACAAGCATCCAAACATTCTCCGCACGTGAAATCATCCTGTAGAAATAGTACGCCCACACGGCATCCTGATATTCATAAGTGGGAAGCCCGAATCCTTTACGCAGCTCAGGAGGCACAAATGAAGAGCTGACGCTCCTGCGCGGGAAAACGCCTTCATTGGACGACAATATTATAAGATTGCGGAAATCCAGGGCACGCGTCTCAAGGGGGCCCATAATCTGAAGTCCCTTGAGAGGCTCTCCGCGGAACGGCACAGACACCGGACCGAGCAACTGGGCAAGCAGGCGCACAAAAGTCACAGGAAGCACCTCCAGCCTTTTTTCCTGCAACATATTCACACACCTGTAATATTCTTTAGCATATTCAAGTTCAAGGGTTGACTTGCCGTCCGAAGGCACATGCGAGGCGACTGCTTTTATGACATCCTTCAGATATTCCGAGAAAAGCGCAATCTGCTCTGCAGAGCGCGCCTTAGGGTCAGTGACAGCCACACTGAAAACAGTTCCCAGTAAAGGGGTTACGGCGAGCTCCTCCTGCGGTATGTAATATTTTGCCTGCGACTTTACGGAAGCAACCGCATCAAGCGAATCCCTGTCCGCAGCCGCCCTGAACAATGTATTGGAAAAAAGGCTCCACACCTGCTTATGATAGAAATACCATTTGCCCTTCCTTGAAATCACATGCAGCTGTATCGCAGAAATGTCAGTCATCATTGAATACAGACGGCTTCCCCCCATCGGAAGTCCCATTGTAACATTGATGTCACGTATATCTTCCGGAATGGAATTGAGCACAGGTACCAGAAGCCCCTCATCCGGTAGCACTACTGCACATCCTGTCCCGTCAGAAGGCACATCACCTATCTGCCCCAAAATGTCCGGCAGCCTCTTGGCCTGTCCTGTTGAAGATGCTACGCTCACGACATTTATATTCGGCAGCGGAAGCTCCCCAGCGGCGTCCCATACGGCAGCCTGCGGAAACTCCCTGACATTTTCCGACATGAAAACAGACGAGCGGTTCTGAGGGTCGCTGATTATCCTGCCGGAATAGTCCCAGCAAAACTGTGCAGTTCCGGCGTCACGAAGTTTCCTCAAAAGAGTTTTCTCACATTCATTCAACGCATTAAGCCCAACAAACACAAAATGAGGAGACTCCCCGAAACACCCGCCGAGCACATCCTCAACCGCACTTGAAACCAGGCGTCCGGCAAGGCTGCGGTAAACCTTTCCCTCATAGGCCAGTCCCTTTCCTTCCAGCACCCTGTTGAAATCCTTATACAGAGGGTAAAGCATGTTCCATATGAGCAGGAAACGGCCTTTCACATCCGGATTGTCCGTATCCAGATTGACTGTCAGTTTTCCTGACATGTCATTGAAATGGCTCAGAAAGCCTTCAATCGCAGCCCTCTGTACAGGGGTCAAATAACTGAAAGTGTCCTGCAGCTGACGGTAATCGGAAACATTGGCGAAAAGCTGCCCCGGATCGACAAGATACTTGTCCACGTCATCGAAATCCCCCAAAATCACATCGCCCCAGAAGACGAATTCATCCAGCGGCTCGGCCTTGGGATTAATGTTCCTGTAACATTCATACAGTTCCAGCAGCAGACGCACCCTGTCCGCCGCCTGCACTCCAGCCACACTGAAGAACAAATCATTGATTGTAATCATCTGCGGAGCAACCATTGGCTTGCTGTCCGGCGCAGCTGCAACCGCATCACAAAGATATTTCCGGAAGAATACCATCGAGCGACGGTTAGGAAAGACAAAGCATCTCCCGCTTATGTCTCCCATCTGATAGAAATGGTCTGCAACCTGTTTCAGGAACGGTATCATATGATAATTTTTTCGTTTTCTCCATTGCCCCGCCAAACTTACGGACCCAGCGCCTACGCACCCGCCCAATACCGGAGCATAAATAACAAAGATAGTCAAATATATCACATTTCCGGACAAATTGCCAGCAAACCCGCTACAACCTGCAATACGAGAATCTTTATGCCGATTTTAATGCAGGAATATTTGCAGATAACAGTTTTTTCTTTAACTTTGCAAACGGATTTAAAATTGAATAATTCAAATTTAGATATTATAAACTTTTAAAAAGTAAACTATTATGGTAAAGAAATTTAGATGCATGGTATGCGGCTACATCCACGAGGGAGAGACTGCACCACAGGAGTGCCCGATATGCCACGTAGGCGCAGAGAAATTCGAGGAACTTGTTGAGACAGAGGGCGCCCTCGCATGGGCTGATGAGCACAAGATCGGCGTTGCCAAAGATGTTGATCCGGAAATCCTCCAGGGACTCCGCGACCACTTCAACGGCGAGTGCGGAGAAGTGGGAATGTATCTTGCCATGAGCCGCCAGGCAGACAGGGAAGGATATCCTGAGATTGCAGAGGCCTTCAAGAGATATGCATGGGAAGAGGCTGAGCATGCTGCAAAATTTGCTGAGCTCCTCGGAGAGTGCGTATGGGACACCAAGACCAATGTCGAGAAGAGGATGTATGCAGAGCACGGCGCATGCGAAGACAAACTCCGCATCGCAAGGCTTGCAAAGCAGCACAACCTTGACGCAATCCACGACACCGTACACGAAATGTGCAAAGACGAGGCACGCCACGGTTCCGGATTCCAGGGACTCTACAACAGATATTTCAAGAAATAATCTTGATATACCGATAACAAAAAAGGGCTTGCGCACTTGCGCAGGCCCTTTTATATTGCCGAACAGACCAGACTTTCAGCTAATCCAAGTCCTCCGCAAAAGCACCATCCGAAACATCATCAGGCCCCTCAAGTTCACCCCACAAAGAGTCCATCTGCCTGCGGTCTTTCTTGGTCGGACGCCCCGTCCCCCTGTCACGCCTCAGGAAAAATGTCTCCACAGGAGCACGCAATTTGGCAAGTTCATCAGCCGGAGTAAGATTCTCCGCATATCCCGGCACAAGAGCAGCCCCTTGACGCTTCTCGACCAATTCAATAACTCTGAATGTATATGTGACTGCACCCTTCCTTGCCGTAAGAACATCTCCGCGGCGTATCATCTTGGAAGGCTTCACATCAGCGCCATTCAAGCGTATCTTGCCTCCCTTGCATGCGTCAGTAGCCTCGCTCCGCGTCTTATAGACACGTATGGCCCACAAATATTTGTCTATTCTGACCTCATCCATACCACGTTCACGCTATGAAGAAAATACACCGCCGTTAAGACAGAGGGCCACGTCCGGCCCCGAAAAATCCAAGCGGACTCGCACCGGACTCATTTTCAGTCTCCTCTTCCTGCCCATCCTCAAGACCTTCATAATACTCATCCTCCAGAAATGCCTCAGTTTCAGGGTCAATATATGCATCCACCTCATCCACAGGCCTTGTGACCGCCTCAAGCAATACAGTAGAACGGTCACGCGGCACAAGGAAAAAGTCAGGCATCTCAGCAGGGACAAGCACAGTCTCACCGGCCTTGATTTCATAATTGTCCATGCGTGCAGCCCCATTCTCATCAACAGAAGGCACCTGTATGGAAGCCGCCCCCTCAATGCAGACATATACTATGAAGCTTCCGAATTTCTCTGTATAGATATGCAACGGATCAGACAGGGCAAGCCTCGTGACGCAGAACTGCGGACATTCCACAAGCGTTTCCGCAATCCGTGCGTCAGCCGCATCATGAATATGCCCGGCACCATGATGCGCCCCATGGCCACGTTCAGCATCATGGCAACATCCGCAATGGCACTCCCCGTCATCATGCCCATCACCACAAGAACAATCATGGCCTTCACCACAGGAACAATCATGATTATCACAAGAACACGAATGCGCAGAACAAGTCTCGTGTGAAGCCTCATCGCCCCAAAGAGCGCCTTTCCGGTAAAGCCCCTCATCAAAAGGACGGTAATCAATCAGGTCAATAGCCTCTTCAAGATGCATCTGCCTGGCTGAAGACGGCTCGAATTCCCTTCCCCAGTCATACAGGCGGAAAGTCATGTCAGACGACTCCTGGACCTCAGCTATCAGCAAACCTCCCTCAGCGGCATGCACTGTTCCCGGAGTAATGAATATAACATCACCTTTCTTCGGTGAAATCACATTCAGAACCTGCTCAACAGTACCGTTCTTGCACCTGTCATAGAACTCCTGAGCCGTCATCTCACGATTGAATCCCATATAAATCTTAGCATCCGGCTTTGCATCCATCACATACCAGATTTCAGCTTTGCCAAGAGCATCATATCTCTGCGCCGCAATCTCATCATCAGGATGCACCTGCACAGACAGCTTGCCGTTTATGTCAAGGAACTTGACAAGAAGAGGAAACTGACGGCCATAATAATTATATACATCCTCACCCGTCACACGTTCAAGGTAAGTTTCCATGATTTCACCTATGGTATTGCCGGCAAGCCATCCCTCACTGATGACAGAATCCACGAATCCCATGTCAGCAAGCTCCCAGCTCTCACCGATAACCGCGTCCTGGGCAATTTCCGTCTCATTTCCCTCGTCATCACATTCCACAAAACGCTTTCCGAGCTTTTTTGCAAGAGCATCTCCTCCCCAAGGCCTGCGAGAAGCCACAGGGATGAATTTGAAAGGATATAATTTCTTTTCCATAATCACTTTACAATAAGATTTCCGCGAAGGCGCAATAGACAAACAAAGCCAGCAAGCCCACCTGTCCGCCCAAGCATATCCTGCAAATTTAACCCATTTTCCGGAACTAAGCAATCATACAACGACATTCCAGGAGAATGCCGGCCAGACATAAGGCCAATGGCACATCTATTGCCAAAAGGATAATCGCATGGCAAGCTGAACTGATGTGAACGGCAAAACACCGGAACACAAATAAAATCAGGAAGCAGCTTACTATTATTAAAAATAATGACTATCTTTGTCGGCGTAAGGCAAATATCATAAACTAAGAATAAAATTTTCCTTTACCTGTCTCTGACACACAAAGTTTCGAATTACCAATTAGATGACAGGTCCGACAGATAGGGATGCCAAAAATTTGGCATGCACCTCGCCATTGTCGTCAGGGCCCTCGAAACGCCTGTGTGTCGTGGTTTTGGTGTATGCCTTTTTATTTACGGCAACAAGATGACATATAAACTGTCAGAAAAATTTTAGAGTCCATAGTTTATGCATAACGTAGCGCAACACGGTATTGCATGTGTTTTCTGACAGTTTTCTTTTTGTTTCAGCCCTCAAATACCATTGAAAGTCCATCACAAGCGAAACATTCCGCAGGAAACCAATGCAGGCATGCCGCCACGTTTCCTAAAGCACGCTCCCAAGCTCCTCACAATCTCCAAATAACATATTATACCCAAGTTTACGGATAGCCTACAACTCAATAGTGCGATACCGGACATGAATAATCGAGTAGGAGGAAAACGAAAGTTTTCTTCCTGCTTTCGTTTTCCGACCT
>ERZ778516.2120-NODE-2120-length-13783-cov-10.862034_pt1 | contig 13783 bp, 12 predicted proteins | sample MGYA00510342_ERZ778516 | MGnify/ENA primary metagenome ERZ778516 (study PRJEB29527, sample SAMN07138961) | mouse gut metagenome | material: feces | host: mouse | place: China:Nanjing | collected 2016-01-25 ...
ATCTCCATGATCCCGTACATCGTGACGATCCTGGCGCTGGTGCTGTTCGTGGGAAGAGCCCATACACCGGCCGCCAACGGCAAGATCTTTGTAAAATCCAGGTAATACCTTTTGCCCTTGTAAAATGGTATCCTGACAGAAGGAGTGCAGAGCCATGAAAATGTTAATGGAAGATATAAAGAAGCAGCAGTTTAAAAATATATACCTTCTGATGGGAGAAGAAACCTATCTTCGCAATCAGTACCGAAAACGGCTGCGGGAAGCGCTTCTGGATCCTGAGGATACCATGAATGCGGCATCTTTTGAGGGAAAGGGCATCAATCCGAAGGAGATCATTGATCTGGCAGAGACCATGCCTTTTTTTGCAGAACGCAGGGTGATCGAGATTCGGGACAGCGGGTTTGCCAAAAATGCATGTCCGGAGCTGGCAGATTACATTCCGGATATTCCGGAAAGTACCTGCCTGATCCTGACCGAATCGGAGGTAGACAGGCGGGGAAGGGTGTATAAGGCTGTTAAGAAATCCGGCAGAGTGGTAGAATTCAAACGTCAGGATGAACGCACGCTGGCACGCTGGGTACTTGGCACTTTGAAAAAGGAAGGAAAAAGCATCACGGAAGAAACCATGCATGTATTTCTGGGGCGCACCGGTGCAGATATGGAAAATATTGACCGGGAACTGGAAAAACTTTTGTGCTATACGATCGGCAAAGACCTCATAACGACGGAAGATGTGGAGGCGGTCTGCACAGAACAGACAGAAAACCGCATCTTTGATATGATACAGGCGATCACGGAACAGGATCAGAGACGGGCGCTGGATCTGTATGCCGATCTTCTTTCCATGAAGGAGCCGCCAATGCGGATCCTGTATCTGATTACCCGGCAGTTTCATCAGCTCCTGCAGTTAAAGGAGCTGTCCCGGGAGGGGATGGAACGGGGGGAGATGGCGAAAGCGGCAGGTGTTCCGCCCTTTGCCATGGGAAAATATATGGCACAGTGCAGAAAATTTACGTCCGCACAGCTTCGCAGGGCAGTTGAAGAATGCGTGGATACGGAAGAAAGAGTCAAGACCGGCCAGATGGCAGATCAGCTCAGTGTGGAGATGCTGATTGTGAAATACAGTGCCAGGGGATAACGGCAAAGCGTCCCGGACAGCAGGAACTCTTATGCAATGCGCTCCTGCAGACGGCAAATCTGACGGATGACATAGAAAACCGGCTGGAATGACGGAACCAGCCGGTTTTCGTGTACATGTATGATGATTTAAGCCATGGCGTTTACAGCCTTCTGTAAACGGGAAATCTTTCTGGAAGTTGTGTTCTTGTGATACACACCCTTGGAAGTCGCTTTGTCCATTGTGGAAATCGCATCTCTCAAAGCAGCCTTTGCAGCTTCCTGATCCTTGGAATCGATGGCTGTATATACTTTCTTGACCATGGTCTTTACTTCTGATTTAATTGCCCTGTTTCTTGCAGTTCTGGTCTGGGTAACCAGGATTCTTTTCTTAGCAGATTTAATATTAGCCAATTCGTGCACCTCCGGTTTATTCTCTGTGATTCAATTTCATGATATTTTCTTATGACGTGCTTCATGTAAGCGAGACACGGTATAGCTTTGCATGGAAACACACGAATATATTTTAGACGAAAGGAGAGCCGGTGTCAATACATAATTTTACATTTCACCGGAAATATTATATGCAAATATGCAATACTGAGGAGTGTAGAGAAATGGAACGGATGAGGGTACGGACAGACCTGGCGCTGGAGGCGCGGGAAAGTTTTGAGGGCAGTGAAGAGGAAGTACACGGGGTGATCGTGGAAGAGGATTATGATGAGCATAAGGATATCCGGCTGACAAGAGTACAGATCGTGTCAGAACGGGGAGCAAGGGAGATGGGGAAACCCATGGGAAATTATCTGACGCTGGAAGCGCCGGGAATGGCATCTCCGGATGAAGATTACCATCGGGAGATATCGGAGACGCTTGCCTGTTATCTGAAGGAGCTGATGGGAGAAGAAAAAGAACGTTCCATCCTGGTTGCCGGTCTTGGAAACCGGGATGTGACACCGGATGCTCTGGGACCCAAAACGGTATCAAATCTTCTGATTACCAGACATCTGATCAAAGAATATGGAAAAGAGGTCATGGGTACGGAAAACTGCTGCCAGATCAGCGGGATTGTCCCTGGAGTCATGGCGCAGACCGGAATGGAGACATCAGAGATCATACGGGGGATCGTGGAGCAGACCAGGCCGGATCTTCTGATCGTCATTGATGCACTGGCAGCGCGAAGCACAAAGAGGCTGAGCCGTACCATTCAGCTCACGGATACGGGGATCCAGCCGGGATCGGGCGTGGGAAACCACAGGAACTGCCTGACGGAGGAGAGCCTTGGAATTCCGGTCATTGCCATCGGGGTGCCGACGGTGGTGGAGGCGGCGTCCATTATCTATGATGCGCAGGGGAACTGTGAGCAGATGCCGCCTCATCTGAACGGAATGTTTGTGACGCCTAAAAATATAGATGAGACGATCAAACAGCTGAGTTTCACTTTGTCAGAAGCGCTGAACATGGCGTTTCAGATTTCGAAGGAGGCATAGGGCGGGTGCTTTTCCCATATATATAATAAATGGGTGAGGATTCGTATGGAACGATTATCAAGGCTTTGGAACTGGATGCTGTGGATGCTTTTTTTCATAGTGGGGTTTTATATTGTTTTTGCAGGAGGACGGAGGTTCTGGTCCGGGGATTTTCAGGCTTTTATCCGGGAAGGTAAGACATCTGTGCAGCGTGTGTGCCAGAGGGAATTTGCACGCTGCCTGTTTCCCGGGCTTTTTCTGGAATATGCAGAGGATGAGGAGATCGGTTCTCCCTCCGACTGGTACATAAAGCGCGTCATGGAGATGCACCCTCTTTACCGCCTGCAGTATGGAGCGAAGCAGGCAGGCGGGATGGAAAATGCGTCCACGTATGAGATACTGGTAACCGGCGGCGTTCATGATGAAAATGAGCTGGATGAAAACGGTGACGAATACGACATGGAGACGCTTGCGCAGGCGGAAAACGAGAAAGCGCTGGAAAAAAAGACAGAGGAAGAGCAGGAACAAAGCAGAAAGGAAGAACCGACGGAGGAGGAAGCAGAAGAAGCGCCCGTTACTGTGGCGGCGGGAACGATCTATAACATGGAAGAACTTTCGGACTTTGAATTTCTGTTTGAGAATTTTTATACGATGGATAAAACCACAACGATCTCACCGGAGGATCTGAATGCGGAGACATTGCTGGCAAAAGACATGCGCATCGACAAAAGCGTGGAGGGGCCGCAGATTCTGATCTACCATACGCACTCGCAGGAAGGATTCGTAGATTCTGTGCCGGGAGACAATTCCACAACCATCGTAGGAGTAGGAGAGTATCTGGCACAGCTTCTTCGGGAAAAGGGATACGATGTGATGCATGTGACCAGTGTCTATGATCTGGTGGATGGAAAACTGGATCGAAATGAAGCATACAGTAAGGCACAGGCGGAGATCAGCGCGATTCTGGAAGAACATCCCGGCATCCAGTCCGTGATCGACCTGCATCGGGACGGAGTGGCAGAGGGCACCCGGCTGGTTACGGAGATCGACGGGAAGACCATGGCAAGATTCATGTTCTTTAACGGTCTGAGCCGGACAAAGAAAAACGGACCGATTGAATATCTGTATAATCCTTACATACAGGATAATCTGGCGCTGACTCTGCAGCTGAAGCTGATCAGTGAGCAGTATTATCCGGGCCTGGCGAGAAATATCTATCTGAGGAGTCTGCGGTACAATCTTCATCTGTCAGACAAGGCTCTTTTAATAGAAGCAGGAGCACAGACCAACACCCTTCAGGAAATGCTGAATACGATGGAACCTCTCTCAGACATACTTGATAAGGTATTTGATCCATGATATATTATAAACAGTGAGCAGCGAAAAGGCAGATGGTTGCCGGCTGCATTTCAGTAAACAGATGGAGGACATAAGATGGCGTTGGTGGATCAGAGTAAAATCCGCAATTTTTGTATAGTAGCACATATCGATCACGGAAAGTCGACGCTGGCGGACCGGATCATCGAGAAGACCGGCCTTTTGACCAGAAGAGAGATGCAGTCCCAGGTGCTGGACAATATGGAGCTGGAACGGGAGCGGGGAATCACGATCAAGGCGCAGACCGTCCGGACGGTATACAGAGCGCAGGACGGGGAGGAGTATATCTTCAACCTGATCGATACGCCGGGACATGTGGACTTTAATTATGAGGTGTCCCGAAGTCTGGCGGCATGCGACGGAGCGATTCTGGTAGTGGATGCAGCCCAGGGGATCGAGGCGCAGACGCTGGCGAATGTGTATCTGGCTCTGGATCACAACCTGGATGTGATGCCGGTGATCAACAAGATCGATCTTCCGAGTGCGGAGCCGCAGAGGGTGATCGACGAGATCGAGGATGTGATCGGGATCGAGGCGCAGGACGCGCCGCTGATCTCTGCGAAGACTGGGCAGAATGTGGATGAGGTGCTGGAGCAGATCGTCAGGCGGATACCGGCTCCGGAAGGGAGTCCCCAGGCGCCGCTTCAGGCACTCATTTTCGATTCCGTGTATGATCCTTATAAAGGAGTTATCATTTTCTGCCGGATCAAGGAGGGAACCGTTCGGAAAGGAACGCCGATCCGGATGATGGCTACCGGGGCAGAGGCCGATGCGGTCGAGGTCGGATATTTTGGAGCGGGCCAGTTCATTCCCTGTGAAGAACTGAGCGCCGGAATGGTCGGATATATTACCGGCAGTATTAAAAATGTAAAGGATACCCGGGTGGGCGACACCGTGACCGACCGTTCCAGACCCTGTGAAAATCCTCTGCCGGGATATAAGAAGGTGCAGTCCATGGTATACTGCGGCCTGTATCCGGCAGACGGAGCAAAATATCCGGATCTTCGGGACGCTCTGGAGAAGCTTCAGCTTAACGACGCGGCGCTTCAGTTTGAACCGGAAACCTCGATCGCGCTGGGATTTGGATTCCGGTGCGGTTTTCTGGGACTGCTGCATCTGGAGATCATTCAGGAGCGTCTGGAGCGGGAGTACAATCTGGATCTGGTAACGACGGCGCCGGGAGTCATATACCGGGTGCATAAATCCAATGGGGAGATGATCGAACTGACGAATCCTTCCAATCTGCCGGATCCTTCCGAGATCGAATACATGGAAGAGCCGATGGTCCGTGCAGAGATCATGGTGACGACCGAATTCATCGGTTCCATTATGGAGCTGTGTCAGGAACGGCGGGGGATCTATCTTGGGATGGAATACATGGAGGAGACCCGTGCGCTTTTAAAATACGAGCTTCCGCTTAACGAGATCATTTATGATTTCTTCGATGCGCTGAAATCCCGTTCCAGAGGATACGCTTCCTTTGACTATGATTTTAAGGGCTATGTACAGTCGGAGCTGGTGAAGCTGGACATCCTGATCAACCGGGAAGAGGTGGATGCACTGTCCTTTATCGTGCATGGAGCTTCTGCCTATGACCGGGGCAGGAAGATGTGCGAGAAGTTGAAGGACGAGATCCCGCGGCATCTCTTTGAGATTCCCATTCAGGCTGCTGTGGGAGGCAAGATCATCGCCCGGGAGACGGTAAAGGCCATGCGCAAGGATGTGCTGGCGAAGTGCTACGGCGGCGACATTACCCGTAAGAGAAAGCTTCTGGAGAAGCAGAAGGAAGGGAAGAAGCGGATGCGCCAGATCGGCAGTGTGGAGATTCCGCAGAAAGCGTTTATGAGTGTGCTGAAGCTGGATGATAAAAAATAAGGGAACCAAAAAGGAAGCAGGAAAAAAGCCGCTGGAACTCTATATCCATATCCCGTTCTGCATCCGGAAATGTGCATACTGTGATTTTCTGTCGGCTCCTGCTGCGCCGGAAGTGCAGGAAGCCTATGTGGGACAGCTTCTTCAGGAGATCGCGGCATCGAAGAAGCTGCCGGAAGATTATGAAGCAGTCACCGTATTCTTCGGAGGCGGGACGCCTGGCATTCTGAAAGGAGAGCTGCTCTGCAGTATTCTCAGGGCGCTCCGAGACCGGTTTTCTGTTCGGGAGGATGCGGAGATCACAGTGGAAGCGAATCCGGGAACTGTGAACCGGGACAAGCTTGTGCAGTACCGGGAAGCGGGGGTAAACCGGATCAGTCTCGGCCTTCAGTCGGCAGACAATCAGGAACTGAAGCTTCTGGGAAGGATTCACACCTGGGAGCAGTTTCTGGAAAGTTTTCAGCTGGCACGGGAAACAGGATTTCGGAATATCAATGTTGACCTGATGTCTGCACTGCCCGGACAGACGACAGAAAGCGTACACCGGACGCTGGAACGGGTGCTGGCGCTCTCCCCGGAGCATATATCGGCATACAGCCTGATTCTGGAGGAGGGGACGCCGTTCTATAAACGTTATGAAGGGCATCCGGAGCTTCTGCCGTCGGAGGAGGAAGAGCGGCAGATGTATTATGATACGAGAGACCGGCTGTGCGCCTGCGGATATGAGCATTATGAGATCTCCAACTTTGCGAAGCCGGGATACGCATGCAGGCATAATCTGGGATATTGGGAACGGACAGACTATAAAGGCTTTGGGCTGGGCGCCGCTTCGCTTCTGGAAAATGTCCGATATACAAATCAGACGGATCTGACCGAATATCTGAAGGGAAATTTTGCAGGAACAGAGGAGCCCCTCACGAAACAGGCAGTGAGAGAAGAATATTTTTTTCTCGGGCTTCGGAAAATGGAAGGAGTGGAACCGGGCAGGTATCGGGAACACTATGAGGAACGGATTCAAAGGCTGCAGGCACAGCAGCTTCTGGAAGAAAAGGACGGCAGGATCCGCCTGACGGAACGGGGAACTGATGTGAGTAATTATGTGATGGCACAGTTTCTGGATTAGACGAGGGATCGGCCGCGGAGGAGATAAAAATGCAGGAAGAATTACAGTTTCTGAGGGAACAGGGTGTGGATCATGCCCTGATCGGTAAGGTGGAAGAATTTCGCCGGGTGCATCCGGTGAGGGAAGGGGTGCGGGACCGGGTGGTACAGCCGTCCATTCCCTTTTATGGAAAAGAAATTCTGGAGATGGCGGTGGCTGCCCTTCTGGAAGGCTCCAATCTTCTGCTCAGCGGAGCGAAGGCGACCGGGAAGAATATTCTGGCGGAAAATCTGGCATGGATTTTTCAACGTCCGGTCTACAACATCTCTTTTAATGTCAATACGGACAGCAGCTCTCTGATCGGGACAGATACCTTCCGGGACAATGAAGTGCAGCTTCGCAAAGGCAGTGTCTACCGCTGCGCAGAAGAGGGAGGATTCGGTATTCTTGATGAGATCAATATGGCAAAAAATGATGCGGCTTCTGTGCTTCATGCAACCCTGGATCACAGAAGAATCATTGATGTGCCGGGATATGAGAAGATCGATCTGCATCCGGCGGCCCGTTTTATCGGTACAATGAACTACGGCTATGCGGGAACCAGGGAGCTGAATGAAGCGCTGGTTTCCCGTTTTCTGGTCATTGACATGCCGATGCTTTCGGAAGAAACGCTTTGCAGGATTCTCCGGCATGACTATCCGGATATCCGGGAGGAAGCTCTGCAGGCATTCTCCGGGCTGTTTCTGGACCTTCAGACCAAGGCGCAGAACAGTGAGATCTCGACAAAAGCCATGGATCTTCGCGGGCTTCTGGCGGCGCTGGGGGCTGTAAAGATCGGGCTTCGTCCCTGGCAGGCGGTGCAGATGGGGATTACCAACAAGGCGTTTGACATTTTTGAACGGGAGATCGTATCGGATCTGGCCATGACCAGGATCCCGGAGGAATGGACGAAAGAGCAGGTGTTTTGATGCAGGGGCCGTCGGAAGGATATACTGCGGAAGAATATCAGTATGAGATCGAGAATCGCATGAGAAATCTTCTGTGGGCGGTAAGCGGAGATTATGAGCTGGATGTGGAGCTGGATGTCCGTTCTTTTCAGCGTTCAAAATATATCTCGCTCTATGACGCAGTGAAGCAGGGAGCCTTTGCCCGTTTCTTCTCCAGAGATGAGCTGGGGATGTATCTGGTGAAGAAGCTGTATCTGGGAGCGGAGGAGTCTTCCCTTGCCAGTCTGGCACAGATGTGCGTGGACCAGGCAGTTGTGGAGCGGGTGATCAGCGAGCGGAAGGGAGTGGCTTCCCTGCGCAGGAGAGCTTTTGAGGATATTCTGGAACGGGATTTTCCTGCGCTGTCAAAGCCGGGCAATCGGACCGGCAGGCTGAAGATCGCCATGCTGCAGGAAGGAATTGACGGGACTTATACGGCGGAAAAGCGGATCCGGGAACAGGCGGAAGAGCTTTTCTCTGTTCGCCATGCAGAACAGACCATGGATGTGATCCAAAAGATTGATGCTTTTTATAACCGGCTGGCAGACCCGGATTTTGAGGCCCGCCACGGAGGGCTGGAACAGGTGCTTGCGGTTTCTGCTGAAGACCTGAAGCAGTTTGACTGGCAGGATTTTCTGGATGAAACGGCAGCGGAATCTGCTCTGGAGGAGATGATGCGTCAGGCGGACAGCAGCCTTCTGCCGGAGGATGAGAGCGGGCGAAAGGCCCGTGCCGGAAGGATTCTGGTCACAGAGGAAGCAGCCCAAAAGATGCATTCTTATATCGAACTGCATTTTGGAACCTCTTATATGGATGAACTGGAGCAGAAAAGGCTGAACCGGCGGCTCTGCCGGGGCGTCCACGCAGACTGTAAGCTGTATTTTACGGATGGAATTATCCATAATTATGTCAGGGAAAATAATACGTATGTGATGGCAAAGCGCACCTGGGAGATGAACCAGCGGTTTTACCGGCAGAATCAGCGGGTGGCGCGCCAGAATATCCGGGAGCTGGGGGATATCCTGAAGCGTTCTTTGCAGGCAAGGAAAGAAGAAGACCGGTATCTGGCTTCCTGCGGTACGATCCTTCCGGCCAGACTCTGGAAGGTGGGAAGATCAGAGGATGCCAGGCTTTTCGTTAAGGAAATCCGTCAGAATAACGGAGATTTTGCAGTGGATGTGCTGATGGATGCCAGCGGTTCCCAGAGGAGCCGGCAGCATCTGGTAGCACTGCAGGGATATATCCTGTCTGCTGCACTTTCCGCGGCAGGAATTCCTCACCGGGTACTTGGTTTCTGTACTTTCTGGGATCATACGGTATTGCGGAGATTTCGGGAGTATGATGAGGGACGGGAAGCGGACTGGAGGCTGATGGAATTCACGTCTTCGTCCAATAACCGGGACGGGCTGGCGCTTCGTGCGTCAGCAGACGGGCTTTTTGACCGGCCGGAGGAAAACAAGGTTCTGATCGTGCTGAGCGACGGCCGGCCCAATGATCTGGTGGTGAACCGGCCCCATGTACGCAATCCATGCGTCTATACCGGAGAGTATGCGGTGAAGGATACGGCAGCAGAGGTTCGAAGGCTCAGAAGCCAGGGGATTGCCGTGCTTGGCGTATTTGCAGGAGAAGAACCGGATCTTCAGGCAGAGCGCAGAATCTTCGGAAAAGATTTTGCCTATATCCGGGATATATCCTCTTTTGCCCATGTGGTGGGCAGATATCTGAAAAAACAGGTGGATGAGCAGTGAATCTGTACCGTTGGAATAAAAAGGAGAGCAAGATGAAAGAATATGAAGTAGTGCATGAGATATTTAATGAATGTGCCAATAATCAGATGCGTGATGTGTTTTTTGACGAAGTGATGCTTGAGGACCCGGAAGCATATATCAGGGGAAAGCATAAGGATCATGACCTGAAGCTGGAGCGCGAGGAGCTGGCAGACGGAACGATTCTCTATCATGTGAATGCCTCAGGGATTCTGCAGCGCTACACCTTCACGGAAATCTGACTGCGTCTGCGTAGAACAATGCCCGGAGGATTTCAAAACGCAGATGTAAAATTCTGACAGGAGGAAGTTTATGGCAAAGGTAGCAGTAAGCGAAGGGATGATCCGGTACAGAAAATTTCTGACCGTCTGCGAACTCCCGGTCGCCGATCTGGTATGGGCATATCTGCAGCAGGAGGATGTATCTGCGAAAATGTGCTGCGGCAGCTTCAATGCAGAGATCGGGAGGGTGATTGTACTGGAACGGAATGGAAAAAAAGAAGTCTTCCAGTTTGAAAGCATGCAGGAGGCGAGGGAACTGCTGGCAAAGATTCAGGAAGCTGCTCCTGATCTGCCAGTTGGATATACCGAGGAAAACCGGAAACGGTTTGAATAAACAATATGGAGGTAAAAATATGTTTGAAACACTGAGAAAGAGGGCGAGAAAGACGTATCTGTGGCGGGCGGGCCTGTCACTGGTGGGACTGATCATCATCCTCGTGGCAACAAATGGGGCGATTTTCCAGCTGGCTGCCGGTATGGGCGGCATGGATATCACGGCCAGTCCGGAGACGTATGAAGGCAGGGCGGTGATACTGGATGCAGAGTTCTTCGTAACCGATTATGTGGAACATACAACGACAACGGTTCGGGATTCCGGCAGCCGTTCTACCTCTACGGACGGCAACAGCTATATCGCATTCCAGTCTGTCCAGAACGATGGAGAGGAATATTCCACCTGGTATTTCTACAGTCTCTACATGAAAAACAGCAAGACGGACATGCTCTATGAAAAGATCAATGAGACATGGGAATACTTGAATGACGAGTCCGGAGCGACCGCGCCGCCGGCTCCGATCAAAGTGATGGGCACGTGGAGCCGGATGGAGCCTGCGATGGAGCGTTATTATACGGAGACCATGAATGAGCTCGGGATCGAGGAGGGCGATTATGACAGGATCTATCTCTATACGCTGGATACAGGGAAGCTTGGAAGAGTCAATCCGTATCTGTTCTGGGCATTGATGGCGGGCTGCGTTCTGCTGATCGGATGGTTTGCGGCAAGCGTGATTGGATGTTTCCGGAAGACCTATGAGAAAGAGATCCACAAATACCTGCAGAAAAACACAGCTTATTCGATCGGGGAGATCGAAGGAGACTTTACGACGGCGCATCCCATCGGAAAGGATGTATGGGTCGGCAAAAAATGGACGGTCTATATGAGCGGAGCGTCGGCAAAGATCGTGCAGAATCATGATCTGGTATGGGGATACTATTTCAGGCGGACCGGAAAGAATTCGGTCAGCCAGATGCAGCTCTATACGTCCGAAAAGAAATCCATTTACATAAGTCTGTCTGAGGAACTGACCCGGGAAGCGCTCCAGTATTATGGAGAAGAACAGCCGCAGATGATCATCGGATACGATGCAGAACTGGAACGGATGTATCAGAAAAATTTCCCGGCATTTCTGGAGCTGAAATATAATCCGGCCATGAAAGAAGCGCCGGACGGGACGTTTTTGAAAATCTAGGAAAACAGGTGTATATTCTCCAGCAGCCCTGACGGTTCAGGACTGCTGCAGAATCGAGACGATCAGTTCCAGAAGTGCGGATATATCCAGCGGTTTTGCCATATGTGCATTCATGCCGCTTTCCATGGATTTTCTCTGGTCTTCATCAAAGGCATTGGCGGATAATGCGATGACCGGGATGTGCGCCCGCGTGGGATCAGGGAGACTTCGGATTGCGCGGGTGGCGGCATGGCCGTCCATGACCGGCATCTGAATGTCCATCAGAATCAGCGCGTAGGTATCCGAAGGTGCATGGGCGACCTTGTCCACTGCTTCCTGCCCGTTCTGTGCGGTGTCCACAGAGAGTCCGATCTCCTGGAGCAGTTCTGTCTCGATCTCCAGGTTCAGTTCATTGTCATCAACCAGCAGAATCTGTTTCTGATTTAAAAGTTTTTTTACGATATCCTGCGCCTCTTCATAAGGAATCTGCTGTTCCTGACAGATACGAAGACGCAGGGTAACGGTAAATTCGCTGCCCAGTCCGGGGGAACTTTTCACATCGATCCGGCCGGACATCATTTCGATAAGATTTTTGGCAAGCGTCAGCCCAAGACCTGTTCCGAAGACGCCGCAGAAGGTCGTATTTGCGACGCGTTCAAACGGTTGGAAGATATTCTCTATGTATTTTTCCTCAATTCCGATTCCGTCATCCTTAACAGAAAAGCGGTAGAGGGCATATTCTGTGGCGGCTTCTTTCTCCTCTGAAACGGTCAGAAGGACATGGCCCTTCTTTTCTGTATATTTTACCGCATTGCCGCACAGATAGATCAGGATCTGCAGGAGCTTTCCGCTGTCGCAGCAGACAGAATCGTGAGTAAGTGCGGAGAGGTCGACAGAAAAGGAAATCTCTTTGCTTTTTGCCCGCGGCAGGATATTTTTCTTCAGTTCTTCCACGATTGTATGGATCTGATATTCCGCTTCCATGACTTCCACGGTTCCGGATTCCAGGCGGGAAAGCTCCAGTATGTGATTGACCAGCCGAAGCAGATGCTCGCTGGAAGTGTCGATCTTATCCAGCGCATCCAGAATTCTGCCGGGCTCCTGGATGTGATTCCGGGCGAGCGCCGTATAGCCGGTGATGGCATTCAATGGGGTGCGCATATCATGGGACATGTTGGAGAGAAAGGTACTTTTGGTGATATTGGCCAGGCGCGCCTGGTTCCAGGCATCCTCAAATATCTTCTTCTGTTCCATCTCATATCGGATTTCGTCATCTATGCGTCTGGCCCCAAGGACGATCCGGGAGATGCGGCTTCCGTTTCCCGCATCGGCGATGCGCAGCTGGAGGTACTGGATTTCATGATCTGCGACGGTCCGGTAATTGATATAAAATGTCTGGCTGCCGGACAGTTTCTGCCGGATATATTCCGGAGCAGTGGACTGCGTCACCAGATCCTGATCTTCTCTGTGGACCCAGGAGGTTATATATGAGGAGAAAAAACGGTGGTATTCGGAGGTCTGATATATTTTTTGAAACATATGTTCGGTGCGGCTGCTCAGACGATAAGGAAGGATCCTGTCTGCATCCAGATCGGCGTAGAGTATGGATTCATAATCAATGCTGAGTCCTTCGATGACCTCCAGGCGCTGCGTATGTTCTGCTGCCTGGCGTTCTCTTTTCTCTGTGGCATCCCCGATGAACACATAAAAGATGTCACCGGCAGATTCACTGCGGATGAAATGTCCATAATCTTCGATCCATCGGATCTGTCCCCCCTTCTGTATGATCCGGTATTCCACATAATCCAGATCATGGCGGCTTTCTGCAATCTGGCTCCAGATGCTTTTCTCGACTTCTTCCAGGTCGTCCGGATGTACGACTCCATGAAAAGAGTTGCCGGTAAGACTGCGGAATTCATCCATGGTATCACAGTTGAAGATCCGGAGCATGGCTTTGTTTGCATAGATGATCTGCTCGTTTTCATCTGCATGATAGATAAAGAATCCTCCCGGCATCTGATCCATAAAATTTTTTATGGCAAGTCCGGTCTGCAGGGAAGACAGAACAGGATTCCTGCTTTCAGAAGCATTCAGTGCAGATAACAGGGATTCTATAATATCATGTTCTATGTTTATCTGATTGGTCAATGGCTTCTTCCTCCCGGTTTGCGCTGGCTGTTTTTTTAATCATAACATTTTATGAAGGATTTGTCATTGATTTTTCACTTTTCCAGTCGGTGTTTTTGGCTTAAATGGGGGAAAAATCGGGGTAAATTCGTAAAAAGAAAAGGCTCCTGCATCTGCAAAAGCCTTTAAATCCGAGGGAGTGGAGGGCTTTTTACGGCCCTCCAAGTGTTATGAATGAA
>ERZ778516.2122-NODE-2122-length-13779-cov-4.603541_pt1 | contig 13779 bp, 12 predicted proteins | sample MGYA00510342_ERZ778516 | MGnify/ENA primary metagenome ERZ778516 (study PRJEB29527, sample SAMN07138961) | mouse gut metagenome | material: feces | host: mouse | place: China:Nanjing | collected 2016-01-25 ...
TGTGTTTATCTTCTCTACTACCTGGTTTGTAAAACACAACAATAAAGTCAATGAAGATATTGGTCAGATTGTTCGGCAGATAGATCAAATTCACAAGGGAAACCTCAATTTTACACCCATTATCAAAGCAAATGCTCCACTGTTTGAAACTTCTTATAAACTCTCTGATATCAGTGCTGGATTTCAGCGCAATGTAGATGAACGCATCAAAAGTGAACGTATGAAAATTGAACTTGTGACAAACGTTTCTCACGATCTAAAAACACCATTGACTTCCATTATCAGTTATGTCAATTTATTGTCTAAAGATGAAACCCTTTCTCCCGAGGCACGGGATTATGTCAACATCTTATCTCAAAAATCTGACCGATTAAAACAGATTGTTGCAGATTTGTTTGATCTTGCTAAAGTTACCAGCGGCAGCACAGAACTACAACAAGAACAACTTGATATGTCCAAATTGGTGATACAAACACTAGCAGATATGGAAGATCGCATTGAAGAATCTGGACAGATTATCAAGCAAAACATTGCCCAACCACCAATTCCCATTTATGCTGATGGCAGAAAAATGTATCGTGTGCTACAAAATATCTTTGACAATGCTTTAAAATACGCAATGAAGGGAACACGCATTTTTATTGATTTAACACAGAGCAACAGAATTGCCGAATTGTGTGTAAAAAACACCGCTGGATATGAAATCGATTTTAATGAAGAAGAAATATTAGAACGGTTTTCCAGAGGTGATAAAGCCAGAAGCACCGAGGGCAGCGGTTTAGGACTTTCCATCGCTCAAGGATTTACACAAGCCTGCGGAGGTAAATTTGATTTAATCATTGACGGTGACCAATTCAAGGTGATTATTGCCTTTCCCATTCAGCAGGCATCACCAGAAACAGAAACACAAAAACAACAAACATCTATTGTAGAAACCACACCACCTCCACAGGAAAATCCTGTTGATATGCAGGTGTTAATTCCTGTACCGCCCACTTCCCAAACAACAAATTGGAACTACATTCGAAAATAGCAATTTAAAAAACAGATATCCTTTCGGTTATCTGTTTTTTTATTTTCCACTTAATTTTTTCCCAATATCAAACTTCTAAATTCTCTATTGCCATCATCAGATAAGTATTTGTTTTTTACTGATAAACTCGCATTGGTTATGGCAATCGAACAATCCGCCGATAACTATAATAATTCCTTGATAACCTATAATAATCTTCATTTTCACAAGTCGGGTGACGATAAAAAGCGGTATAACAGGGTAGAACGTAGATAGCTCCATCACCACCACAAAGCGAACAACCTCCGTCACCGCCTTTTGTGTACACGGTATTATCAATAATTTCATATTTATAAGAATCATATGCAATAAATAAGCCCAACACATTGGGTTGTTCTAGCACTGATGGGGTGTCCTCCTCATCTTTGCTGACTCTGCCCACCTCATAAATCTCTGCCAATACATCTTTTAATGTATCACCCCAGCGAAATAATGTACGTCCACCACCATTACAAAGGTATTCCCACTCATCTTCTGTCGCTAACGTAAAAGGACCTTCTTTGAGTGCGCAAACAGCTTGAGATAAGGATGGCATGTCCTCCTCAATATAACGGCTGTCCACTTCTACAATCATATCACCAATATCAACTGTGCGCAGTGGTGACAAACATTGAGACAAATTTTCATTCCATTTGGCTAGAAAATTATCCCAGCTTACATAACCTTTTTCGGTCATTTCTTCTTCAATACCATTTAACTCCTCAGCCAACTCGGAGCGCAATTCTTCTGCCTTTTCTAAATCGCCATTGGCATTTGCTGTTGCAATATCCTTTTGATAATAATTTTGCGTTTCTTCGATTTCTCTCTGATAATATGAATGACCTGAATCAAAGTCTTCTCGCAAACCTTCCAATACTCCTTCGCCCAAAGAACACTGATCCGTATCCCAACCCAAAACAACATTCTTCTGACCGGGTACAAAGACAAATTGATCCCCTTCATATTCTAGAACCCATGTCTCTCGCTCTACTCCATCCCGATTCAACTTAGCGATTCCCATAAACTGAAAATCCATTCCCAATGCTTCGATACGTGAACGCGCATTCTCTAATAATTCTGACATGACAATCTTCTCCTTTTGATATCAATATCTTTTTGCCTATGATATTCCTATTGATCAGGATTCTAGATCGATTGAAACCTTTTTTATAACCTTTTTCACCCATTTATTTTTTATGTTCTAACATTCGTTTGATTGCATGTGCAATTTCATATGCCAGATTGACTGGCACTGCATTGCCTATCATCTTATAGGCATCATTTGTATTGGAATAGATAAACTGAAAATCATCTGGAAAGCCCTGAATTCTTGCCACCTCTCTAATTGTCATACGACGATATAAATGCTCTTTACCCAAAACAAACCGGCAATCATTTTGTCCAACCTTAACCATTTTGGGAGCCTGTGGGTGAAGTTGACACTGCCTTCCTGAAGCCTGTACCGTAAATGCCTGTTCATCCCATGCTTTTACCCTATTTCTACTCATAAAAATCGGGGAATAAGCACCAACAAAGTACTCATGATTGTTAATTGCATGCAAATTATGCTGATTCTTATCCGCTGCTGGAACTGCCGTTTCTTTCAAATCCCAAATAACATCTCGTAATGTAATTTTATCTTCATCTTTTTTCGTAGAACCATCTGGAAAAACAAAATCAATCTTTAAATCTTTTCGAAAGCCAATGTAAAAAACCCTTTTTCTCTCTTGAGCAACACCATAATCCTTGGCATTCACCAGTGTGATAGAAACATGATAACCACAACTCTCAAACAATGATAGGATATTTTGGACAGCTTCTGAATGCCTATTGGACAACATTCCACTCACATTTTCTGCCAAAAAGAATTTGGGCTGTTTGCTTCGCAAAATGCGAATATAATCAAAAAAAAGTTTTCCTCTCTCATCATCAATACCGCGCAATGCACCAGCTTCTGACCAAGATTGACAGGGTGGACCGCCTATCATACCATCCATTTCATCTGGAAAATCTGCATCTCGAAGATTGCGAATATCTTCTTTCAACAGAGTTGTATGTGGGTGATTTTTCTCAAATGTTTCCCAGATTGTTTTATCAAATTCATTTGCAACTGGAATTTCAAATCCAGCCTTTTCAAATCCCAAATCCAAGCCTCCACAGCCGCTAAATAAACTGATGACCTTCATGTTATCCCCCTTACTCGCTAAAACAAATCAACTTTGCATGTTTAAGCTGTGCAGGATTATCTGGATTTTTAATCTTGATATCTGTAATAGATAATTGGGGAATGACCCGTTCCAAAGCAAATAACTCTTGTGTATTGTCAAAGGTATTCCATTTCGCTTCATTGATGATAGCCATAAAAGTAAACTTTTTTGATAAATCTCGCGTATAAATATCGCCAAACACTTTCCATGGATTTTGAATTCCCCACATTCCCCGAACACGCATATAAGTAATGCCAAGTGGATCAACCTTGTTGATATGTCCCAGTTCCCTGCTTTCTGCAAACTCCACATTAGGTATTGCCTCAACACCATGTTTTATGGTCGATTTAATGCGACGATAACACTCGTCTGAAGCACAATAATCACGACCATAAACCATGCACAAATGTTTTAAACGATTTTGCTTCACAACACCAACAGTATAAATAATATCCTTTTCAATCCACCTTTCAGCATTTTTACACGCTGTTGAAATCATCGGGCTTGAAGCAAGAAGCGTATGTTTTGGATAACTGCTGTTTAAGGCAAGTGCGGAAACTTCACTCTCGATCTTCTTAACCTCTATTGCATCTCCATTTCTTAACATCGCGTCCGGTGGATTGGAATGATTTCCCAAATAGGAAAATACAGTACTAAGCCGTTCAAGCCTTTCTGCTTGAGACATATCAAATGTATTTGCAAAGATATCTTTCACATATTCTTCCAAGGCATCCCCCGCATTGTTTGCCCTATTTTTGCCTTGATAATAATTTACAAGTTGTGTCACAGGATTTTTCACAAGATTGATTATTGCGTTAATCATATTCATTTATAGAAATCCTTTCTTTTTTACATAAAAACTCGTTTTCTCATATTGTCACAAAAGAATTGATAGATATGACCTCTGTTCTTATACCAAAAACACCTTTTGATTTTACTATTTTTCATTACAAGTTACAGAGATATTTCCAATCAGCCTTACCAACTTATTCTGACAATTTTCCAGAAGTATCCTCTTGTAATTCCACTTCTATTTGCAACGTGTTAGGCTGTCCATTTTCTACTCGGTAGATGGTCAATGACACAACATCTCCTGGTGTTTTACCAGTCAATAACGCTTTTACATCATTGGATTGTTTGATAGTCTGGTCATTGATATGCGTGATAATATCGCCCTTTTGTACGCCTTTTGCATAAGCATCTGAGCTACTATCTACTGAAATAACCCGCAATCCAGCAGGTACCTTTAACAATTCTGCTTTTGAATCCGAAATTTCTGTAAAGGTAATGCCAATGCGTACCCTTCCTGCAACATAGCCGTTTTGAATCAAAGAATCTATAATTGGCTTTGCTTCATTGATGGGAATTGCAAAACCGATGCCTTCATAATCTTCACGTACAATCTTTATGGTATTAATTCCAACCACCTGACCATATTTATTGACCAAAGCGCCACCAGAATTTCCAGGGTTGATTGCTGCATCTGTCTGAATATAGGTTGTTGATTCAGAAGAACTGTTAGAAATTACACGGTTGACCCCTGAAATAACACCCTGTGTCAAAGAACTTGCCAACACCATTCCCCCAGGATTTCCAATCGCAATCGCTTTTTCTCCCACCTTTAATTGTGTGGAATCCCCAAATTCTGCTGGTGTTAAATTTTCTGCATTCACCTTAATGACTGCTAAATCTGTTTTATTATCTGCTCCAACCATGGTTGCGGAATATACTTCTCCATTGTCCAAATGGACATCTATCTTTGTTGCAGGCTTTAAGGTATCTTTGTTTAATACCACATGCGCGTTGGTGATAATATATCCATCCTGTGTCGCAATAATGCCACTGCCTCCACCGCTGATAATTTCATAATTACCATCTAACTGAAGCACTTCAATCCCAACAACTGATGGCATTGTTTTTGTGGCAATATCTTCTGTACTCATTTCACCCTGAGAAAGTGCCTCCAATTGTTGTGTAGAAGTTTCTGGTATCTCTTGAATCAGCAGTGGTTCACTTTCAGAAGAGGATGCAGACTCTATTTGACTTTCACTGCTCATATCCAATTCCTGTTGTTGTTTGTTTCGATTTAGATAACCGAAATAACCTGCTACTACCAAAATCACAATACAAATCAACACTGCCAACAATAAAAGAAACAGCTTTAATCCTCCATTTTGAGGGGGTTTTGAAATCTCAGGAGAATTGCGATGATAAAAGTTAGAATTGCCATCACGATTTTCTTCTAAATTATCAAATTTCACATTAGATGATTCATAGGAAACAGATTGCCATTGGTCTGTTGGTTGTTGTGTATTTGATGTTTGGTTTTGCTTATTAAAATCATTCATAAATAAATCAATCTCCTCTTATCTTATTGATACAATTTATGCGCGTTCATGATTTGTTCTTTTAAATTTAGATGTTTTAGCACATGGAAGTGTAAATAAAAATTCGCAGTACTCTCCTTGCGCACTCTTTACCATAATTTCTCCACCATGTAGATTGACAATTGACCGCACAATATAAAGACCTAAGCCAACGCCATTTTTGTCCAGTCCACGAGAACGGTCTGTCTTATAGAATCGGTCAAATACCCTTGGTATCTCTTCTTTACTCAATCCTTCACCAGAATTTTTAATACCAATTAACATCCGATTTCCCTCTTTTAAAAATTCAAATTCGAGATATCCCCCTTCATTTGAAAACTTAATGGCATTTTCTGTCAGATTGTAAATCACCTGATGAATCAAATCACTGTCTGCTTCTACAAAGACTTTTTCTCGGTCTAACCCGCGTACTTCCAGTTGCTTTGCCTCAATCTGCTTTTCTAAGCTAAATAATGTTTGACAAATGGTATCCACCATATCGACTTTCTCAAGATTTAACTGCATTTCTCCTGCTTCCACCTGTGCCAAATTGAGCATAGAACGCACCAATCTCGCCAATCTTTTCACCTCATCGGATACAATGCGCAAATACTGTTTTTGCTTTTCGGGGGCAATGGTACCATCCAAAATTCCATCAATAAATCCGCCAATGGTTGTCATTGGTGTCTTTAATTCATGAGAAACATTGGCAATAAAACTTCTTCTCATTGTTTCTAGGGTAGAAAGCGATTGTGCCATATTATTGAGTGCCATTGCCAATTGACCGATTTCATTATAATCGTCAACCGTCAACCGCTTTGAAAAATCCCCTTTTCCAAATTCTTGAGCCGCTTCACTCATTTCTCTAAGCGGTTTTACCATTTGATGGGTTACAAAATAAATGATAATGGTAACGACTATTAAAACTGCAATCGAAGAAATCAAAAACATCTTTAAAATTTCCCCTAAAAAATCCTTTAATGGTCCCGATGCTTTCATAGAGGCAAAAACATAACCAATGGTTTGCCCTTGCTGATTGAACACCTTTTGTCCCACAGTATAATAATTTTGCTTATAGATATTTCCCAAATTTCCCAATTCCCGATAAGCGTTGTTTTTATTTAATCGATTTAAAATTTCTTCCGATAAAATATATGTGGTATGACGACAAGGGTATTCCTCTGTACAATATGCTGTTCTTCCCTCCATTCCAACAACATAAAATTCTGCCTCAATTGCGTCCGATAAAATCTCAAGAAAACTCTTTGTAATGGAGTTGACACTTGTATGATTGATTGAATTTGTACTTTCTTCTAAGATATTTACCGCCTTTTCGACATTGCTGGAAAGCAAATCATACTTTTCTGTTTTAAAATATTGTGATGCAAACAACATCAAGGCAATTCCTAAAATTAAAATACTAGCTAAAATTAACGAAGTGCAGATGGAAAAATACTTTCTAAAAATACTTTTTTGCATAGATTTCTCACTCTTTATCAGATTTGATTTTATTTGATAAACTGCCCATCGCCCAAAGACAATGGGTTTTTCAGGAGCCTCGCCCCTATTTGAGAGGTTTTATATCTGCATCTTTACCCAAATATTCAGACTACCTCTCTCCTTATAGGCATGTTCACCACGCCTTTGACCTACAAAGCAGTCACACTCACAACATCACTTTTTTATAAAAATCAAGCGTATGCAAATGATGCATACGCCTGCTTACATCTTCATTTTATTCATTTACTTCAAATTTATAGCCGACGCCCCATACAGTTTTTAAAGCCCATTGCTCAGATACTCCCTCTAACTTCTCTCTCAAGCGCTTTACATGTACGTCAATGGTACGAGAATCCCCATAATACTCAAATCCCCAAACCTCATCTAAAAGTTGGTCACGGGTATAAACGCGATTGGGATTTGAAGCCAGATGAAACAACAATTCTAATTCTTTTGGCGGTGTATCAACCACTTTCCCAGCTACCTTTAATTCATAGCGGGTCATATTGACAACTAGCTTATCATACACAACTTCTTTTACTTCTTCTGCCTGACCATTCTGTCCGATTCTTCTCAAAACCGCCTTAATTCTTGCAATGACCTCTTTGGTATCAAATGGTTTTACCACATAGTCATCGGCACCCAATTCTAAGCCCAATACCTTATCAAACGTTTCGCCCTTTGCAGTCAACATAATGATTGGTACATTTGACTTTTTGCGTATTTCACGACAAACCTGCCAGCCATCCAAACCCGGCAGCATAATATCAAGTAAAATCATATCGGGATTTAAGGCATTAAACTTTACAATTGCTTCTTCTCCATCATGAGATAAAATGACATTATAACCCTCTTTTTCCAAATATAAACGCAGTAGTTCACAAATATTTTTATCATCATCTACTACTAAAATCTTTCCCAATGACATATCTTAATCCTCCAATTATATCACTTTCATTTGTGAATAAATGTCCTTTATTTAACTAATTCATTTTTATTAATTCCATTATACGCGGATTGATTTGAAATAAGTGAATAAACTATAAATCTTTTTTGTAATAGGTCTAAAATTGTATTTACTGGTGAAAAAATAAAAAGTATTGCAAAAAAGTCTTTTTGATTTGTTTAGTTGAGACTTTTTTCACTGTTTTACGCGCAAAATCTTGCTAGTATCCTGTTTTTCATGTATAATAAAGGGAATATTGATCGACATATTTGTCTAAGTAAGTCATCAACAAAATAAAATAGAAATGGTGATAATATGAAGTTAGGTATGGTGGGACTACCAAATGTTGGAAAAAGTACATTGTTTAATGCATTGACAAATGCTGGTGCAGAGTCTGCAAATTATCCATTCTGTACCATTGAACCCAATGTAGGAGTGGTATCCGTTCCAGATGAGCGCTTGGATTTTTTAGCGCAAATGTATCAGCCAAAAAAATTCACTCCGGCTATCTTAGAGTTTGTAGATATTGCCGGTCTTGTAAAGGGAGCCTCTAAAGGGGAAGGTTTGGGAAATAAATTTTTATCCAATATTCGTGAAGTAGATGCAATTGTTCATGTTGTACGCTGCTTTGAAGACACTAATATCGTTCATGTAGATGGACAAATTGGTCCAAAAAGGGACATTGAAACCATCAATTTAGAACTTATCTTCTCTGATATTGAAATTTTAGAAAGACGTCTTTCCAAAACCATCAAAGCTGCCAAAGCAGATAAAAAGTTACTGGAAGAAGTCCAATTTTTAGAACGCTTAAAAGCACACTTAGAAGATGGAAAGAGCGCTCGCGCATTTCAGTTTACAGAAGATGAGCTAGAACTTATCAAAACAACCCCACTGCTTTCCAATAAACCTGTGATCTACGCCGCCAATCTGCGCGAAGATGATTTTACAGGTGAGATAAAAGCCAATCCATTCTACCAACAAGTTTTGGAAATCGCTGAGCAAGAACACGCTGCTGTGCTTCCTATCTGTGCCAAAATTGAGGAAGAAATGGCGGATATGCCCCCAGAAGACAAAGCGATGTTCTTGTCTGAACTCCATCTGACTGAGTCTGGACTAGACCGCATTATCAAAGAAGGATATTCTCTATTAGGGCTTATCTCCTATTTAACTGCCGGTTCTGATGAAGTTCGCGCTTGGACGATTACCAAAGGAACAAAAGCGCCTCAAGCTGCTGGAAAAATTCACACAGATTTTGAACGAGGATTCATTCGTGCAGAAATCATCAGTTTTGATGATCTAGTTGCCTGTAAAACGATGGCAGCAGCAAAAGATAAAGGTGTCTTGCGCTTAGAGGGAAAAGAGTATGTTATGCAGGATGGAGATATTGTAAACTTTCGTTTCAATGTATAAAAAAGAAGGACTGTTTTTTGGCAGTCCTTTTATATCATTTCAAATTACTTCGCTTGAGAAACAAACAATCATATGAAACAGACTTATTTTGTCAACTCAAAAGAAAGGAATTTAACTATGAATCAATACTATTATGAAATGCATTGCCATGGAAAAGAAGTCAGTATTTGTTCTAGAGTCACCACCCAGCAATTGATAGAAGACCATATTCAAGCGGGTTATACTGGTGTTACCATCACCAATCATCTCAATCGAGCAACCTTTTCACAACAGTATTTTTCCAGTTGGAAACAGCAGATAGAACACTACCTAAGCGGATATTATCTCGCAAAAAAACTTGCAAAAGACCGTATTGATGTCTTTTTGGGAATGGAAATTACCTTTGATGAAAATCTAAATGACTATCTGGTTTATGGTTTTGAACCAGAATTTTTATTTGAAAACGGTGATCTGATGAAAATGGGACTCAAAGCATTCTCTAAATTGATAGACCATGAAAATATTTTAATTTTCCAAGCGCACCCATTTCGGGATAATATGACCATTACCAATCCAAAATATTTAGACGGTATTGAAGTTTATAACGCCAATCCTAGACACATCTCTCGAAATGAAATCTCTAAACTTTGGGCAGAGCAATATCATCTGCTTACAGTTGGAGGCTCTGATTATCACAAATATGATGACTTGGGACATGGTGGTATCTGTTTAAATGAAAAAGCGGAATCCATTCATGATATTGTAAAACATCTAAAAAATCAAACTGCTCAAATTATCACTGAGAAATTGGAATGGTAACTTTAACATCATCTTTCTCATTCCTCTAATTCCTCTGGAGCAATGAACTGTATGATCAAACTGCAAATTTCTCTATCTTTGTCAAATCCCCAATAGCATGGATAAATGCCATCACCAAATCCACTATTAAACATGATAATATTGTGATTGGTATTGGGAAGATTCCAATTGACCCAGTCACCGCCTGAACGCTGAAATTTTGGCTTTTCTCGATAACTTTTCTCAAACTCCTTTTGCAATAAATCATCATATAAATTTGCATTGGGATGAGTTTTACGCCAATTCTCCACATACTGGCGAAATTCTTTTTGTATCTTGGCATCACAAAAGCAACCCAGACCTGTTTCTACCGGAAAGCCAAAAATTTCGTCTTCTTCCAGCTGGCTTGCCTCCTCTGCGCCCTTTAATGCAAGTTCAAATGCCACTGCTTCTCGATTGGTAATTTGCAATTTTGCAGCCAGATAACGGCTACCATATTGCCGATGTGTATATACACTGATGATTACTGGATAATGTCCAGACGGAATGGTTCGGCAAAAACATGGGGTTCCCCCATAAGGAAGACTGTATAAGGGGTCTGCTGCCACTATCTTTCCACTGGGAACAGCCAATTCTCCCAATTGCAAAAGCTGATACTGCTGTTGTGTAAAGTATAAATTTAAATTCATATCAGGTGCTAAGCGTTTATCATACATGTAAATTCTCCTTTTTTTCATATTCAAAAAACCTGCTGCAACTTTTTACAGCAGGTTTTTTATTTGATAACTTATGAATAACCAATGACATCTTTGGATACTGTTTGTATTACATCCGCAGATATTTGTGAAACCTTTAATTGATAGACATGATTCAATCTCGGATTGAAAATTCCAATCTGCTCAATGTCCTGAAATTCTGGATAAATAGAATGTTTTCCCATTAAGTAATATATCAACAACTGTAATGTATGCGCACAAGTCGGCTTGTATTTGGAAACTTTAAAATCCCACAGCGTATCTTCTGTTAAAAAGTCTCCATCTCCACTCGAAACAAGTGCTGTATAACCGCCTGTAAAGGTAAAACCATCCCTGATCACAGGACCATATTGATTCATAAAAGAAACACTTCTATGAACCATGGTTTTAATATTATAGATCGTATCTGAATCTGGGTTTATCCGTTCAATGGGATAATATTTTTCAACCCCTGCACGACAACACACATCATAACCTGTTAATTTACAGGCATTGCGAATTGAACTATCATCCAGTCCTGTGATTTCCTCTAGCAATTCTTTGGCAATGTCCATCTGGTCAATACACTCTGCACCCAATAAAGAAATAAAAAAGGCTTTTTTTAAAGGTGCTCCTGTTGCATATCGCGTCAGATAATCCACCACCAATCCCATCAAAGTAGGATGGATATTCTCTAAAGGATTTAATGTTACTTTGTCATCTAAAACAGTCACTGAAAAATCCTTCGGTTTAAGGTATCCCCCTCTGGGTTGTGTAATTTGCTTGATTCGCTGTGTCACAGAATACATACATTGGTCCTCTTTTCTCAACTATCTTAAGCGTTTGCAAAGATATAATACCAAGTCATCGTCATTGCGGCAGTCATGATACTGCTCCAAACGCCGATTTTGATACCATACTCCAGAGCCATCTGGAACATATCCTCTTTTAATATACATTCTCTGCGCACTTCCATAGCCGTGATGTAAACCAACGCCCAAACAAATTTTATCACTCTTTTTGGCTGCTTCTGCTTCCGCAGCATCTAAAATCAAATTTCCAATTCCCTTTTCACGAAAGCGCTCAAATACATTAAAATCGCAAACCTCAGGAATCTTTTGATTGGCAAAAGGACCTTCTTTCGCAAATGGGCACATCGTTGTATAACCTGCTATATTGCCCTGATATTCTGCAACAAAAACCTGACGCTGTTGTTGCTGTTGCTCTTGATAATAAGTTTCATAAACTGCGTATTTGGGATGCCAACCTTGACTTAAAAATTCTTCAAAGATAATTCCCGGTTCGTCTGATTTCATAGATCTTATTACAATATCATCTTTTTGCAAGTAAATCATGTTTGACCCCTTCTTATCTCAATCCTATCTATTCTGATTAAAACTGTAATCTCTTTGCAATATAGTGCATCAATTTATCAATTGGCACCCTTTCTTGTTCCATTGTATCGCGGTCGCGCACGGTAACACAGTTGTCTTCCTTGGATTCAAAATCATACGTGATACAAAATGGTGTACCAATTTCATCCTGACGGCGATAGCGTTTTCCAATGGAACCAGTTTCATCATAATCTATTTGGAAATGCTTTGATAACTGATCATAAATTGCCAAAGATTCTTCACTTAATTTTTTAGACAATGGCAAAACACAGGCTTTAAATGGTGCCAATGCTGGATGTAGATGCATCACTACACGAGAATCTCCATCACCCAAATCCTCTTCGTCATATGCCTCACACAAGAAAGCCAATGCCACACGGTCTGCGCCCAAAGATGGCTCTACTACATAAGGCACATATCTTTCATTTGCCTCTTGGTCAAAATAGTCCAATGCCTTTCCGCTGTGTTCTATATGTTGATTTAAATCAAAATCTGTTCTGTCTGCAATGCCCCACAGTTCTCCCCAACCAAACGGGAATAAAAATTCAATATCAGTTGTTCCTTTAGAATAGTGAGACAATTCCTCTTGTGCATGGTCGCGCATCTTAATATTTTCTTCTTTGATACCCAAAGACAACAGCCAATTTTTACAGAAGTCTTTCCAATAAGCAAACCATTCTAAATCTGTACCTGGTTTACAGAAAAATTCTAACTCCATCTGTTCAAATTCTCTGGTACGAAATGTAAAGTTACCTGGTGTAATTTCATTTCGGAAGGACTTACCAATTTGACAAATACCAAAGGGCAATTTTTTTCGAGTAGTTCTCTGCACATTTACAAAATTGACAAAAATACCCTGTGCTGTTTCAGGACGCAAATAAATTTCATTCTTCGCATCCTCTGTAACACCCTGAAAGGTTTTAAACATCAAATTAAATTTGCGAATATCGGTAAAGTTTGATTTGCCGCAGTTGGGACAGGTAATCTTTTTTTCTTGGATAAAGTTCATCATCTGTTCATCAGACCAACCCGCTGGATTCTCACCAGTTTGATCTTCAATCAATTGGTCTGCTCTATGACGTGTTTTACATTCTTTACAGTCCATCAGAGGATCAGAAAATCCACCCACATGACCGGAAGCAACCCAAACTTGTGGATTCATCAACAACGCTGCATCAATTCCCACATTGTGACGGGATTCCTGCACAAATTTCTTCCACCATGCCTGCTTCACATTATTTTTCAGCTCCACGCCCAGATTGCCGTAATCCCAGGTATTTGCAAGGCCTCCGTAAATCTCGGAGCCTGGATAAACAAAACCTCTTGCCTTTGCCAGTGCCACGATTTTTTCCATGGTTTTTTCCATATTGCTACCTCTTTCTTATTATACTTTT
>ERZ778516.2125-NODE-2125-length-13767-cov-6.472068_pt1 | contig 13767 bp, 5 predicted proteins | sample MGYA00510342_ERZ778516 | MGnify/ENA primary metagenome ERZ778516 (study PRJEB29527, sample SAMN07138961) | mouse gut metagenome | material: feces | host: mouse | place: China:Nanjing | collected 2016-01-25 ...
CAATGCTCTCTTTTTCATCTTATTCATGCTGCTTACTTTTTATCACGAGAGAAGGAATAGGGAAAATCGGATTCGTTGACGCCTCTTCCCTTATTCGGTTTATTATCCATATCAAATACCAGACGTCCGCCTTTCAGCAGGTCGAAGTGATTGAGGTAATTCTTTGTATAATTCTTACCGTTATAACTCATCGAACGGATGTAACGATTGGCGTCGCTGTTTTTAGGAGCGGAGATTTCCAACTTCTTGCCGTTCTCCAGGGCGATTGTCGCTTTTTTGAAATAAGGGGCGCCCATCACATATTCATTGCTACCCGGGCATACCGGATAGAAACCTAAAGCTGTAAACACATACCAGGCAGAGGTCTGGCCGTTGTCCTCGTCGCCACAATAACCGTCGGGAGTGGCAAAGTAAAGGCGGTTCATCACTTCACGCAACCAGTACTGGGCTTTCCAGGGCTCGCCTGCATAGTTGTAGAGGTAAATCATATGCTGGATAGGCTGGTTGCCGTGCGCATAGTTACCCATATTGGCAATCTCCATTTCACGGATTTCATGAATCACCCCTCCGTAATAGCTGTCGTCAAATACCGGCGGAAGGCTGAATACGGAATCGAGCATACTGACAAACATCTTTCTGCCGCCCATCAAATCGGCCAATCCCTGCACATCGTGGAATACAGACCACGTATAATGCCAACTGTTTCCTTCGGTAAATGCATCTCCCCACTTGAACGGGTTGAAAGGAGTCTGGAAGGTTCCGTCGGCGTTTTTACCGCGCATCAGTTTTGTTTCGGGGTCAAACAGGTTGCGGTAGTTCTGACTTCTGCTCTTGTAGAGTTCGAGTTCTTCTGCCGGACGGCCCAACTTTTCACCCATACGGTAGATGCACCAGTCATCGTATGCATACTCCAATGTACGCGCAGCATTCTCGTTAATCTTCACATCGTAGGGCACATAACCTAATTTATTATAATATTCGTATCCACGGCGCCCTGTTGTAGATACTCTCGGATGTACGCTGTTGGCTCCTCTGAGCAGACCTTCATACATTTTCTCAGCATCCGCTTTGGTCACATTCTTCATAAAAGCATCTGCCACTACGGAAGCCGAATTGTTTCCGACCATACAGCCGCGATGTCCCGGACTCGCCCATTCGGGGAAGAAACCGCTTTCAAGGTATGTATTCAACAGTCCTTCTTGCATCTTCGCTCCCATCGAAGGATATACCAGATTGACAAATGGAAACAGGCAACGGAACGTATCCCAGAACCCGGTATCGGTAAACATATATCCCGGACGAATCTCACCGTTATAAGGGCTGTAATGTACCGTTTCGCCTTTCGCATTCACTTCGTGGAACATACGGGGGAACAATACCGAACGATATAGGCAGGAATAGAAGGTACGCATCCGGTTTTCATCGTTGTCTTCGACGCTGATACGTCCCAATACATCATTCCAGGCCTTCCGTCCGGCTTCCCGGGTCTGTTCGAATGTTTTGTTTCCGATTTCTTTCAGATTCAGTTCCGCCTGTTCGGGGCTGATGAACGAGGAAGCCACTTTGGCGTGCACCTGCTCGCCTTTCTTTGTCGAAAAACCGATGGCAGCACCTACGTGATTGGATTGGAGTTCAAGATGTGTCTCTACCAAATGATAGTCTGCCCATACTTTATTAAAGGTAAAAGGCTTGTCAAACTCTATCACAAAGTAGTTTCTGAAGTTCTGCGGAACGCCGCCACTGTTGCGCGTCGTATAACCTACAATCTTGTTTTCTTCGGGAATCACCTTCACATACGAACCACGGTCGAAAGCATCGACTACCACATAAGCATCGGACGCTTCGGGGAAAGTAAAACGAAAATATGCACAACGCTCCGTCGGGGCAATCTCCGTTGTCATGTTATACTCCGACAAATAAACACTATAATAATAAGGAGTTGCTTTCTCCGCCTTATGCGAAAACCAACAGGCACGACTATCCTGATCAATCTTCAGTTGTTTGGTCATCGGCATGATGGAAAACTGTCCGTAGTCGTTAATCCACGGACTGGGCTGATGAGTCTGCTTGAAACCTCTGATTTTGTCAGAAGCATATGTGTAAGCCCAGCCGTCTCCCATCTTTCCGGTCTGTGGCATCCAGAAGTTCATCCCCCAGGGCAGTGCGATGGCAGGATAAGTGTTTCCGTTGGAAAGTGAAATTTTAGAGTCGGTTCCCATCAGGGGATTTACGTAGTCCACCGGTTGCTTTTGCGCAAAGGCAGAAGAGACTCCCAATAGTAGGGCCATTGTGACAGACAGTAGTTTCTGTTTATTCATGATATAAGAATTAAACTATTAATATTAGATTAGCGAGTATTGTTATTCGCATGACAAATTAACGCAATATTAAATTAGGAAATATACTCTGGCGTGACAAAAAGCACGCCCGGACAAGAATGTCAGAGTAGAGAACTACAAGTCAAATAGAGCACAAATTATTCTTTTAACAATCAATCAATTAAAAACAGCAAGAGAGAAACAGCGTACAAATAAGAAACAGAAGCAAGAAAGAAAGCAAGTAAAAAAACTGCTATCTTTCTTGCTCGATTTTAACGGGTCGTTATTGTTTCATTCTGAACCACTCATCGGAATCGGTGCTAAGGGCATAGAGATATTCTCCATCCTCAAGCATCCAGAAACCGCTTTGTGCGTAATTGAAATTCAAGAAATTATCAACCGCTTCTATTTGCCTTACCAATCCGGCATCATCCCCATAATTTCCGAAGAGATATTCCACCCCTCTGTCTTCAAAATGCACACGACCAGCCTGTACATCTGCCGTTGCCTGCAAAATAAAGAAGATGTAATGCCACTGTCCCGAATCATTTGAACCCGGACAAACTACAATATGTCGGGGAGAACGGTCGTCAAATTCCACCTGAGCAGGCATTCCGGCAAACTTATCACAGATATAATCGCGGTCGACGATGTGTGTTTTCCAAGAAGAGTTATATCGGTCTACAATGTCCGAACTCTTGTTCAAAGTTACCTTCACAGCCGGATTATCCGTTGTCAGGCCGCTTGTAGCATAATCGAAATAAATCGCTTTGACCGCCTCGCCGTTTACCGTCAATCCTTCAATATCCAATACAGCCTTTACATCATCGGAAGTAGTCAATGTCATCGCATACTCGGTATGCTTCAACACTTTGCCGTCCAGATGTGAAATCTTAATCTTCCACACATCATCGTTGCAGGCAATTGAATAGTGTGCATAGAATGCATTGTTTGCACTGCGAAGTTCGCCGTTGCCCAATTCCGACTTCAGTTTTTCAATCGCCTGTTTCTTGTTTTGGGCTATGATAAACTGTTCTTTTTTATCTTTTGCCTGCTTCATCTCCGCATCGGTGACTGTAACCAAAGTCATCGGTTTTCCATAGGTCTGTCCTTTGGCAGTGATTTGCGTATCCGAATAACCGGTAATGACAAACGTGCTTTCCTGATTATCGCTCAGATAGCGCATCATCCCCCCGTTTGACAGAGTAAGCAACACGATTTCTCCCCCTTGAAAATCCAGTTTATAGTCAGTCTTTACAGAATTTTCCAATATTTTCTCATCCGAGTCGGAATCTGCCGTTCCTTCCTCACCGAACCGGAAGTAGAAAGTGACGTCTTCATAAGTCATCTTCCATCCATCCGCTCCGCACAGCACTCTTTTCACTTCCGAAGGGCGCAGACGATCCTCGCCCAAGTTTCCTTCATTTTCCCAATCTTTCCAGGGTTCTGTCATGCCGCAACTATACAACGTCAGGCAGCACAAAGACATCAGTATATAAGTTATTTTTTTCATTATACTTTTTCTTCTAATAGTTGAAATTAAAAATTCGGTATATATCCTCCCAAGTCGGGACCAACACCATAGTTTTTGGCAGCACCGGGTACGCAGATACGCAAGTCAATCATCGGTGGAATACGGTTGTCATCCTTCACTTTCATCACTCCGTCGGTTTTGCCACCCCAGGGATTACGCATTTTGAACAGATGCGAATCATCATCGGGGAGAATAAACGTGAAAGCGTGTCCACTGGTCGACACCCAGTTTTCATCTACCGGCTCGTCACTTCTCAAAAAGCCGCCGATGACCATCCGTCCCTGTTTGAGCGATACTTCTACCGCACGCTTCAAATCGTCGGACACTAAGGCACCTGCACCGAAGCCGTAACTTTCTCCATTACCGGTAAAAATGGCGGCAACGTATTCCGTACCAATACCGTTGATATTGGAAGTACCTTTGTACACCTGATGCCATTTTACTACTGCTTTCTCAAGAATCGTAGCCCAGGTGACCTCCTTGTTGCGTCCTCCCAAAGCACCTAAGTCGCCACTGTTGCCAACGAAATAATCACCGCCCACACCGACTGATATCTGCTTTCCTTTCGGGTCGTACATCGTAACCGTGTAAGTCTTATCTTGGTTATCCTTGATAATATGCTTGATGAAACGGGGATAAAGATAAGCCATCGAAGCACAGACGGCACAAAGACAACAGTCGCCTATCCAGCGTTGGTTGACGTCCGACAGGGCCGGCATACCATTGTTGGGATAGATGGAAACGACATTAAACGTATTCCACGCCATCTTAGAGCCGTTGTCGCCGAAGGGTTCCGGTTCTTCCGCCGGGTCGGCAAGCCATTCCAAATCGGCAGCAGTAGCTTCACGGTCATTCTCGTGCTGTCTGCCCATCGGAGTAATCGCACTAAACGTACTGGAACCTTTGCTGGAAATCAAGTCGTTGATATTCTCCGTGTATGAACGCACTGCCACCAGTTTCCATTCGGCTATCTGCGTGGCAGTACCTCCATTGTTCGCTTCAACAGAAAGTCTATAGTAACGATAGGAAGTAGCATTATCCACTTCATAACTTTTCTCTTCTTTTCTCGCTGTAAAAAGCTGGTTTGCCTGCGCGTCCAGTTCTGTCCACGTAGTATTATCATTAGAGCCGTAGAGTGTCCAGGCTTTCGGGTCCATTTCGGGAGTATCGGCAGCCGAAGTCAACGAATAGGAAGTGACGGCCTTACTGCTGTTTCCATTCCAAGTGATGTTGAAGCTACTGTGATGAGTGACATACTTCGTGTCAGCATTATCGTCTACCAAACGTCTGATTTCCGAACCGGCGGGAGCATCGGCATATTGCGCTATAATTGTACCACTGGAGGGCATATTCGCGTTGCCCGAACCAAGCACATAAGAAACCTGAGCATCTTCGTTCGGTTCTTCTCCGTTGTCATTTCCGCCATCATCGTCAGACGAACATCCTGCCATACCAAAAGGAATCAGCAGTACTAAAAGAAAAATGATTCTTTTCACTGCATCTACTTCTCTACATCTTATTTGAGATATATTCATTGTTTTTCTTCTCATTAAATTCTTTCGTTCGTTCACAAACCGGACATCCGGAGTATATTACTCCGTTGTCCATCCTAAATTTTGTACCATCTTCGGATTACGGCGTACATCTTCGTCGGGAATCGGGAAGAGGTAATGTTTAGGCAAGAATGTACGTGTTTCCACTACTACCTTTTCAAAAAATGCAGGAGCATCCGAACGGAAAGCCATACCATGAATGGGGCCGCCTTCTCCGCCTTTGTGATATTTGGGATAAATCCAATCATCGCCTACGGGCATATCGGCTACTTTCCAACGGCGTACATCAAAGAAATGATTCCATTCGAACATCAACTCAACCAAACGTTCGCGATGAATACGCTTGTCTACTCCGTCGCGTGTATCTTCATAAGGAATGCATTCAAATCCATTATCGTCCGTGGTGCCTGCTGCGCCATATCCGGGAATACCGGCACGGGCCCGTATCTTATTTACATACTCAATCGCTTCATCACGTTGGCCGCAAGCGCTCAGTGTTTCAGCATATCCCAAATACATATCAGCCAGACGAAGCAAAGTCGCACAATGTCTGTTGGCACCGCTACGTCCCTCTTTAGGAGCCATTTTACGCATACCATAGCCTGTGTAGGGAGTATCCCAATTGGCATGAGCATAACCGGAATTACCGTTAAACGTCAATTCTGTAGTTATTTTCTCACGCGGAGTATCTGTCTTCAACCAAGTAGAACCATTGAATGTAATGTTTGTATAAAAACGCGGTTCGCGATTAGCCCATTGTTTCAAAGTCTGATTCGAATTGCTCTTGAAATAGGTTCTGGAGGGAACTACTTCGTCATTATAGTCATTCGGCCATCCCAGATATTCATTGGAAGGCACACCCTCATATTCTTTATAATTCTCGTCGTCAACAATCCGTCGGCCATCTTTCATAAAGTACAAGTCTACCATTTCCTGGGGTACACCAAATCCGAGACCGCCTCTCAAAGCACCGCTATTATCATCGTAGCCTTTATGAAAAGGAGTGGTTTCATAAGCTCGGTAATCATGGTCGGCCAGGCGAATGAAAATCTGCTCTTTGTTTTCCGTACCGTACAAAACTCCCGATGTCACTTTTCTATAAGATTCATAGAAATCAATCTTTCCTTCGGCTGTTTTCTCCGTATATAAAGAGAAGGTGTTGCCGTATTCATCAAAGAATTCTTTGTAAGCACTGCGTGCAGCTTCCCACTTGGCTTGTTCCTGCGATTTATCTTGCGGGAAGAGTTGCTTACCGCTTTCCGGATTAACGATGGAGGCATAATCGGCATTGCAATTGAATAACGGACTTGCCGCATACAACAGCATTTTCGCTTTGAAAGCTTTACACGCAGCTCTGTCTATACGTCCCAGGTTGGAGCCGTCGTATCTATCAGGAAGCTCACTTGCCGCATCGTCAAATTCCTTCACCATAAAATCCACACATTCGTCTACCGTATTGCGCTCTTTCAGAAGGTCAGCAGTAGAAATATCCAATGAAATCGGTTCTTCGCCCAAAATAACAAACGGACCGTAGGAACGGAAAATCATGAAGTAATAGAAAGCGCGCAAAGCTCTGGCTTGTGCTTTCCACTGTTTGCGTTGTGCGGCCGAAGCCTCCAGACAACGGTCTACATTCATGATAAACGTACTGGCGCGAGAGATTCCTTTATAATATTCGATGTACCAGAAATTAATCCATGAGGAACCTGCATAGGTAGCTCCGGAAGCCCATTCGCTACCGTTATTTCCGTCCCATGAAAGTTTGCATTCCAACGAACCGGTTGTCCAAATTCCCGACATTGTATTCCTTGCAAAACGTTCCAATGTTTCGTCGGGCACATAATTATATACGTTATTCAAAAACTGTTCTGTCTTCGAGCGATTGGTAAACGTATCCTCCAGGTCATATTGTTCACCGGGGATTGCATCGAAGAAATCATTGCACGAACTAAGTCCGACTGCCAAACACAGTGCCAGAGTTCCTATTTTAAATATATTTTTCATATCCTTCTTGCTAACTGATTATTATTAAAAACTCACATTCACACCCATTGAATAAGTACGCACGTTGGGATAAGCAGTACCGTTGTTGGTGTTCAACTCCGGGTCCCACAATTTGAACTTGGAGAATGTCAACAGGTTGGTACCCATCACATAAATACGCGCACTCTTCAGGAATGTCCGATTAATCAACTTCTTCGGGAACTGGTAAGCGACAGTCAACTGTTTCAGACGCAGGAAACTTACATCTTTCTGCCACCATGTGCTGGTTTTCATATTATTCTGGTTCGCATTGTTTCCATGATGCAAACGAGGATAGAATACATCCTCATTGGTCGGATTGTCGGCCGACCATCTGTCGGTAATGTTTGCATACAGGTTGGTAATACCCGAACCATCGTTAAAAGGATACAAGGCGTTACCTCCCAAGCAACGGTCGGCTTGGGCATTTCCGGCAAAGAGTGCGCCGATAGAGAAATCACCTACTTGCAAATCTGCACCGAAACCATAATAAATCTTAGGCACATCGCCCTGACCTATCAGACATTTATCATAATCGTCAATAACTCCATCACCGTTTAAGTCCTTGTATTTGATATCGCCCACTTTCGAAATCTGTCCTGGATATCCTTCGCCAAACTGCTTGGCGTGGTCCATGATTTCTTCTTCACTGGTGAATAGTCCTTCGGCAATCCATCCCCAGCGTCCGTTGACGTTCGTTCCTCTTTTTTCCATCCACGGATACTGCACGCGGGGATCATCGTTCTCTACAATTTCGTCTTCATTCCATGAGAAGTTGCCCCGGACGGTCAGGAAACATTTCTTGCCGAGTTGTTGTGTATATTCCAACGTAGCTTCAAATCCTTTGTTGTCTACTACTCCCAAATTGGCATAAGGCATTTCTACGAATCCGGAATAATCAGGAATAACACGTCGGGTAATAAAGATGTCTTTACGATGTTCCTTAAAGATATCCAATGTCAGCGAAAGATTGTCTTTGAAAAACTTCAAGTCGACACCCAAGTCTTGCTTGCGCGAAGTAGACCAGCCTACATTGGCTCCATACTTGCTGAACCCCCAACCACCAACACCGTTATTCTGGTCGCCAAAACGATAACCATCTACGCTCGCCATCTGGTCTAGGTACATAAAACGCCGTCCTGTTACGGCATCCGTACCAACTAAACCGTCTGTATAGCGTACTTTAAAATAAGAAACTGTTTTTTGCAAAGATTCCCACCAAGATTCATTAGAAATGGCCCAGCCAAGACCAAATGCGGGGAAGAATCCGAAACGCTTTTCCGGACTGAAGTTTTCGGAACCGTTATATCCGAGGTTTGCTTCGAAGAAGTAACGGTCGTTCCAGGAATAAGTGGCACGGGCGGCCAAACCTTGTTGCTTATAGGGTAAAGAACCAATCAAATCGCCAGCGCTTGAACGGTAAATCTTCTGATTATAAAGCAAAAGACCACCTACCCGGTGCAAACCAAACGAACGATCGTAATTTAAAGAGGCTTCAAAGTAAGTACTTCTGGAGTCGGAAGCGCCCTGTTCGAATGCAAGGTCCTTATGTCCTGTATAGGTCAGTGCATAGCGGTAATTGCCGTCGGCATCAAAAACATCGTCATTCCACAGCCCGTTTTCGTCTTTTGTTCCGGCAAAATTGTAAGTATCTTCGCGCTTGTTATACCTCAGGTCGCGGCTGTTGTGCACGTCGAAAGCCAACATGGCAGAGGCGGTAAACCCTTTACTCCACTTCCAGAAGCCGAGGTCTTGCGTCAAACGGATGTTGGAGTTCAACTGATTTCTTGCTTCGTTTTTGTAACCACGGCGGGTCAAATCGGCATACGGGTTACGGAGGTCGCCATTGGTAGAGATACCCGGTATAGAACCGTCGGGCATCATCAACGGCAAGTAGACCGGATTAATCTCCATAGCCGAGGCGAACAGGTCGCCGGTAGATTGCTGCGGATAGTTGCCCATAGAAAGGAAACCATTGAAGCCCAAATCGATGGTAGTAGTTTCTGTCGGCTTCAGGTTCAAATTGGCTGTATAATTGTAACGGTCGTAACGGATGTTGGCATCATAGTTCTCCATTTCGGCGGTACGTGTCAGACCTTTTTCATTATAATAGCTCAATGAAACGTAGTAAGTGGCATTGGGCACACCGCCGCGTACGCTTACATTGACACGGCGATTATGTCCCCAGTCGTTGAACAATTCGTTCATCCAGTCAACGTTCGGATACAAGTATGAGTTGAACATCAGCGGATTATCATTCGGCAGTAATCCATGCGCTTTCTTCGTGGCTTCAATGTATTGAGGAGAATACAACATACTGCCTCTGGTATCCATATAGGCTTCATTGGCAGCATCCATATAGGTAAAGGCATCTGCCATTTCGGGTTTCTTTGTCAACGTAACGAAACCTTCATAGTAGTCTACAGAGAATTGCGGCTTGCCCACCTTACCTGGTTTGGTCTTGATGAGAATGACGCCATTGGCACCGCGTACTCCATATACGGCTGTAGCAGAAGCGTCTTTCAATACCGTAAACGACTCAATGTCTTCAGGGTCGATATTGTTGAAACTGCGTTCCACGCCATCTACCAATACCAGCGGTTTGGAGTTCTGTCCTGCCAGCGTGGAAATACCACGAATCCAAAGGTCGGAATCGTCATGTCCCGGTTCTCCCGAGCGTTGCACGGCTACCACACCCGGCAGACGCCCGGCAATGGCAGAAGACAAATTGGCCGTCGGCATCTTTATATCTTCTATTTTCATGGACGACTGCGCACCTACTACCGATACTTTACGCTGATGTCCGTAAGCCACAACCACTACTTCGTCCAGTGACGATACATCTTCGGCAAGAATGATGTCCAGCACTTTCTGTTTGCCAACTTTCACTTCCTGTGATTTATACCCTATATAGGATACGATAAGAATGGGATTGCTACCTGTCAGTTTCAGATTATACTGACCATTGGTATCTGTTATGGTACCGTTTGCAGTACCTTTTTCCTGAACGCTCACTCCGATGAGCAATTCTCCTTTTTCATCAGACACACGCCCTGTTACGGGAGTACCTTGCGCCCACACTACTGTACTGAATGTTAGCAGTAATGCCAATAGCCACAATGTCTTTGTGTGATGTTTTTCCATCTCAAACAAATTCATGTTACTTTGTTTTTTTAATTAATACTAAGGTTGTCATTTATCCATAAAATTCTTACAGATGCAGCAAATTAAAAACTTTTAGTACTAAGAAGATTCCGCAGTAGTGACAAAATTACGTCAAAATGGAAACGCTCATTCAAAGAACAGAAAAGAGAAATAAAGCACAAGATAAACTGCTATATATCAGCAAATAGTACTTATTTATGCACAAATAGAGCACAAGTTTGCGCACATTGCATCATGCTACATCAACCGCTTTTGGGGCACTTTAATTAAAACGTTTGTCCGCAAACGGTAATAAATAAAAATGATTATCAGTTGCCTGTTCTCCATTTGCCAAATGAAGGAGGTACGTACAGCCTCATTTTCTGCCATTTACAGGATATATAGATACTGGTTGCAAGACATATAGATGTTGGAAACAGGATATATATGTCCTGCAAATCGGTTACAGAGCGAGTGATAAACAGATGTTAATCAGATAGATAAAAATCACACATACCTAAGCCCGAATATAGTTGTCATCCAAGTAAGCGAAAAACAGAAGGAATGAAGAATACATCCTCCCGAAAATCAATGAATAAAGAATAAAAAGGTTGGAACAGCATTATCGGAGTTGTTCCCGATAATCTTTCGGTGTCATTCCGAACCGACGGGTAAACTCTTTATAAAAATAGGAACGGCTGGAAATACCCACCTCAGCGATAACATCCTGAATAGAGAGTTCCTCATTCCGTAGCAATCGCGCAGCCTTCTCCATCCGATAACTCTTTATCAGGTCGCTGGGAGCCGCATTGGATATTTCTTTAAACTTGCGGTAGAATTGACGCGGACTCATCGCCATGCGGTCGGCAATTAAAGTGGAGCCCAACTCTTCCTGGTCGAGATTCTGTTCTATCACTTGCAATAGTTTGCGGATAAAGTCGGCCTGTTCTTCGGTCGTACAGACAATGCGCCCCGCCCAGTCACCAAGCTCTTCCATATAGATTTGCTTTGCTTCGCGAGCACCGTAAATGGCTTTATTGACCGCTTCCTTCAAGAAGATGATATCGTAAGGAAGCACCATGTACGAATCGGCCCACTTAATCAGTTCGCGCTGCATGGACGAACTTACTTTCCAGCTTAGCATCGGAATAAAAGCTGTTTTCGAAAGCTGGCTGCGATTCTTATTCACATATTCCAGGAAATCGCTCTCTGCTTTTGCATACATCAACATATCAACCAGCAACAAAGCTGGAGCCGAGCGACGTATTTCTTCAAACGCAAGCTGTACGCTCTTTACCGGACAGACTATGAATTCATCGGCCAACAAGTCACTTATCAGCCACACCATTTCATCCCTATCCTCCAGCAAAAGCACCGTTTTCTTTCCATGTTCCTCGGTTTCTTTAATAACAGCCGGTACAAAGGTTAATGTCAGCAAATGCTCTTTTTCCCTGTCGGCATAGTGGAGTGTGACATTTAGCTGTCTTAAAGCGGCTTGCACGGAGAACAGCAATCGCCGGGTAGTGATTGCTTCTTCTGTCTCTTTGCTGTCTCTTCTCCCGTCTTCTTCCGAACCGGAAAGCTGCTTGTACAATTCCTTCACGGTACCGTCCGCAGCAGAGAATTGTAGCAACATCCGCCCTTCCTCTTCTTTGGCGTCCACTACAAAGTCCGACTTACTTTTTGCTCCGGCAACGTAAAGGTAACACCAATAGAGCATACAGCGCAAGGCATTCTTATAAACAGGATAAACAAAATGTTCCGGTATAGCCAATTTTACAGAAGATACATCAACGCCTTGTCCTTCCAGCACATTCAAGACTTCTACAGAGAGTTCTTTCATGCACATACAACCGGTAATCGCATATTCGGTAGGGAAAAATGACTTAAGTTCTTCTACAGCCAAAGTTCTCGGACGGAAAAGAGCGGCAACGACTGTCTCGTGCACCTGCTCCATGATTCTGAGACGTTGTTCATAAGGGAGATTTTCCGCACGCAACTGGTCACAGGAGCGATAAATGGACGTAAAGCGATTCAGCAGTTCACGATTAAGGCTGGCAGACTCGGGTAGCGCTTCATTGCTTTCCGCCGTCAACAACCGCTGCACGGCACGCTTCTGAAGAAAATATTTTCTGAACAAACGAATCAGATAACCGGCTATCAGTATGAAAAACAGCAAGTAAATGCCATAGGCTGCCGCAGAACGATACCACGGCGGAAGAATGTACACGGGGATGGAAAAGACCTTGTATTCCGTATTGAATACGTCTTTCTTGTAACGTACCTTTAAAACGTAGCTGCCCGAAGGGATTTCCATATACGATGCTTCATTGATGCTGCTAAACGAGGTCCAGTCTTTATCAAACCCGTCCAGCATATAGGAGTATTCGACATCACCTCCGGTAAGAAAGTCGGGAACCACAAAAGAAAGGGAAAAAGAGACTTTTGCTCCTTTAAAAGTTAACGCTTTGCCACCGTCGGTATAATAATCACCCAGATTGACCTCCTTGCGGCCAACCGTTAGCTTACGCAATAAAATGTTCGGATAGAATTCCGGAGCTGTCGCCACCTCTTTATCGAGATAAAGCAAACCGTCAATACCTCCGAAGAAAAGACGTCCAGTGTAAGGACACTGATAATAGGCGTCGTCGCTAAACTCGCCTACCTGCACTCCGGCAGCATAATAATAAGTATGCGAAGAGGTATTTTGGGGATTATACTTAATGAGTCCACGATTGGTGCCAAGCCATAAGAAACCGTTTGTATCTTCCAATATGCCATGAATCATATCATTAAGCAGCCCTTGTTCTCTACCGATATAGGTGGCACTGATTTGTTGCTTGTCGAAAGCCAAACACACAAGTCCCGACGTGGTGCCTACATACATCCTCCCATCTTTAGCACGATGCAGACTGAGTACATCATCAACCGATTTATGTAGCATTTCTTTCAAAGAGATGACTTTATATTCTTCTGTCTCTTTGTTAAACCGAATCAATCCTTTCTCCCGGCTTCCCAACCAAAGAATGGAATCGCCTTCGGCCAACATCGGATAAAACATGGTTATCTCTTTCTGTTCGTAAAAGAAGTGATAACGCTTTTGCGACTTGAGATGAATCTGCCCTTGTTTCTTCTCTAATATTAACTTACGAAATCCGACCCCGGCCGTAACCGCATAGAGTATGCTGTCATTCTC
>ERZ778516.2127-NODE-2127-length-13762-cov-5.410593_pt1 | contig 13762 bp, 12 predicted proteins | sample MGYA00510342_ERZ778516 | MGnify/ENA primary metagenome ERZ778516 (study PRJEB29527, sample SAMN07138961) | mouse gut metagenome | material: feces | host: mouse | place: China:Nanjing | collected 2016-01-25 ...
ATTTTCCTGTAATATTCTATTCCATTTTGTTCTATTCCATTTTGCTGTTTCCTGTTCTAGCATATCTATACTTAAAGGATTTCCATTCTGAAGAATTTTATCAAAATTCTCTCTGACAGAAATGCTCCTGTAATCCTCAAACATTTTTTCTATCGGAATAATATATCTGTCAATTGTTCCGCTTTTTACTGCTTCCTCTATGCTGCACAGCTTTATGGCTGATTCCAGTGAAAAAGGCCCGGACCGCTGCCGCTCAAGTTCCTCCATACAGCCATAGACAGAAAGCTTATCCCCGATATCCTTGCACAGAGTACGGATATAAGTTCCCTTGGAGCATTCCACCAAAATTTTTACTCTCGGAAAATCAATCTCCTGAATCTGAATGGAGTATATCTGTACCCGCCTTGTTTTCCTTTCTACCTCTTTTCCCTCTCTGGCTATTTCATATAATTTTCTGCCCTGAATTTTAATTGCGCTGTACATAGGAGGAAGCTGCTCATATTCCCCCGCAAAGGAATTCACAGCTTCTCTTATCATATCGTCTGATATTCTTAAACGCATATCAGACATATCTTCAATTTTATGTAAAATCTTTCCTGAAATATCCTGTGTGTCTGTATCCATGCCCAGCCTCAAAACTGCCTGATAAACCTTGCTGCGGTCCGTAATCATATCACACAGCTTTGTTCCGCTTCCCAGACAGACAGGCAGAACACCAGTGGCATCCGGGTCCAGTGTTCCCGTATGTCCTATTTTTCTCTGTTTTAAAATACCCCTTAATTTTGCCACTACGTCATGGGAAGTAAATCCTTTTTCTTTGTATATATTTAAAATACCATTATATGTTATAGTGCCGTTATTCATCTTCATCTGTCACCTTTATCTGCTTGTCAATTCTCAAAAGAATATTATTAATGGCATCATGAACATCACCTTTTATCGTACAGCCTGCCGCTCTCTTATGTCCACCACCGCCGAAATACTCTGCTACTTCATTAACATTGACGCAGGTTTTCGAGCGAAGGCTGATTTTAAATTCCATACTGTTTATTTCATACAGAAAAATAGCACATTCCACTCCGGAGGTCAATCTTAACTGTTCTACAATTCCGCCCATTTCCTGTGACATAACGCCATAAAAATCCAAATCCTTTTTGGTCAGATAGGAAAGAATACACTGACCATTCAGAACAATCATACTTTCAAGCAGCGCTCTTCCCAATATCTGATTTTGAATATAACTTTTTTCATAGAAGCCTTGGTCAATAATTTTTTGAGAATCCAGCCCGCGTCCAAGAAGCTTTCCAGCTACTATCATGGTATGTTCTGTTGTACTGGAATACTTAAATACTCCTGTATCATGAACAATACCTGTATAAATAGCTTCAGCAGTATTTTTGGATATTTTGCAATCTTCCATCATATCATAAATCACTTCACAAGAAGAACCGATATCTGACTGCACATGATTGATGGAGGCATAGCGGGAATTTGTCATATGATGGTCAATATTTACAGTTCTTGCTGTTTTTGAAAACTCATCACGCGCAATTCCCATACGCTCTATATCTCCTAGGTCTACCGCAATAAAAAGGTCGAATTCTGTTTCACTTACCTGAGCCTCTATTTTGTCAAATCCGGCGAGATAAGACAGCTTGGGAGATGGTTCCTCCAGATATACATGTGTCTCCACATCTTTATAATTATCTGTAATATAGTTATAGATGCCAAGAGCTGCTCCAACACAGTCTCCATCTGGTCTTACATGGCCACAAATTCCTATTTTTTTTGCATCCTTTATAATTTCTTCCAGCTTCATATAAACCTCAATTCTGCTGTTATGCTACAGCTCGTTATTATTTGCGGAGGCAACCGATTCCTCTTTATAAAGGTCTTTTGTAACCTCTTCAATCTTTTTTGACATATTTACGCCATATTCAATGGACTGGTCCAAAACAAAAGTAAGCTTTGGCGTATTTCTCAGATTTACCCTTTGCGCAAGCTGCTTTCTAATATACCCCTCTGCACTCTTTAAACCCTTAATTGTCTCCTGCCCCTTTTCTTCACTGCCAAGAACACTGATATATGCCTTTGCAAATTTCAGGTCCGGCGTCACCTCCACAGCAACAACACTTGTCATGCTGCTGATGCGGGGGTCCTTGATATCCTCCTGTATAATAGAGCTTAATTCACGTAAAACCTCCGAATTTACTCTTATATTTTTTACACTGTTTTTTCTCATTCTATTCCAGCCTTTCCCATAATATGAGCTGTGATTATACGGAAATCTATTATCGTGGAACCTCTACCATGATATATGCTTCTGCAATATCCAGTTCAGTAAATTCTGTGAAACCTTCAAATACAAGCCCACATTCATAGCCCGCCTTTACTTCCTTTACATCATCCTTAAATCTCTTTAGTGATGCCAGCTCTCCTTCATAAATTTGTTTTCCTTCTCTTGAAATTCTGATTTTACACCCACGTTGAAAATAGCCGTCAAGCACATAGGAACCGGCAATCATTCCAACTCCTGAAGATTTAAAGAGCTGCCTGATTTCGGCATGACCAATTACCTTTTCTTCAAATACAGGGTCAAGCATACCTTTCATAGCGGCTTCTACATCTTCAATAGCCTGATATATTACTTTATACAACCGCAAATCTACATTTTCATGCTCTGCTGTTTCCTTTGCAGTATTATCTGGCCGTACATTAAATCCTATAATAATAGCATTTGATGCTGAGGCAAGTGTAACGTCAGATTCGTTTATAGTTCCTACACCGCCATGAATCACCTTTACAACTACTTCATCATTCGAAAGCTTTACAAGACTCTGCTTTACAGCCTCCACGGAACCCTGTACATCGGCCTTGACGATAATATTCAGCTCCTTCAGATTTCCTGCCTGAATCTGATTAAATACATCATCCAACGTCATCTTCGCCTTCGCTTTTGTTCCCTCTAAAAGCTTTTCTCTGCCTTCCTTAATAAAGGTTTCTGCAATACTTCTTGCCTCTTTCTCGTTTTTGGTTGCCATTAATACCTCTCCGGCATTTGGCACACTGTTCAATCCCAGTATTTCCACAGGGGTAGAAGGACCTGCTTCCTTAATTTTTCCTCCATTATCGTCAACCATAGCCCTCACACGTCCATAAGCGGAGCCAATTGCCACTGCATCACCTGATTTCAGAATTCCCTTTTGAATCAGAACTGTGGCGACCGGACCTCTGCCCTTGTCAAGCTTTGCCTCGATTACTACTCCTCTTGCTTTTCTGTTCGGATTTGCTTTCAATTCATTTATTTCCGCAGTCAGAAGTACCATTTCAAGAAGTTGGTCCAATCCCTCTCTGGTGTGGGCTGAAACCGGTACAAATACAGTCTCGCCGCCCCAGTCCTCTGCAAGAAGCTCATATTCTGCAAGCTCCTGTTTTACCTTTTCCACATTTGCACTGGGCTTATCTATTTTATTTACTGCCACGATAATACTGATTCCTGCTGCCTTCGCATGACTGATGGCTTCCACAGTCTGCGGCATTACTCCGTCGTCTGCTGCTACCACAAGTATGGCGATATCCGTAGCTTGTGCACCACGCATACGCATTGCAGTAAATGCTTCATGTCCTGGAGTATCCAAAAAAGTAATTTTTTCTCCGTTATAATTTACAACATAGGCTCCGATATGCTGTGTAATACCGCCGGCTTCTCCCGAAATAACATTTGTTTTTCTGATTGCGTCCAATAGAGAGGTTTTTCCATGGTCTACATGCCCCATAACACATACTACTGGAGGACGTTTTATCATTGTAGATTCGTCTTCTTCCTCTTCTTTCAGAAGCTCTTCGATAACATCTATCTTTTCCTCCTGTTCTGCAATAATATCAAACTCAAGAGCGATACTTTCTGCCGTTTCAAAATCAACTTCCTGATTTACATTCAGCATCATTCCCTGCATAAACAGCTTTTTAATTAATGCCGAAGACTGCATTTTCATTTTATCGGCAAGTTCTCCAATAGTGATAACCTCTGGAATGGTAATTACCTTGATTTCCTCCTCTTTCTTTATTGGCTGAGGAGCCGGAGCCGGTTTATTTCCTTTATTTGCAGGTTTTCCGGCAGTATTTTTTGTATTTTTTCCAACCGTTCTATTGTTGTTTTTATTGTTGCCTTTGACATTACTATTATTAGAGGTATTGTTATTAGCGGTATTGTTATTAGCAGTATTATTACTATTATTTCCAGTATTGTTATTAGCATTATTATTGCTGTTATTGACTGGCTTATTATTTTTAGTGTTATTTTTGTTATTCTTTCCTCCATTATTCTTTACTGTGCTGTTTTGAGGATTAAATACTTTGGTAATATGTTTATCACCCTCATTTTTTTGAAATTTTCCATTGGAAGAAGAATTTCCCGACTCATGTTCGGTTTTACGATTGTTTCTTTTCTTATATCTGCCTCCAGAAGAATTTTCAGCTCCTTTATTATTTTCATTTCCCCCATTTCTTTCAGTAGTTTTATTTTCCGTATTCCCATTAATTTCCCTATTTGTAGTTTCCCTATTTGCAGTTTCCCTATTTTTATTTTCCTTATTTTTATTACCTGTTTCTGCATTTCTATTTTGTGTACTTTTTATTTCCTTATTTTCCATATTTCTACTATCCGTGTTTTTATTTTCCATATTTTTATTTAATTCTGTATTTTTATTCTTTTCCGCAGTCTTATTACCTTCCTTTTTCCTGTTATGATTGCGGCGGTTTTTTGGAGATTCCTCTTTTTCCTGCTTTTTCTCCGGTTTGTTCCCACCTTTCTCTGTATGGGATTTTTCCAGAACCAGATTCATTTCGTCCTCCGAAATAGAACTCATAGTTTTCTTTCCTTCTATTCCATTAGCCGCCAGAATTGCTATTACTTCTTTACTATCTTTACTTATTTTTTTTGCAAATTCATGTATTCTCATTCAGTTACCTCCATATTTGTAAATACTTTAACGAACGAATCATAAAATTCTCTGCCAAGAACAGCCACCGAAGCACGAAATTCCCTGCCTGTAAAATGCCCTAATTCCTCTTTTGTCCCATAAATATAAATAGGAATCTGATAATAACTGCACATATTTGTAAATTTCTTTTTCGTATTTTCAGACGCTTCGGAGGAAATAATTACAAGTGATGCTTTACCCTGCTTCACTGCCTTTTCTACAAGAGCTTCCCCTCCAGCGGTTTTTCCAGCTTTTGTTGCAAGTGATAACAGTGACAATACTCTATCGTTCATATCTTTGTTTCCTCATGTCTTAATTTATTTCCTTAGGTCCATTTGTTTCCTTAAGTCTATTAATTCCTTATGTTTATATGTGTTTCCTTATATTTATATAAACATACAATTCCTTTTCTATTCCTTTTATTTATCAGGAACTCAATTCAAAAGACTTTTTTAATTCTTCATATATTTCCTGAGGCACAGGTGTCTTGAAAGATTTTTCTATTCCTTTTGTTTTTACTGCTTTTTCAAAACATTCCAGAGAGGGACAGAGATATGCGCCTCTTCCGTTTTTTCTTCCAGTAAAATCAACTGTTATCTCTCCATTTTCTGTCTTTAAAATGCGCACCAGCTCTTTTTTCGGTTTCATTTCCCCACAGCCTGTGCATCTTCTAAGCGGTATTTTTTTTCCCGCACTCATAGTTATCACCCTGCCTTTCAGATATTTGTGCAGATTATTCAGTATTTTGATAATTCTACTTCATATTTCCACAGCACGCTGTTTTTATTCGTCTTCTCCTTCTATCACAGTTTCCATTTCCAATTCTTCCAGCTCCTGCGTTTGTTCAAATTTCTCCGGTTCCTGTGACTTCTCCAGCTCTTCCGCCTGCTTTGCCTGAGATTCACTCTTAATATCAATCTTAAAGCCGGTCAGCCTTGCCGCAAGCCTTGCATTCTGTCCTTCTTTGCCAATGGCAAGAGAAAGCTGATAATCCGGAACAACTACTCTTGCAGTTTTTTCTTCATCATTTGCAATTACAGACACTACTTTTGCAGGACTTAATGCATTTTCTATCAGAACTGCCGGATTTTCATTCCAGTTTACAATATCAATTTTTTCACCCCGCAGCTCATTCACTATGGCATTTACTCTGGTTCCATTCAGTCCGACACATGCACCTACCGGGTCTACATTGGAATCATTGGAACGTACGGAAATCTTACTTCTTGAGCCTGCCTCTCTCGAAATCCCCATAATTTCCACAGTTCCATCTTTTACCTCACTTACTTCCGCCTCAAACAGTCTTTTGACAAGCTCAGGATGAGTTCTTGAAACCAGAATCTTAGGGCCTCTTGAAGTATCCTTTACTTCTGTCACATAAAGCTTGATTCGGTCATTTGGCATAAGCCTCTCTCCGGGTACCTGCTCGCTCTCATTTAAAATAGCATCCACTTTGCCGAGATTAATGCTTATATTTCTGTCATTAATACGCTGAACAATACCAGTAACAACGTCCTTTTCTTTTCCGTAATACTTATCAAAAAGAACTCTTCTCTCTTCCTCTCTGATTTTCTGTGTAATAATATTTTTTGCATTCTGTGTAGCAATACGCCCGAATTCCTTAGACTTCACTTCCACACTTACAACATCGTCAAGCTGGTATTTTTTGCTGATTTTCCATGCATCTTCAAGGCTTATCTGCGTCGCTCTGTCTTCCACCACTTCAACCACCTGTTTCGCTGCAAGAATTTTATAATCGCCGGTCTGATGATCAATATTGATTGTGACATTATCGCTTTTTCCATAATGTACTTTATAGGCTGTAAGCAATGAATTTTCAATCGCTTCAAGAATAACATCCTTGCTGATATCCTTTTCCCTTTCCAATACATTTAATGCTTCCATCAATTCCTTGTTCATTGTTTTGTTCTTCCTTTCGTTTTAAAAATCAAATGATAATCTAATTAACGCAATATCCTTTCTTTCAAAAACCATTTCTTCCTTATCATCTATTTCAATAGTGACTTGCTCTGCTGTATAGCTCTTTAATACACCCTCAAAATCCTTTTGTCTGTTTATTGCTCTGTAAAGCTTTATCTCTACTTCTTTTCCTATACTTCTTTCAAAATCCTTCTCTTTTTTCAAAGGTCTGCCAAGTCCCGGAGAGCTGATTTCCAGAATATAAGAATCACTTATAAAATTTTTGGCATCTAATTTTTCCTCCAGAGTTCTGCTGATTATTTCACAGTCATCTATTGTAATTCCACCTTCTTTATCAATATAAACCCGAAGATAAAATCTGTCCGCCTCTTTCACATATTCTATATCTACAAGCTCAAAATTATTTTCCTCAATCAAGGGCATTACAAGTTCTTCTGTTTTCTTTTCGTATTCTTCCCGTCTTGACATGAAATTTTTTCCTTCCTGATTATGATAATGAAAAGACATCGTACAATGTACGATGTCTTAAAACAGCTAATAGGGGAATCGAACCCCTGTTTCCGCCGTGAGAGGGCGGCGTCTTAACCGCTTGACCAATTAGCCACATATAAAACGCAGGGACTGTTCATTTACTTTCTGAACAGTACTTTGTTATTATAGCAGATAATTTGGAAAATGCAAGCACTTTTTTCAAAAATTTTCTATTTTTTTCGAAACAAATAAAAAGAAATAATGAAAAGCCGCAAAAACAGGGCTTTTCATCTAAAATCACCTCTATAAAATATAAAGATATACAACCGCCACTGATATCACAATCTGCACAATTGCAAACCGATATACTGCCTGTGTATTTGACCAGTTCCAGACCTTTCTTACATGGTCATGCAAAGGAGTTCTTGTATTTGCAAGGATTTTAATTTTTAAAAATCGAAGCAGTGCTACTTTTACCAGTCCCAGTCCACCGTCAAGAATCAGAACCAGTGCTACCAGAAGATACAGAAAAGGACTTCCAGTTTTTAAAGATGCAATGGCGATAAACAGTCCCATGGCTCTTGAACCGGCATCTCCCATCATCAACATGCTTGGTGTTGCATTAAACCAGAGATAACCAAGAATACATGCAACAAATATAAGCAGAAGATATTCAAAGCCTGCATCGGCATCTGCCAGTCTGTCTATCACATAAAACGTTAAAAGTGTAACAATGGTCAGTGTGCCGGATAATCCGTCTACTCCATCTGAACAGTTTGTCACATTAATAGATACCCACACAAGAATCACAGCAAGAATACCAAAAACAAGAGGTGGAATCGTAACTGTCCTGTTGAAAATCGCAAGATATACATCATTGGTATTAAAGTTAAGAAATGTCACTGCCACCATAACGGCAATAATCAAATCCAGCAATCCCTTTTTATATTCTCCCCACGGCGTTTTGGCGCAGTCATCCAAAAATCCGGTCATCATCGCCGCTGCTGTCAATACAATATAAATAATATTTTCTCGGCTTATTTCGCCAAACAAAAGACCTGCTCCGATAAATACCAGCACAAAGATAAAACCTGCTCCTCTTGGCTTTCCGGCAGAAAGCTTTCCGTCATGCGCAAATGCCCTGCCCGCATCCTTTGGCAGCATACTGCTGCATTTTATCATAAAAAAACAAGTCAGAAAAAATGCTACCATAATTCCGATAAATGATACGGCATCCCCAAAACTGCCGTCTGTAAAATAGTTTATCATCCGTCTACCTTCTTTATACAATCTATTTTTTTATATATTGATATCTGCTGTGCTCATATTCTTCGCGCACATCCTTTGCAGACAATGTTTTATTTATAATTTTCAAATCCGCCACAAAACCACTGAAACTGTGCTGATAAATATCTCCGCCCAGAACAGCTCTTCCGGGATTTTTCAGACTCATAACATTATTTTTATATCCTGTCAGAAAGCCGTTAATAAAAATAGCCGAAGAATGAGAAACTGCATTATATGCCGCTGCAATATGAGTCCAGCCTGAAATATTTTTTTCTGTACTGACTGCATCATAATAGCCCATTTCTTCTAATTTATCCATAACTCTCATAATACTGAGTCCATTCCAGCCCTTTGGAATCAGACTGACAAAACCATTCTCAAAATCCGCATAAAAAAGACTGGACCACATATTGTCTTCTTTACTGCAAAACCACATGGAAACTGTAAAATCATTTACAAGCAGATTTCCAAGAGACAATTCTATCATATCATGTCCGGTAAGTCCTCCCGGAAGTTCAAGTACCTTTCGTCCCGAAAGCTGTTTATCATTAAAGCCCAGATATACGCCGTTTGTACTGGCCATATAGCATGCATGATTCGCCTCAAAGCTTCCATCAAATTTAAAATACGCATAATGCAGCGCCGGCTCACTGTGCCTGCTGATATATGCAGTCAGTTCCTCCTCCGTCAACGGCTTGGAATAATAATTTCCCTGAATCATATCACAGCCGCATCGACACAAAAACTCATTCTGCTCTGCTGTTTCCACTCCTATGGAAGCAATCGATTTCTGAAGCTTTTTCGCTATATCCACAATTCCATTTAAAATAATACCTTCATTTTTTTCAAATGTATTATTTTTTATAAACAATCTGTCCAGCTTAATATATTCCACCGGAATCCTGTCCATAACATTTAAAGAGGAATAGCCGTTTCCAAAAGAGTCCATCATTACACGTATTCCCATAAATTTCAGATGGTCACAGAACAGAATTGCCGCATCAAGGTCATCGTTAAATACCTCTTCCTTTATCTCAAACAGAAAATCTTTTTCCCTTATCTCATATTTCTTCATCAGCTCATTCAGATGGTCAAAAAAACTTTCCTCCGTAATATGGCGTTTTGTAAGATTTATGGAAATCGGCACTATTTTGGAAAAACTTTTTCTCTGTCGCTGGATAAAATCAAACACTTGATTTATCACATAAAAATCCAGCTCTGCAAGCCTGTTCGCATGTTCAAGAACACCGACAAATTCATCCGGTCTTATAACAGTACCATCTTCTTTTACCCATCTTGACAGCGCCTCCGCACCGACAATTGTTTTTGATATAGTATCAATCTGTGGCTGATAATAAATTTCAAATTCATGCAGTTTCAGGGCCGCAGAAAAATCATCCATCAACTGCATTTTCTTTTTCTGCTCCTCAAACATTTTATCATCATACCATACACAACGCCTGTTACTTCTGTTTCTTGCAAGCTTTCTGGCATAATTTGCATTTGTAATCCCTCTGTCATACTTACTGTCCCCGCTTTTGGCTATATATACACCACAATTTATATAAAAATTTTCTGAATCTATCATTGCCTGAAGAACTGCATTTTTTTCAGGTAGAACAGTATTAATATAATCAATAATTTCTCTATCGGAAATTGTAACAGGTATTTTATATACTACTATATTATTGTCACTGTGAACTCTGCCGGCATACAGCATATAAGAACTGCTTCCACAGAGCAGGTCCGCAAAGCATTTAAGCAGCCTGTCTCCCACATCATAACCATAGGATTCGTTAATATATTTAAAATGCGCAATATCTGCATAGAGATAGAGCAATTTATAATCAGGGGTAACAGAATAAATGCTTTCTTCCAGCTTTTCTATAAATTTGGAATATTTATATAATCCCGTAAGATTATCTCTTTCCGTAAGCTGCTTCAGATAAAAATCCGTATTTGCAATACTGTTTTTTCTTGCCTTATATACAGAATAAATATTTTCAAAGGAATTTAAAACCTTCAGTTCCTTTTTGGAAAATCCCCTTTCCCGCAGAGAATCCGTAAACAATATCACTCCGGAAAAACAGCCATTATAGCTGATAGAAACAATCACTCCGGATTTTACGCTGTCTTCTGTTTTAAACAAATCCCCGTCAGAACAGTTGTCTTCGGATTTTTTATACGCATGTGCCTGCGTTCCGCGAAAACTGTTTAATCGAATCCATTCTGATTCTGTATAAGAATACTTCTGTCCGAGTTCTCTGTGAAGATTACCTGAACATAATTCATATGTACAGGTAAACTCTTTTTCCGTCTCATTAGGTTCTAAAATACGAATGGAGGAAAAGTTGAATTTATCCTGAATTTTATGAAGCAGCAAATTAATAGCGCTGTCTGCATCTCTGGTATCCTGAAGCAGACGAAAAGCCAGTTCATTTAATTCAAAATAAAAGCTGTCCATCTCCTCATTAACCTCTTCTGCCTCCTCATGCAGCTCATCTTTTTTTATCACAATTCTGTGATTTTTCCGCATTTCCTCATTATCTTTATCAAAAAAGGAAAATCCATTTTTTCCTTTGTTCTTTGTAAAATACAAGGCATGGTCCGCCATTTTAAACAATTCATTATAATTATCTGCATCCTCTGGAAATACCGCGATTCCAACACTGGCCGATATCTTTACCTTTTCATTTTCTCCGGTATAAATATTAGAAACGGTGTCACAGACAGACTCGGCCTTTCTGCTGATAATTTCTCTGTCTGTAATATTTTCCATATATACAATAAACTCATCTCCGCCGATTCTCCCCACCACATCTGTCTGACGAAATACAGATTTAATACCATTTGCAACGCTGACAATAACCTCATCTCCAAAAAGATGCCCCATGGTATCATTTACAGATTTAAAATTATCAATATCAATAATAAACAAGGCACCGACAGCCTTTTTTTGTATAAAGTCCTGAATAAGCTGAGTAGAATACGCCTTATTTATGAGCTTTGTAAGTGAATCCTTTCTCGCTTCCTCATATAGCTTCCGATTTTCAGTAACACGCTCATCAATCCCTTTTAAAAATCCGATATAATAATCATTCTCGGCTTCATATTTTATGGAACATATGACCCACTTGGTTTTACGGCCGTTTTCCTTTTTCAGTTCCAGTTCAAAACACACTTTCTCTGTTCTTTGGTGGATAAGTTCAAACATTTCTGTCAGTGTTTTATGGGAAGATTCTTCTGTATTTTCAAAAAAAACAGAACGAACACACTGAATTTCCTTGACAGGAAGCAGCGTGCCGTTTTTTATATGATAAATAACGCAGGTATCGCTATCAGGAATATATTTATACACTTTATCGGTAGTCATTTCTGTGATTGCTTTAAAAAAAATGGTTTGTGCCACTAATTCATCCATAATATAACGGTCCTCTCTTCTGATGCGAAGTTCTTCTCTTCACGAATTGCAACTGACTGATTTTATGCTATTTAGTTTACACTATTTTGGAAGAATAATCAAGATAAAGAGGTGGGAAATTGTGGAAAAAAATAAAATGTTAGAATATAAATATGACGCAGAAAAGAGAAATATGCTGAATTAGCGTATACCGGGGTAATCAGCTATAACAGGAAGAACCTTGAGAAAAAGCTTCAGAAAGCAGACACCCACAAAAATAATCGTGGAAAAGCACTATGCAGGCACTGAAAAAAATGGAAACAGTATTCAAGCGGATAGCCGAGGAACAGATAACAAAAAAAGTTAAAGAAATAGCAGAAAACAAAGCTAATCAGCGCTGGAAACGGAAAAAGGAATATAGTATAAATTGAGAGGAAGTCCTTTTTCATCAAGGAGGAAAACATGGAGCATTGAATGAAAAAGGCAAAATTAAATAATGACAAAATCACTGCTTTATATTGCAGGCTTTCCAAAGAAGACGGAACGAACAATGAGAGCATGAGCATAGGCACACAAGAGAACATTTGTCAAGGGGATTTCACCCAAAAGATGAAATCCCCCAATAAACCGAAAGTTGAATGTGTTATCTTTCCATAGAGATTAAACATTCCACCCAACTCAGAATGCGTTCCGGGTGTTTCAGCCAATCCAATTGAAAGCCGGTGGATGAATAACCTCGACCATTGAAGAAATAGTCTTGCGGAAATACATTCTCGCCAATCCAGCGTAATCTCTCTCCTGGCATTGTGTAATTGAAGCTCCAATTTTGCCAGAAGCCCAGCATAGAATCTCCAAACTGGTTGTCGTAGTCTGGTCGGGCCAAAAGCGGCCCTTCCGCGGTTCGCTTTGTGGGCGGGAGAGCTACAAAAATGGGATTCTCTCCACCTAAACCAGCGCGATATCCCATTAACCACATGGTCAAGTTCATCAGGTCGTAAAACCTTCCTGGCTGGGGCCAGCGCAGAAGAGTCCACCTTGTATCTTCCGGGAGAGTGGCAACCTGAAAGGAAAAGGGAATCCTATCCTCTGCGGCGCAGAGGTCGGGATACTCCTTCAAAAGCTGAATTGCCTGCTCCATAGGGCAGTTAATGATGGAGAAGCAATCGTAGCCCGTCATATCAAAAGGAAAATTTGGTTGTTTGCTCATGATATTTCCTCCTTAAATAAACCGATTTGTCAAGTTAAAGTATAGCACAAAACCAGCCAGTGTTCAACCTCTATTGCAGGAGCTGCGCCCATCAGAGAGCCAGAGAACGCACGGCTGCCGCAGGCAGTACTGCCGTCCGCTTGCGAGTGGTGAGTAAATGCGCCTTTGTCGGGGCCTGCAAAGAGAAAGAGACATCTAAGTCAACCCCGGACGCTCCGCTTTCGCTTTCTCCTGTCGGTCTATCACCGCCCTTCCAGCCTGTGCCATTCACCACAAATGAGCCGCTGGTCATATGTATTTGGTGGGAGAATCCACCCTTTACATATTACCTTTCAGAAAACCATGCTGAAAGAGTATGCAAAGTACAACGGTTTTCTGAACTGTCAGTTCTACATTTATGACGGTTACAGCGGTACGTATACCATTTGAGGTTGGAAAAGCCGTTCTGTTTTGCGTAGGCTTCCAGAATCCGCT
>ERZ778516.2129-NODE-2129-length-13758-cov-5.520762_pt1 | contig 13758 bp, 9 predicted proteins | sample MGYA00510342_ERZ778516 | MGnify/ENA primary metagenome ERZ778516 (study PRJEB29527, sample SAMN07138961) | mouse gut metagenome | material: feces | host: mouse | place: China:Nanjing | collected 2016-01-25 ...
TTTATATTTTTAATTCCTATCAGTTCGATTCCCTGCATATCCTGTTCGAGTGCTTCCTTTGATACTGCGGGCATAATACATCTGTTAAAGCCCAGCTTTAATGCCTCTGAAGCTCTCCGCTCCGCCATGCTGACTGCTCTTACTTCTCCCGACAGACCGATTTCTCCAAATACAATCGTTTTTTCATCAACCGGAATATCCCTGTAACTGGATATAATCGCCATAACAATACCCAAATCCAGTGCCGGCTCATTAATTTTTATTCCACCGGCTACATTTACATAGGCATCATACTCCCCTAGATGAAATCCAAGCCTCTTTTCCAGCACTGCCATCAGAAGATTTACTCTGTTGTAATCAGTACCGGCAGCAGTCCTCCTTGGAAGACCAAAATTGGTTTTACACACCAGTGCCTGAATCTCCGCAAGAATCGGTCTCGTTCCCTCTATGGTGCAGGCAACCACAGAGCCGGAAGCATTTTCCGGACGTCCACTCAGCATATATTCCGATGGATTTTTTACTTCATTCAATCCATCCTGCTTCATCTCAAACACACCGATTTCATTGGTAGAACCAAAACGATTCTTTACACCTCTTAAAATCCGATAAGAAGCATGTCTGTCTCCTTCAAAGTATAATACGGTATCTACCATATGTTCCAGCACTCTTGGACCTGCTACCACACCTTCCTTTGTCACATGACCAACCACAAAGACAGAAATATTTTCTGTTTTTGCAATCTGCATAAGAATGTTTGTGGATTCTCTGACCTGACTGACACTTCCCGGAGCACTTGCCACATCCGGATTGTAAATTGTCTGAATTGAATCAATCACCGCCACATCAGGATGGTCGTTTTTCAGAACCTCCTCAATCAGCTCCAGATTTGTTTCACAGAAAAGTCTGGTATGCTCATTAAAGCTTCCTATTCTATCTGCCCGTATCTTTATCTGTCTTAAAGATTCCTCTCCCGAAATATAAAGCACCTTTTTACCCTTATCAGAAATTCGTTTGCACACCTGTAAAAGTAATGTTGATTTTCCAATTCCCGGGTCTCCTCCAATTAGAATTAAAGAACCCTTTACGATTCCTCCTCCAAGAACTCTGTCCAGTTCCTCAAAGCCTGTACTTGTTCTTTCCTCATCCTCTGTCGGTATCTGACTGAGCAGGGACGGTTTTCTGTCCGTATGCAGTGACTTTTTGCTTCCTTTATCCTTTGATATTAGTTCTTCAACAAAAGTATTCCATTCTCTGCATCCCGGACATTGTCCCAGCCACTTGGCGGATTCATAACCACATTCCTTACAAAAATATGCGGTGATTTTTCCTTTTGCCATAGCTCCTCTCCTTTTGGTCAATCTGCTTCCGGCTAATCTCTGCTTTAATTAAATTTTCCTTTAATTAATAATCTTTCTTTATGCTATTTAGCCGCGCTTTACAATTTTTACAGCAGCACTTTCACCGTTGCTGATTTCAACACTTAATACCAGTTTTCCGCCCAGATTGGTTTTCATGGTTCCCGCTTCTGTTCCATTAATATAAATGGCATATTCTGTTTCCGGCTCAAATTCTACCGTAATCTGAGGCTCTGTCGCTCCCTCAACCTCAAATTCAATCTCAGTTTCTGTCACCTTAAAATTATGCACTGCGGTACCCGGTACAGACTCATATACAAACATGCCATTTCTTTCGAGTTTTGTAATCTCATGGAAGGTTTTCACCTTGTATAAGTCACCGTTTACCTCAAAATCTGATAACTTTGTCTTTTTATCCAGATTATAATTTCCAAAACTTATGGAACCGTTATCCTCTTTGCGTATTAATTCATCAATTACTGACATTTTCTTTTCCTCCTGTATATATCTTCCTATTGTATATATCTTCCTATTGTACATATCTTCCTATTGTACATATTCACGTTATTTTATGCCTTATGTTAATTATATAATATATTTATACAAATTGCTATATTTTTTTTGAAAAAAGCAGAATTTTTTATGATTTTTTCACAGTAAATTTCAAATTCTCTTTACCAGCCGATACAATCACCTTATCTCCGCTTTTAATATTGCCATCCAGCATTTCCTCTGCCAGTCTGTCCTCAACCATATCAATCAGCGCCCGTCTGATTGGTCGTGCACCATATTTTCTGTCATAATTCTTTTCTACAATATATTTTTTTGCCGCAGGCTGTACATGCAGAAGAATACCTGTCTGCGCTTCTATTCTTTCGGTCATCTCCTTCAGCATAATGGAAATAATGTCCGCCATAATATCCCTTGAAAGAGCATGGAAAACAATCATTTCATCAATACGATTTAAGAATTCCGGTTTAAACATATGTTTTACCACTTCCATTACAGAGCTTTTCATAGCGGTGTAATCCGCCTCGGCATCCTCTCTGGATGCAAAGCCAAGCCTTTTTGGCTCCATAATACGCTCTGCGCCGGCATTACTGGTCATAATAATAATCGTATTTTTAAAATCAATCTTTCTGCCCTTTGCATCGGTAATATGACCGTCATCCAAAACCTGTAAAAGAATATTAAAGATATCCGGATGTGCCTTTTCCACTTCGTCAAACAAAATTACAGAATACGGATTTCTGCGTACCTTTTCAGAAAGCTGTCCTCCGTCTTCAAAGCCTACATATCCCGGAGGGGAACCTATGATTTTGGATACACTGTGCTTTTCCATATATTCTGTCATATCTACACGAATCAGAGCCTTTTCTTCTCCAAATACCGCCTCTGCCAGAGCCTTTGACAATTCTGTTTTTCCCACGCCGGTCGGTCCCAGAAACAGAAATGAACCAATTGGGCGTTTGGGGTCTTTTAATCCGACTCTGCCCCGCTTGACAGCTCTTGCCACCGCCTTTACCGCTTCTTCCTGTCCGACTACTCTTTCGGTCAATATTTTCTCCAGCTTTTTTAATCTTCCTGCCTCTGTCTCGGAAAGCTTGCTCACTGGAATTTTTGTCCATGCAGCCACCGTTTCCTCAATATCTCTTTGCAAAAGAATCAGATTCTTTCCCTTTTTTGCATTTTCCCACTTCTTTTTTGCCTTTTCTGCCTGCTTTTTCAGTTCCTCATATTCTGCTCTCACAGCCGATGCTTTTGCGAAATTCTCACTGATAATCAATTCTTCAATCTGCTCATTCAGCTCTTTTTTTCTCTTTTCCAGTTCCTTAACTGCAGTCGGCCGCGCAAAATTACTGAGTGCCTTTTTGGAAGCCGCCTCGTCAATCAAATCAATCGCTTTATCCGGAAGATTTCTGTCATTGATATATCTGTTTGACAGCTTTACCGCTGCTTTTACAGCTTCATCGGAAATTTCAAGTGCATGATGCTTTTCATATCTTGACCGAAGCCCTGATAAAATCTCTTCTGCCTGCTCTTCTGTCGGTTCCTCCACTGTTACTGGCTGAAATCTTCGTTCCAGCGCGGCATCTTTTTCAAAATATTTGCGAAATTCATCCAGAGTGGTAGCACCTATTACCTGAAGTTCTCCTCTTGAAAGAGAAGGTTTTAAAATATTTGCGGCATCCATAGCACCTTCCGCGCCCCCTGCGCCTATAATGGTATGAATCTCATCAATAAACAACAGAATATTGCCGTCTCTCTTTACTTCGCTTATAATTCGTTTAATTCTTTCCTCAAATTCACCTCTGTATTTTGAACCAGCCACCATACCTGATAAATCCAGCGTCAGAACACGCAGTCCCGCAATATTATCCGGCACATCTCCCTCTGCAATTCTCTCTGCAAGTCCTTCCACAATCGCGGTTTTTCCGACTCCCGGCTCTCCGACCAGACATGGATTATTTTTTGTTCTTCTTGTCAGAATCTGAATTATTCTCTCAATTTCTGCATCTCTGCAAAACACGGGGTCCAGCTTTCCTTCGGCAGCCATCGCAGTCAGGTCTCTTGTATACTGAGCCAGAGCGCCCTGTCTGCCTCTGGTCTTTCCTCCCTTAAAAGCTGCCATTTCTTCTTTTATATAAGTCTGGTCTGCGCCGATTCCATTTAACAAATCTGTATATAATCTCTGCGGGTTTACTTCCATCATCGAAAGGATTCTTGGCGCAGTGCTTTCCGTTTCTTTTATAATCGCAATCAGCAAATGTTCTGTTCCTATTTTATCCGAATTTAATTTTTCCGCCTCTTTTGCGCTGTTTTCCAGTACCTTCTGTGCACGTTCAGAAAATCCTCCCGTCTCCGCAGTAAGGGTGGTCTTGGTAAAACTGAACATATTTTCTATTATTTCATAAATTGATTCACCGGTTATTTTATAGGACTGCAACGCCAGAGAGGCAACGCTGTTTTTTGCCTTTGCCAGTCCATACAGCAGATGTTCTGTTCCTATATAACCATGTTCAAGATTTTTTGAGCACTCTTTTGCATATTCAATTGCCTGCTTTGCACTCTTTGTAAATTTATCCTGCATATTACTCACTTTCTTTTCTTTATTCCTTTCCTATATTCTATTCCTTTTCTTATTTCATCCCTTTCCTATATTCTATCTCTTTTCTCTATTTTCCTTTTAAAATATCATCCAATGCCTGATTCAGACTTTCTTCATCCATCGGTTCCTCTTCTTCTGCATCATATTCCTCATACTCATCATATTCTTCATCAAAATTTGATGATTGTCTTTTCCTGCCGGTATGTCTTCTTTTTCTTCTGACAGAAAGTACACACAAAGCGCCTCCAAAAAGAACTGATAAAACAGCCAGTATTATAATGAGAATATTTCTATTATCTATTCTTTTTTCCCATTCTTTTCTTTCATTTTCTGATATGGAAGTATCTGCAGGCACAACCGGCACTTCGTCTTTCTTATTTTCCAATGCTGAATATACATATCGCAGCATGCTTTCTTCTTTTAAATCATAAAAATAAAGACCATATTCTCCATTCCAGTTCATTGCATACACAAGATATAAATCCTGTACACCGTAGCTTAATGCCTTTACAGATTTTCCATTTATATCAAGTGTTTCCAACTTATATTCACTGCCGACCTTTCCGCCGTAAGGCAGTGTCAAATCCTCCGGAATATCCAGCACTGTATACATATGCTGCCTTACAGTAAGGCTGACAAAAAGCGTATAGCTGTCTTTTTCTTTGTCATAAATATAAAAATCTCCTGTACCGCTTTCTCCATCCATCAGATAAAGAAGCAGCAGATTTGTAGAAAGTCCCTGCAATGCAGTAATCTGTATGCCTTTATGGTCAATTTGAACTACTTCATAGCCTTCCGGCAACACTGCCTCCTCTGGAATATCTACGACAGTATAATTTCTGTCGCCTATCTGTATTGTAACAGGTGTATTGTTAGATGGTTCAGTTGTTGGTTCAGGTTCAGTCGTCGGCTCTGGTTCAGTCGTCGGTTCAGGTTCAGTCGTCGGCTCTGGTTCAGCAGTTGTTGGAGCCTCGGTGGTAGAAGGCTGAGCCTTTTCTGTATAAATCACATATTTTTTTACTGCTCCGTTTTCTGCTGTTACAGTAATTGTTGTTGTGTTGCTGCCCGGGTCCATTCTTGTGCCTGATACCTGAACAGCCGCTTTTCCGTCAGCAGCAGTTGCATCCAGAGAAAGCCTTGCGACATCCTCTCCTGCGCTCAGATTATAAGAAGTAATATCTGCGGAAAATGCAGGACTTAAAGCTGCGCTTTCCGTTCTGCCATCACTGTATACAAATGCTACGTTTAACGCGGCAAGGTTATTATTTGAAGACGCCTCCACTGGAGCGGACACCGTTACCGAACCTCCTGAAGATTTTACGGTCATATCGTTTGCTTCCGTATCACATGGAACACTGATTGTATCCAGCGAAAGTGCCGAAGTTCCTGCTGCCTTTGTCTGAAAGGTAATCGTATAGCTCTTTGATGTGCTGTTTACATAATCGTTATAAAACTGAAGTGTTCCTCCGCCTCCGCCGTCGGCGCCCGATGAATATTCCAAAATATTCGCATCATAAGTCAGCCTCATGGCATAAGCACCGATATTGACATTTGAAGAAAAAGTCACAGTTATTGTTACTGTTTTTCCCTGCTCTGCCGTTGCTGAAGATACAGTCGCATTGAAATCTGCTGCATAAACCCCTTTCTGTATCAGTAATGTAAAAAAACATATTAAAAATATTTTCCAAACAGTTTTTCTGCCTCTTTGGTTTTTCATGTGTTTATCCTCCATATGCTTATTGACTTATCTTTGACTCCCCTAAAATATGTCGTTTAATAATATAGGCATCTTTTATTGTAATGCCACCATTGCTCCTGCTCACATTCGCCGCCGTCTGATATATTCCTGCAAGTCCGGCTTCTCCCAAAATATGCTTTCGCATCAGATAAGCATCTTTTATGGAAATTTCTCCATCACCATTGACATCGCCATACAAGACAACAGTAAATTCTTTGGAAACTGCCCCGCTGCTGTTTAAAATTCTTACTTTATCACCGGTAGCTACAACTCCTGACTTGGCAGAACCATTTCTGTCCACAACCTGTACACTTCCATTTTTTACATTAATATAAGACTGCAACGTCTGTACAGACATTTTTTCTGAAATACCTGTGATTAAACCGCTGCTTTCATCTGCTGAAATTCCGCTGACAGAATAAGAAGGCGCAGATGGTGCAGATGGCTCTGTTGGTTTTTGTGTTGGTTTTTGTGTTGGTTTCTGTGTCGGCGGCTCGGTTGGCTGTGGAGGATTTGTACTTCCTGAACCTGCTTTCCGGTTTACATGAATCCGATAGGTTCTGACATCTCCGTTTTCCGCTGTCACCTTTACCTCTATTTCATTATTTCCAACATCAAGATTATAATTTCCTGTTCCATTGACTGTTGCCCTGCTGTCTGCTGCCACTGCATTTACATTTATGGAAGACACTGAATTTTCCACTGTCACATCATAGGACTCCGTAAATCTCTGGAAGGTCGGTGTGAGACCTCCGGCAGAAACAGACAATGAGCTTAACAGATTATTTGGGTTTCCGTCTTTTGTAGGCAAAGGACATGTCTCATTTGGCATATTCTTAAAAACCGGAATTTTAAATACAATCGAAATACTGGATTTCATTTCATCTGAATAGCCGTTGGAAGCTGAAAGTCCTTCATTTCTCGCAGCAATAATATGTGTCATATACTGATGTGTATACGGTTCTCCCACAAAATCAAACTTTTTATAATAAATGGTATCCTGCCCGATATTAATATAATTCTTTCCAAACAGTTTTGCGCCACCTACAATTGATTTATATCTTGTATTCCATGGCCGAAGGGAAAAACTGTCTGTTTTTGCTGCGTAAATCAGACCGTTGACTGTCGGCGAATTACCGCCGCTGGCATAAGCACCCCAGTTGTAATAATTATAATATCCCTCATGACCTTGCAAAGTTCCGGAGATATTATGTGAACTTCCGGCAGTACCCTGCTCCTGAATAATACTGGAAGCAAGGCAGAAAGGACTTACGCCTGAAATGGCCGCTGCCTCCATAATCGCCTGCGCATAGCTCATACTGCCGCCCTTATCATCAGAAATAGTTCCATTTAAAAAAGTTTTTGCAATCATGCTCTGAAGACCGGATATATTCTGATAAGATGACTGATAGGATAAAAGCTCAAACTGGAAAATATATCTCTCATCCAGAAAATTTCTCGGGTCCAGTGCATAAGCCACCAGCTCTTTTGAAGCGGCAGCCCAGCTTCCTCCATCAAAGCCATACCATTTTCCGGTATCCCAGTTATAAGCATCTGTCTCCGTAGATTTCCATGAAGAAATTGAACTCATGGAAATCAGACTCCTTCCGGTAATTGACTCATTTTCCACTACTTCATTCCAGTCATAGTCAAGCTTATCCGCCACAAATACCCAGTTTGGATATTTTGCATGAAGCTTTCTTAGAGAATTTTTATAGGTTTCAGGAAATCCCTGCTTTGTCAGATAGGCTTCAAAATCTGCATCCTGTGTATAATCAATATCCTGTTCCACATAGACATAATTACTATGTACATATCCAGTCAGCACACTGCCATTGTAAGAAAAGTTTATCTTATACCATTTTGCACCGTCTGAAGCATATTCCTCTCCAATAATATCCACAGAATTACCATTTTTCAACTGTACATTACTTCCCCCGCTTGTAAGCTTTGCATAGCCGGTTCCCGGACCTGTTCTTACATTCAGCGCATCGTCTACCTGTACGATTCCCTTCTTCTGGTTGTAAGCGAAAGCAGGTTTCGGGATAAAATACGTAAAAAGACCAGCTATTATTGATATAATCAGTATATAACAAATAATATCGGTCTTTCTTTCTTTTCCCTTGTATATCATATTATTATCTCCACACATTGCAGGTATGAACTGCCGAATCCGGCAGTTTTCCTGAAATGTTCTTAATTGAGCAGCCAGCGTAATTATCTTTTTGCCAGCCGCAATTTATACTTCGTCAATTGCTTTTCCAATATCTGTACGCATATATTTATTGTCAAAACAGACAAGCTTTGTCGCCTCATAAGCATTTTCTCTTGCAGCTTTCAGATTCTCGCCCTTCGCCACAACGCCGAGTACACGCCCTCCGTTTGTCACAATATCACTGCCCTCAAGCTTGGTTCCTGCATGGAATACATAATAACCCTCTTTGTCCTGAAATTTTTCCAGACCGGTAATTTTGTATCCCTTGTCATAATGTTCCGGATATCCGTCAGAAGCCAGTACTACACAGACTGCCGCATTATCCTCAAACTGTAAATCCACCTTGTCCAGTGTTCCTTCAATACATGCCAAAAAGACCTCTACAATATCATTCTTCATTCTTGGAAGAACCACCTGTGTCTCAGGGTCGCCAAATCTGGCATTGTATTCCAGAACCTTTGGTCCCTGTTTAGTCAATATCAGTCCAAAGAAAATAATTCCTTTAAATTCTATTCCTTCTGCTGTCATTGCATCCACTGTTTTCTGATAAATATGCTCTTTGCAGAACCTGTCTATCTCCTCTGTATAGAAAGGAGTTGGTGAGAATGTCCCCATTCCTCCGGTATTCAGCCCTTCATCATTATCTTTTGCTCGCTTATGGTCCTGAGCCGAGGTCATAATTTTAATTGTATGTCCATCTACAAAGGAAAGTACTGATACTTCTCTGCCTATCAGAAATTCTTCCACTACAATTGTAGTGCCTGCATCTCCAAATTGTTTGTCCAACATAAGCGTTTTCACGGCATCTCTCGCCTCTTCCTTTGTATTGCAAATCAGAGCGCCCTTGCCAAGTGCCAGCCCGTCAGCTTTCACAACAATCGGATAGCTGGAATGTTCCAGATATTCAAGTGCCAGCTCTGGTGTATGAAAGGTTTCATACTCAGCCGTAGGTATACCATATTTTTTCATTAAATCTTTTGAAAAAGCCTTGGAGCCTTCCAATACAGCCGCATTTTTACGTGGACCAAATACCTTTAAGCCTTCTGCCTCAAACGCATCCACAATTCCTCCTACAAGAGGTTCATCCATACCAATTACTGTAAGGTCTATATTCTTTTCTTTTGCAAATGCAGTCAATTTATCAAATTCCATCGCCCCGATATTTACACATTCAGCAACTTCGCTGATTCCAGCATTACCGGGCGTGCAGTATATTTTATCAACCATTGGACTCTGGGCCACTTTCCATGCAATAGCATGCTCGCGTCCACCGCTGCCTACAATTAAAACCTTCATCATTCATTCTCCTGTTTCTTTCTGTATTTTTATATGAAATTGTATTTCATTTTTTATGGCGCCACAGGCACTTTATTCTTTACATATCCATTTACAACTTCAATTCTGCCATTTGCAATGTCATCAATCGCTTTTGGCAAAATTATCCATTCAGCCTGTTCCATTACACGGCGCTGCAGGATTTCCGGTGTATCATTTTCCAAAATTTCCACCGGCTTCTGAAAAATAATCGGTCCTGTATCTGTGCCGGCATCTACAAAATGACAGGTAGCACCAGTGAGCTTTACTCCTCTTTTTAAAACTTCCTCATGGACTTTCAGTCCATAGTAGCCTTTACCGCAAAATGCGGGAATCAAAGAGGGATGTATATTAATAATTTTATTTGTATATTTCTTTATCAGAGCTTCCGGCAAAACAACCAGACATCCGGCAAGAACAATCAAATCCAGCCTGCGGCTGTCAAGAAAGTCGGTTAACGCCTGATTAAACTGTTCTCTGTTCTCATAATCCTTTGGAGAAATACAGACCGCCTCAATACCTGCCTGTTTTGCTCTTTCAAGTGCGTATGCCTTTTTATTATTGCTTACCACTATCGCAATCTCTGTATTTGTAATCGTTCCTTTTGAAATGCTGTCTATAATTGCCTGAAGATTTGTACCTCCACCGGATACCATTACTCCGATTCTCAACATAAAACGACTCCTTTTTCTCCAGCTTTTACAGAACCGATTATATAAGCTGCTTCACCGGCTGTTTTTAATGCCTCAATTGTCTTGTCGGCATCTTCCTGGGATACTGCCAGAACCATGCCAATACCCATATTAAAAGTATTGTACATCATATGTTCCTCAATATCGCCGTCCACAGAAAGCATTTTGAAAATAGGAGGCACTTCATAACTGTTCTTGTTTACAACTGCCTGTACGCCGTCGTGCAGCATTCTTGGAATATTTTCATAAAAGCCTCCGCCTGTAATATGACTGCAGCCCTTTACATGAATGCCTGCTGCTTTTACGGACTTCATCGCTTTTACATAAATCTTTGTAGGGGTAATAAGGGTTTCTCCAAGAGTAGCGCCAAGGGCGTCATAATATGTATTTACAGCATCCTCTGTCATCTTAAATACATTTCTGACAAGAGAAAAGCCGTTGCTGTGTACACCGCTTGAAGCGATTCCCACTAACACATCACCTTCTTTAATGTCCTCGCCTGTGATTAAATCCTTTTTGTCTGCAACGCCTACGGTAAATCCTGCAAGGTCATACTCTTCCTTTGGATAGAAGCCCGGCATTTCCGCTGTCTCTCCTCCAACCAAAGCCGCACCTGACATTACACAGCCCTGTGCGATACCGCTTACAATCGTTGCAATTTTTTCCGGGTCATTTTTGCCACATGCAATATAATCAAGGAAAAACAACGGTTCGCCTCCGGCGCAAATTACGTCATTGACGCACATTGCAACACAGTCGATGCCCACTGTATCATGCTTATTTAAAAGAAATGCCAGTTTCAGTTTTGTTCCAACACCATCTGTCCCAGACAGCAGAATTGGCTCCTCCATATCCTTAAAGCTGCTGATATCAAAAGCACCTGAGAAACCGCCGATTCCCCCTAATACTTCTGAACGCATTGTCTTTTGTATATGCTTCTTCATAAGCTCAACAGACTGATACCCTGCCTCAATATCTACGCCGGCCTTTTTGTAATCCATAATTAGCTCCTCGTCTTTCTTAAAATTAATTTTTGCTGGAAAGCATATCTATGCATAATTTTTATGTCCTGTTTTTTCCAGCTTTTCTTTCTTTGCTACGACAGTTTCCTTCATTCTTTCAGAATAAGCACGGAGCTTGTCTAAAAGCTCTGAATCAGAAGTCGCAAGAATCTTCGCTGCCAGTAAACCGGCATTTAATCCGCCATCAATTGCGACAGTGGCAACGGGTATTCCCGATGGCATCTGTACGATAGAATAAAGAGAATCTACACCACCGAGTGATTTTGTGTGAATAGGAACGCCGATAACTGGCATTGGAAATAATGCTGCACACATACCCGGCAAATGCGCAGCTCCGCCTGCGCCTGCAATAATTACTTTTATTCCTTTGGACTCTGCAGATTTTGCGTAATCGTAGAATATGTCCGGCATTCTGTGAGCGGAAATAATTGTCATTTCGTAATCTACTCCCAGTTCCTCCAGTATGTCAGCGGCTTTGCTCATAATGCCAAGGTCTGAATCGCTGCCCATTACAATACCAACTTTTGCCATGTTTCTATCTCCTTTTTTTGTGTGTTCATAGATTTTATCCATGCTTTATTGTACTTCATATCATTTTGCAAGTCAACATTTTTATAGGAATTTTACAAGAAGAGAAGATTTTGGATAAAAAATTTCCCCTTTGAGCATAACATATAATTCCATATCATTGTAAATAATTATAGATATTTTCTTTGTCTTATGATATACTAAAAATATTATTATCTTATAGTTTTGGTAGTTTCACAAATATATTGTGATAAAACAATATCAGTAATATTATCAACATATCAAATTATAATCTGTCGAAAAACAAATAAACACTATTTCATTAAAAAAATAGTTACGATGAAAGTACAAAATAAAGGAGAAACATACTATGAATTTGAAGGAATCTTATCGCTATGCAAACTATCTTGACAGTCTTTTAAACAGGGCATATATGTACCTTGGCAATAAGGGGTTTGTCACTACTACAAAACAGAATCATCTGCGCTCAAAGGCAAACAAGGAAGCAGAGGATGAAATTATGAATGTGCAGAAGCCTTTTGATGTAGATTTTACACCAAATAACATAATTGATTTTGTCGTAAAGGTTCTGACTGAGAAAGAAGCCCTTTCAAACGCCATTGCAGCCGCGAAGGCTAGTACTGAAATTAATATTGACAATGCGGTTGCAATGAATAAAAAGAAACAGGGATTTGTCTATATATTGAATGGAATTGTAAATTTAAAGCCGACAGAGAAAACAGTTGCAGGGCGCGCTTATAAGTTTGATATTAATAATGAACAGAAGCCTTATGTTTATGATATTACAGAAACAACCACCATTGATTTTGACCGCAATGATGTAAAGGCGTTAATTCGCAAATATAATAAGGAATGTGACGAGATATCTTCAAAGCTGGACGCTATTGAAATCAATACAGAAGTTGCATTTGTGCCCCGTTGGGATGTGAATGACGTGTTTGAGGACATTGTAATGGAATAAAATATGAAAAATATCAGGCATTTAAAACAGGGCTGAAATGGATTTTACAATGGTCTGCCGGTTCAAATGCAGATGAACTGTAACGCTGCAAGGATGACATTATCCAGAAAATGTTAAAAAACGGTAAGCAATAAAATGTGCATAATGCAAATATCATGATAGATATAAAATATACATAACAAAAAATGTATACATCCCAAGTAATGCAGGCCATAATATAAATTATATTATGAAATGATTACTCTGTTTAGTTATTCGCACCGCAATTCGTCATCTCACAATTTTGCACATTCGATAATTTGATATTTTGCTGTTTCGTAATTTTGCAACGCGTTTTGTTACTCGCAGCAATTGGACACAGGTTGAATATTCCTGTGATAAAATCCTGAAAAGATTTGATTCTTAATATTCTCCAAAAACTTAAAATTTTTCCTTTAAAACTTCTGTTGTAAAAATCTGATTCGAAGAATTTGTATTTTTACTGACAGAAAAAAATTGGCTGAGATTGTAAATGATATTTCAGTTCTGTTTCAAATGCCTGATACTATGAAAATAAAGATATAACTAAATTGAACAAGAGGGTATCACTTAATCATCTGTTTTGATGATTTTGCGACGCCCTCTTTCTAGTTTTAGAAACAAAACAGGAATTATTATTCCAGTCCTTTATTCAGTTCTTCTGTTCCTTCCAGCACAAATCTTCCATTTAAAATAATAGTTATCACTTCTCCATTCTTTTTCACTGCAGATATTTCTCCAATCTCATCATATGGAATCGTTATATCCGTATGGCATCCAAAATA